>JAEIGA010009341.1_pt1 | contig 14843 bp, 9 predicted proteins | sample 9270691 | NCBI WGS metagenome assembly JAEIGA01 (sample SAMN17057246, study PRJNA624740) | gut metagenome | biome: biome; isolation source: fecal sample | host: Bos grunniens | place: China: Xizang | collected 2019
AATTGTATTTCTTTCGGAGAAGAAATATTTGAAATCATAAATCAAATTGAAAATGGAAGTAGACTTCCTGAAATTGAAATTATCACTTCGCCATATTATGAAAGTTTTCATCCTGCAGAAGTAGGGTTGATTAAAGCGTTAAAAAAGCGTGGAATAAAAATTTGTATTGAAGAAAATGAATCGCTAGAAAATAATATTTCAAAAATTTTTTCTGTTCTAAATGGAGAAGAAAATATTGAGCTTAACAAAAAAGATACTTCTTTTGAAATTTGGAATTTTGAAGAACGAGATGAAGCAATAAAATATCTTTCATTTTCTGAGAGTAAAGATTTTGATGTTTGGATAAATGCAGGAAATAAAGAATTTGATAACTGGCAAAAACTTGAAGGTAAAAAACTAAGTGGTTCAGAAATTGTTGGAGTTCCACAGATTACAGAATTACTTAATATCGGATTAACAATTTTTGAACGTCCTCTAAATCTTTACAATATTGTTGAATGGTTGAACACAACTTTAAATCCACTTCCACAAACATTTAGAAATAGTCTTGCAGAATTAATTTGTTCAACTGGTGGATATTATAATGAAACTTGCAAAAATAAAATTACTTCATATATAGAAAAATATCCAGAAACAAAAAAACTAATAAAACAATTTTTACCTGATATAAATACTCCGTTTTTTGAAGAATCAGAAATTGAAGTTTCTTTAATAATTGATTTTGTAAATAATCTTCGAAGTTGGTGCAGAAAAAAAATTTCCCAGAACTTTAATTGCGACCCTCAAATTGAACAACTTGGATTTGTTGTAAATCAAGCTAATCAAATATTACTTCTTTTAAATGAATTAGAAACTGATACAATTCCATATTCAGATATTGAACTTATGAGTTCTGTATTTTCAAAAAACATTTCTATTATGCAATATCCTGCTCAGGCAAATTGTAAAAATATTATTACCTCATATTCTGATTTTTGTGATTATTCTAGTAAAACTGTTTGGTGTGATTTTTATGAAAATGGAAGTATCGGAAAACTAACTTATTCATTTCTTTCACCTACAGAACTTGAAGAATTTAATAAAGATTTATTTCTTTGGGATTCTAAAAACGAACGAGAATATATGAGAAATTTATTATTAACACCTTTTAGAAAAACAAAAAATAAACTTGTTCTTGTTACATTAGATAAAATAGATTCTGACCCAGCACCTAAAAGTTCTTTATTTATTCAATTAGAAAAATATTTTGCTGATAAAAAAGAACCAAATGATTTTACAAAAAATAAACTTTATCCATTTGTAAAACAAAAAAAACTTAATGACAAATTATTTTCATCAGTTGATAAAATTCAAAATAGAATGGAATGGGATCAACAATTTATTCAAATTGAAAATACAGATTATATCAAAGATAATTTATCTGAAGTTTACAGTTATTCAAGTTTGGAAAATTTAATTAAACATCCTTTGGATTATGCAATTCAAAAATTAATTGGATTTTCTGGAATTGATATTAATTCTATTAGTGATATGAATACCACATTTGGTTTGGTTGCTCATGAAATAATTCAAACTTTGTTTTCTCCAAATAAAAAAGATTCACAAAGTGGATATCCAGATTATATTAGAACACAAATGGTAAATAATTTTGAAGATATTTTTGAAAAGATAATTCAATCAACCGGAGCAATTCTCTTAATCAAAAATAATAAGTTAGAACTTCACAAATTTAAAAATCAATTAATAGAAAGTTTAAAAAATCTTTTAATTGGAATGGAAGCAAATGATTTACATGTTGTAGAATGTGAAAAAGATATCGGATGTAAATTTGAAGATGGCAAAATAATAAAACATGGTTATGTTGGTGACTTAGATATTGTAGGTAAAGTAGATATGATACTTGAAGATTCAAAAAATAATTTATATATTTTTGATTTCAAATGGTCTACTTCTAGTAGCAACGAAAAAAAATTAGAAGAAAATAAATCAATTCAACTTTGTTTATATAAAAAATTAATTGAACAAGAAACTGGAAAGAAAGTTAAACTTGTTGCTTATTATTTATTGCCACTTTCAAAATTTGTTTCAGTTCAAGTATTAAATGGTGATATGAACTTTTCACAAGTATTTGTAAACGGTGAAAGAGCTTCAAAAGATTTATTAAAAGAAATTCAATGTTCTTATAAATATCGAATTAAAGAATTAACTGATGGACTTCTCGAGGAAACAACAGGATTTGAAGAACAAGATATTGAATACGAACAAGTAAGAGAAGAATTTGAACTTTTACCAATGGATTATTATGAAAATAAAAAATCTGGTTCATACCAAGATATCGGTTTAATTAAAGAAAGAAAATCAGGGGAATAAAAATGAAGAATGTAAGATATATTAGTGCAAGTGCTGGAAGTGGAAAAACTTATTCTCTAACTCAAATTTTAACAGATTCAATTAAAGAAGGAAAAGTTGAACCAGAAAATGTAATTCTCACAACTTTTACAAAAGCCGCAGCATCTGAATTTAAAGATAAAGCAAAAGCAATGTTTTATGAAAAAGGAATGGTTAGTGAAGCCGACCGTTTGGATCAAGCGCTAATTGGAACAATACATAGTGTTGCAGAATCTTTTATTCAAAAATATTGGTATGTTTTAGGTCTTAGTCCAAAAATTAATCCAATTGCAGAAAATGATTTAGATTTTTATAAAAATCAATCTCTTGTAAATTTACTTGAAGAAAATGAAATTTCCTTTTTAAATTTATTTGCAGAAGAATTTAATATTAAAATAATAATGACAAATAAAATTGATTACGATTTTTGGAAAAATGATTTATCAAAAATACTTGAATACACAAAAAATTATCAGATTACAGATTATAAACCAAGTATCGATTATTCAAAAAAAATAGCAACAGATTTTCTTATTAAATCAGAACACATAAAAATTAATTTTGATTTACTTACGGAGATTATAAACAAAGCTGAAGAATTAAATAATGTTGATGAATCAGAAAAACAACTTGAAACTAAAAGATATATTTCTAGACTTAACCATTTAGTAAAAAATAAAAAAACAAATTCAATTTGTTATGTAAATAAAATCATTGATTTATTAAAAAAAATATCCAATAAACATCTTAAAGATTTAATAAATGAATTTAATGATAGTGTATCTAATTTATATTGTACAGAAGAAGTTCACGCATTGATAAATAAATATATTGATATTTTATTTTCGTTAGCAGAAAGATGGAATAAAATTTATCAAGAATACAAAACAGAAAATCACTTAATTGATTTTTCTGATATGGAAAATTATTTTTATCAACTTCTCGATAATAAAGAAGTTGCAAGTGATATTAAAGCAACATATAAATATGTTTTTGTAGATGAGTTTCAAGACTGTTCTCCAATTCAAGTAAAAATATTTGATAAACTTTCTGAGATTGTTGAACAAAGTATTTGGGTTGGTGATAAGAAACAAGCAATTTATGGATTCCGTGGTTCTGATACAGTTCTTACAAGTGCCGTAATGGATATCATCAAAGAAAATGAAAAGAAAAATTTAGATGGATGTTCAACTCGTATCTTAGATAAAAGTTGGCGTTCTCTTCCTGAAATTGTAAACTTTACAAATAAAGTTTTTGAAAAAGGTTTCTCAAAAGAAAATCCAGATGAGATTAAATTAACACCAGTTCGAAAAGATGATAAAGGTTGTGTAGGTTATTGGTGGATTCCTGGTAAAAATAAAGATATTAGAAATTCTGCTCTTGCCGCAAATATTGTTGAGTTGATTAACAAGGGTGAAAATCCATCTGACATTGCAATTCTTGCTCGATCAAATGCCGACCTTAAAGATATTGCAACCTGTTTACGAGAAAAAAATGTTCCCGTGTATATTGATGAAGCTGGACATTCCGGCTCTGATACAGTTAATTTAGTAACATCATTACTTCAATTAGTAACTGACGAAAAAGCAGAATTACCAAAAGCACAAATCGCATTTCTCACAGAAGAAAATTTTACACTTAAAAAAATTCTTGATGATAAAATTGATTTTAATATTCAAGATAATAAAAAATCTCTTTTTTATGAAAACATACCTTTAGTTAAAAAATTATTGCAAGAAAAAGACAGATACAAACTTCAATCTGTTTCTGCTTTAGTTGAAAGTTTAATAATCGAACTTGATTTATATAATGTCGCAAAAAAATTAAATGATAATGTTGATACAACAAAACTTCTTCATGCAATTATTGATTCTGCAAAAGCCTATGAAGATTATTGTTCTTTGATGCATCTTCCAATTTCCATTTCTGGTTTCATAAGTTACATTAATGAAAATGATATTTCTGTTTCTGGTTCAACTGAGGGTGTTCAATTATTTACATATCATCGTTCAAAAGGACTTGAATGGAAAACTGTAATTTTATTAAGTTGTGATAAGGATATTTTAGATAATACAAAATTTATTAAAAGAAATATTTTTGGAACACAAATTATTCGTGAAGGAAAATCCACAAAAGAAAATCTATATCCTGAAGTTAAGATAAGTTTATTTCCAAATTTATTTGGTAATTCAAGTATTAATCAAGCATTGGAAAGCATAATTACAGAATCAGAAAGATATAATGATTTAGTTGAAAATCTAAAAGAAGAAACTAAACGTCTTATGTATGTTGCAATGACTCGCCCACGAGATAATTTAATTATTGTTCTAAATGGTAGTAGAAACAAAATTCAAGAACCAATGCTTGCTCTTTCTAAATTAGGTTTTGATGTATCTAGTGATTTTTTAAATGATAAGTGCGATTTACTTGGAGTAGGTTATCAAGCAAAAAAATTTGAAAATGCTGATTCAGAAATTCAATATAAACAAGAAGAAATTAAAGAAACAATTATAAATCTCAAAGGTGATGAAGATAAAAATTCTTTAATTCGAGATTTGCAACCAAGCAATATGCCTAGCGGGTATGTATTTGCAACTCTTTTTGATTGTAAATCTTCTATCAATATTTTAGATAATAAAAAATATGATTATTCAGCTTTGGGAACTCGTATTCACGATATTTTTTGCACAATTGAAAATAGAACTGAGCAAGAAATTTCTAATATGATTAAATCTTATGGCTTTGAAAAAATTGTTACAGAACCAAGTGAAATAAAAAAATCTTGGGAAGGTCTTATTGAATTTTTAAAAGAAAAATATGGACAAGCAAAAAAATTCTATCACGAATTACCTTTTAAACACAAACTTCAAACTGGACAAATTGTAACTGGAAGCATGGACTTTGTTTGGGAAACTTCAGAAGGATGTGTTCTAGTTGACTACAAAACTTTCCCAGGAGATAAAGAAGAGTTGATAGATGAAAATAGTGAGTATTTTGTTGGTAAGTACAAAGGTCAAATGGATTGTTACGAAAATGCTTTAACTGCAGGTGGAAAAAAAGTTTTAGCTAAACTCTTATTTTATCCAGTTGTGGGTGTTATATCTGAAATTTAAAACAAAAAAGCTAGTATCCACAAACCGATTAGGTTAGGGTACTAGCTTACATATCAAATTAGTTAACTGATAAATTTCAAAATCAAATTAACGATTGTTGATAATTTTTGTTAATTCAACAGGGTCTACGATTTTTCCGTCTTTGTAAACTCTCATGTTTCCAGAAGCAATTTCATCAATCAAAATAACTTCACCGTTGTTGTATCCGAATTCGAATTTGATGTCCCATAAATCAAGACCAAGTGTTTTCAAATCATCAGCAACGATTTTTGTGATTTTTAATGTTTGTTCTTTCATGCTGTTGAACATTTCTGTAGACATAACTCCAAGAGCAGCCAAACCTTCACTTGTAACCAAAGGATCGCCTTTTTCGTCATTCTTGAATGTACATTCTACATATCCACCTTCAAGCGGTGTTCCATCTTTGATATATTCACCATAACGACGGATAAAACTACCTGTTGCAACTAATCTACAAATTACTTCCAATCCATGTCCGAAAACAGTTGCAGGAAGAACTTCCATTGTAGCATCTTCTAAATTTGCACTTACATAGTGTGTTTTAATTCCAGCTTCTTTCAATAATTCAAAATAATGAATTGAAGTTTCCAAGTTTGCTTTTCCAATTCCTTCAATTGTTAAGCCAACTGTATTTTCACCTGGATCAAAAACTCCATCTTTTCCTGTACAGTCGTCTTTGAATTTAAGCATTACATTGCCATTTTCAAGACTGTAAACATCTTTTGTTTTACCTTCGTAAATCTTTTTCATTGATTATTCCTTGATTGGATTAGATTCGTTAATATTTTATATAAATTATAAAAGTAAATCAATAATTTATCAAAAAATTTTATGATTTTTTTATCGATTTTTAAGTGAAAATACTATCATATTTACAAGGAGTTTTTGTATATTTATACAAATTACAACGCATAAATATACATTGAAACGGATGATTTATTTGTAAAATTAAAAAAGACGTGCAGAAATGCATGTATAACGATTTTTTTGTAAAAATCGTCAAATTTCACTAGGAAAGTGTAATTGATGTGTTTTAAGTGTTCTGTGTGCGTATTTTGAGGTGTTTTTTTGTAAGTTTACATATTAAAAAGTACACAAAAAAATAATAAAGTTAAAAAAATAAAATGTTTAACCGAGAGGCAAGATAAAAAAAAGTAGGACATAACTTTCTATTTCCTTATTTTACAAGTAAATAGAAGTGGGACATGTTATTTTTTATGTCCCACTTTTTGTACTGTTAATTTCTTTGCTAAAAGAGTATAGGTGAAGTGATTTTTTTTACTTACAAATTGCATAAATATACAATTTTAATCTTTATGGATTTACATAAATCTTTTTTGCCTCTATCATAATATGATAGACCTATAATATATAATATAAATTGTTGTATTTTTCGGAGGAAATTAAAATGATAGGTGCAATTATTGGAGATATCGTAGGGTCAAGATTTGAATATAATAATATGAAAAGTAAGAAATTTTTGTTATTTTCAATTTGCTGTAATATCACAGATGATAGTATTACAACAATGGCAATTTCAAAAGCATTAGTTTCTTGTAAAGAGGACTTTTCAAATCTTTCAGAAGTAACAATAAAATGTTTACGAGAATTTGGAAAAAAAAGACCTGCTGGATATGGACAAATGTTCTATGAATGGCTACATAGCGATAATCCACAACCTTACAACAGTTACGGGAATGGAGCTGGTATGCGAGTAAGCCCTATAGGTTTTATTGCAAAAGATTTGTATGAATGTAAAAAACTTTCAAGAATGGTTACAGAAATTACTCATAATCATCCTGAAGGTTTAAAAGGGGCAGAGGCAATTGCAGTTTGTGTCTGGCTAGCAAGAAATGGCAAATCAAAAAATGAAATCTATGATTATGTAAATACCCACTATTATAATTTGAATTTTAAACTTAAGGATTTACAAGAAAATTATAAATGGTCCAGTACTTGTCAAGGATCTGTTCCTCAGGCTATTGTATGTTTTCTTGAATCGGAAAATTTTGTAGACGCTATCAGAAATGCTATCAGTATTGGTGGAGATAGCGATACTATCGGTGCAATGACAGGTGCAATTGCAGAAGCATATTATGGAGTTCCAAAATATTTACAGATAATTGCAAAATTGTATTGTCCTCGTTCAATGTTCAAATACATAAAAAAATTAAAGAAAAAATTTAAGTTGAAATAAAGAAGAAAATTACTTACAGAAAGCACAACTAAGTCCGTAGATAATATGTTAGATTTCTACTGTTTTGGAGGATATGAAAAAATACTTCTATCTTACTAATTTTTTCCCGGCGTTCTAGCCAAGCATCAAGCAAGTTCTTTTGGTTCAATTGGAATCGCTTCATCTGCCCATTGCCAAACCCAACGACGCACAGAAAAAAGTTGATTACTTTTAAAACTAAGAATTATTCCATCACCATCTGGACCAGGATTTTTTTCATCAGGAATAATAGTTTGATTTTCTCCCCACAATCGATTTATTGCATATCGAGAAGCATAACCATGAAGATGAATTTTAAGATGAACCCACATAAAAGCAAAGACAATTCTCGAAAGTAGTGGTAGAATAATTAGTATAGAAGCTGTAAGGAATTTTATGCGTAAAATCACGGTATAAGATGATTAATAGTGTATACGGCGAATTAATGTTATACGGACGCCCGCACAAGGGTACAGGAGAAACGGATTATGAACTACTTGGACTCTGAAAAGTTTCAGTTAGACAACTCAATAAATAAATTATATAAACTTGAAAATTTTTTAGAAAACTTTTATTATGATAATAATCAAGATATATATTCACTTTTTCAGATTTTTAACAATGTAAAAGAAATTTTAGGAAATTTTAATACGGATGTAAGTTTTATCTCTTGTTTGATGGCAAAAGACTATCTTTGCAATAGATTTACGTTCAACGAATTCGATGTTTCAGAAAAATCACAATCAGCTCCAGGATTAGATATTGTTGTATATACAGATGAATCAAAAAAAATAATTGGAGAAATAAAAACAACAAACCCATATAAAGAAAATGATTTTGGAGCACAGCAAATAGTATCATTAAGGAAAGACTTTGAGAAGTTAAAATTAAATTCTGCCGATTATAAGTTTTTATTCGTTACAAACAAAAAAGCATTTGAAATATTAAAAAGAAAATATATAAATGAACTTCCAAATATAAACTTAGTTTTGCTTGAAAAAGAAAACTTTAATAATACAATTGAACTCTCTGAAATAGCAGACGAGAGATTGTTGTACAATTTAGTCAATAATCCATCTTTTCTTCAAGTTTTAGTTAATGGATTTCAAATCGCATATAAAAAGACATTTGGCTCAAATGAAAATTTTACAATTGAAATAACAACACAGGAAAACAATTATTATCTTACTTTTTATGAAAAGAAAAGAATTGTTGATGATGTTTATAGTGAAAAAGAAGAAATTGAACTAAAAGATGCTAAATCACTTAACTTAAACTATAAAATAGGAGATCTTGTAAAAGTTCCATTTGATAAAACATTATTTTCAAAAGAGGGGATAATTGATTGCCTTATTTATTTTTATCAGAATTCAACCCTTGTTGAAAAAGATAGACTAATAGTTAATTTGGAAAATATGAAAAGAAATTTAAATTCTGTAAATTCAACTATTCCATCTTTATCATCGGTATCTTCTAAAGGACATTGGACATATTTCGAGGAATACAAACCGTATCATAGGAGTACACCATATACAAAGGCAGAAGAGGAATTCGATAATCAGTATGGTAATGGCATTTATGATATGGAGCCTGATCCTTTTCCTTTTTCAGAAAATGATTCTGAAGATGATTATGGAGAGGATTCTTGGGCATAATCACAATGCAGTTAAAAACAGATGTCGCAGTCGAGACACTGTTTAACTGCGTACATATGTAGACGCAAACACTGGGACACATAAACTAAATATTTTTAAATAATTTCAATCTTACTTATTTTTTCACGACGTTCTAGCCAATCATCAACAAGTTCTTTTGGTTCAATTGGAATCGCTTCATCTGCCCATTGCCAAACCCAACGACGCACAGAAAAAAGTTGATTACTTTTAAAACTAAGAATTATTCCATCGCCATCTGGACCAGGATTTTTTTCATCAGGAATAATCGTTTGATTTTCTCCCCACAATCGATTTATTGCATATCGAGAAGCATAACCATGAAGATGAATTTTAAAATCAAGATAAGTATCGTGGCACATACATCCGAAAGAGCCAATTGTCATTTTTCTAAAATCATAATCTTTTGGAAGCGTAAAAACTTCATTTGTAATTTGTAAATTTTTTATTTCACTTAAAGAATAACGGCGTCGACCATTTTTAATTATGTCTAAACCATGAAGATTCCAATTCCCATTATCAAAAATAAGTTGCCATGGTTGAACTCGTCGAGGATGAGGTTTATCATCAGTTAAAGATTTATAATCAAAAGTGATAACGCGATTTTCTTGCAACGCTTTATCAATTATTCGCCAAGTTTCTGCTGGAACTTTTTTGTTCGGAGCTCCAACAAAAATAATTCTATCATTATCTGGTTTTTTATTTATCTTAATATTTTCCAAAGACAAGTCACGAGCTTCAGTTGCAAGAGATTCAAAAACTTCTTGCGCTTCTTTGTAAAGTGGATTTCCTTTCACCATATCCATTAAAGTTTTTATCAACTTAGCCGCTTTCGCTGCATTTTCATCGGTATAAAATCTTGGAAGTCTATACTGTGGGTCGGTGTAAAAATATCCACTTGTTTCAAAATCGGTATCAATTGGTGCATTATATTTTTCTTGTAATTCTTCAATGTCACGATAAAAAGAAGTCTTGCTAGTTTTGATATCGTACTTTGATTTGAGTTCTGCAATAATTTCATTCCATTTTAATTTTCGACCAGATGCAATAATTTCGTCAATTGCTTGGTAGCGTTTTGATTTTTCTGTAAAATCCACAGCCATAATTTCTTCTCCGCAAAACTATTCCCGCGACTTGGGAATACACATCATTTATATTTTATATCAACATAAGGATTTGTCAACTTTTAATTTAGAAGTTGATTAAATTTTTTCATAATATAAATTACTTTTGTTCCCGTGACTTGGGAATAGAAATATGTAATGATTAGTATATAAACATTTGTTTTTCTACAATAAAATTTTAGCAGTCAATAAACGCTGCAGGAGGTTTTTATGAAAAAGATTATTGGTATTTTCTTGTTTTGTTTTGTAAGTTTATTTGCACTTACAAATTGCGCAACAACTCCAAAAGTAAAAGATGTTTCTGGACCTACAGAAATTATCGAACACAAAGGAACAGTTTTTGGAATTGCTCAACCTGATTGGGTTTCTTCAGTTATTGGAACTCCAAACCAAAAAACTTTAAGCAAAGCGCTTGGAATGGAAAAACATATTTGGGTTGTAACAAAGAATGGAGAAAATCTTGATTTTATTAAAACTTGGGCAGATCAAGTTGATGCTCGTGCAGAAATTTCAGCATCAATTAAGCAAGGAATTTCAGATTTTGTTGGAGCAAAAATGGAAGGTGATAAAACTGATGTTGAAGAAACAATTGAAAGATATTCCGCTCGTGCTTCTGCCATTACAATTTCAGGACTTACAAAAGAAACTGATTGGTGGATTTTATCTCGAACTAAAATAAACAAAAATGAAAGGAGTGAACCAAAATATACATATTTGGTAGTGTACTCAATTGATGAAGACTTGTATGAAAATCAAATTAAAAAAGCCTTTAAAGATGAAGAAGATAAATTTGTAGAAGAATTAATTCAACATCTTATGAATTACACAATGATAGAACCAAGAACTTAGTTTTAATTTTTGAATAATGTATAAGGAGAGTTGAAGTGAAAAGATTTTTTGTTACCTCATTAATTTTATTTTTATCTTCAACTCTCTGTTTTACATTAAGTCCAAAATGGTTTACAGATTTAGAAAAAGTTTTTCCGTCTGAAAAATTTATCAGAGCAATAGGTGAGGGAAGTTCAATTACTTTGGCAAAAAGTTTTGCTCTTTCAGAATTAAGTTCTTATTTTGAACAAACAATTGAAACACAAACTTTTGCAACAAAATCAATTTCAAAAAATAATTTAGTTATAGAAGAATATTCAAATTTAAAACAAAATTTTGTTTCAAAAACAAATACAGAAATATTTCAGGTTGAATATACTGATTTTTTTTACAATAAGAAAAATCAAAAATATTTTATATGTGCTTATATTAACAAAGAAAATCTTTGGAAAGTGATTTCCCCAAAAATTCAAATAATAATTTCAAACTGTAATATAATTTTACAGGAAATGAATAAGGAAAATGAATCATTAAGAAAAGTTTTTTATTATAACGAAATAAATAATTGCTATGTTGAATTTTACAAGCTATATCAAATTGCACTTTGTATTTATCCAAATAGATGTGATAAGTTTTCAGAAAAAATAAAAATGATAAATGAAGAAGTTGTTTCACTAAAAAGTTTAATTAATAAAATATCAATAAAACTAAAAACAACTGGTGATAAAGAAAAATTTATTGAGACAAAAGTTTTGCAACTTCTTTCTAAAAACGGATTTGCAATTTCTTCTCAAAAAGGTATGTATCAATTAAATGTTGAAATTTACTGGAATGAAACAGAATTTAACGATGTTTATACGAGTTATCCAAAGATAAATTTTTCAGTTTTCAAAGATTCTGAAATAATAAAGTCGTTTGAAATATTTTGCGAAAAATGTTCAGCATATAATTATCAAACATTAAAAAATAGTGAAGTGTTGTTGGTGGAAACATATTTAGAAAAATATTTTGTTTCTGAATTTTTCAAATAAATTTTGGAGGTTAATATGAATAGGCGAGTGTGTTGTATTTTGGTATTATTTATTTTTTCTTTTTACTTATATGCTAAACCTACAATTGATGAAGCAATTTCAAATGCTGCAGTTGATATTGCAGAAAAGTGTGAAGCAAATTCAATTTTGGTAATTGATGACTTTGCAAGTCCCACATCCAAAATGACAATTTACATTCGGGAACAACTTGCCGATTCAATTTTTTCTGAAGACGGACTTTTACAAATCGTTACTCGAGAACACATGGATAAAATTGAAAAAGAATTAAAATTTCAAAACTCTGGAATCGTAAATGAAAAGACAATTTTGTCAGTTGCTGAAAGAGTAGGAGCTCAATTATTAGTTTTTGGGAAATTTGAAGATTACAATAATGGATATATGTTGAGAGTAAGAATTTTGGATATTAAAACAGGTTCTTATGTTTTTAGAAAAACATACAATATAAAACAATCACAAAAAACAGAAGAACTTTTAGCAGAAAATAAAATTAAAAAAAATAAACAAAAGAAAGTTAAAACAAATAAAAATAATTACGAACCCAAAAAGGTTGCAGTAGGATTACTTACAGAAGCAAACAATAATTCACTTGACTATATTGCACCTGGGATAGGTTTTTCATTCAATTATAATTTTATTCCAATTTATTTAAGTACAGATTTTTCAATAGGAACAAAAATTTTAATTAGTCATGATATATATGAAACAAAAAATCAATTTATGATATTAGAATCAGTTGGCTTGTTAAGATTTTATCTAGTTCCTTTTATGAATAAATATTCGTCTGGTTTATTTGTCGAAGTTCAAGCAGGAGCGTCTTCATTATTTATTAATTCAGAAATCAGTACAATGTTAAATATTGGCGCTTGTACAGGATATAAAATTCCGTTCGGAAGTTTTTATATTGAATCTGAATTGAGATTCGGGTATCCATTTTTTTTTGGATGTGGAGTTAGTATTGGAATGCAATTTTAATTTTTATTATTGAGAGGTTTTGTATGAAAAAAAATATTTTATCTATTTTGTTATTTTCTTTTTTATCTATGATTATTTTCTCATGTAAAAATCCATTATTAATAGAGGAGAGTGGATTATATGAAGTTACATTTGAAACAAATGGAGGGACACAAATTTCAAAATACAGAACAAACTGTATAAAAATCTCTCCTGTAACACAAAAAAATAATTATGTATTTTCAGGTTGGTATGATACATCAAATTTTAAAAATGAACCAATATGTTTTCCATACGATATAAATGAAGATACAATTTTATATGCTAAATGGGAAAATCTAATAACCGTAACGAACAGTTCATTAAATAATTTAGATTTATCACTAATTCATGAAGATTGTATTATAAAATTTGAAGGTGAGATAACTCACTCTACAATAGAAACTTTAGCTGAAAAACTTCAACAAACACCCGTTGGTATTTCAATAGATTTATCAGAAACAAAACATCTTACAACAATTAGTGCAAGAAACAACTCTACATCTTTTTTTGAAAAATGTAGAAATCTGCAATCTATAATTTTACCAAATACGGTTACGATAATTGAAGATTTTGCTTTTTATAATTGTAGTCTTATGAATATTTACATTCCTAATTCAGTAAAGACTGTTGGAAAGTATGCGTTTTATTCTTGCGATAATTTAAAAACTATTGAATTAGAATCCGTAGAAAATATTGGTTTATATGCATTTGCAAAAAATAATCTTGAATCAATTACACTAAAAAATATTCATACAATCGGAAGTTTTGCATTTGGGTACAGTAATAATTTATCAGAAATTTATATCTACGCCATTGAAATTCAGTACTATGCCTTTTATGAATCTCAAAATCTTACCTTAGTAACAATTGGAAAAAACGCAAAAAAATTAGAAGAAGGTGTTTTTAATTCTTGTACTAATCTTAGTTCGGTAATATTTGAAAATCCATATAATTGGTACAGTGATTATTCTGTCTATTCTGTAAATTTAAATTCTCCAGAAAATAATGCATATGAATTAAAAAATCAATACTATACTTTGTATAAATAAACACAATCATAATTTGGAATTAACAACACCCTTCGATAAACACCATTGTTCAAAAATTTTTAATGATTCTCCCTTAGGCACAGTATTATTAAATGCACTTTTCTGAATAATTTGAAATCGATTGTTAATATTAGAAACTTCTATACAAAGTTTATACTCATCATTTTTTATAGCATAAATAATTGTACAATCTTTATTCACTGCTTTATCTCGATACAAATGACCAACACAAATATTCATTTTAGAACCAATATCAACTAAACGATTTGTATTTTCTGGTAAACAAAACTTATAACCAGAATTTTCCCATTCAAGATTTTTTTCTTTTTCAGTATAGATGATATCAATATTTTCAAATTTTTTTTCTTCAGTTTGATGTGTATTTCT
>JAEIGA010009342.1_pt1 | contig 14841 bp, 12 predicted proteins | sample 9270691 | NCBI WGS metagenome assembly JAEIGA01 (sample SAMN17057246, study PRJNA624740) | gut metagenome | biome: biome; isolation source: fecal sample | host: Bos grunniens | place: China: Xizang | collected 2019
ATTTAAGAGTATATGTAACATAAACACCGTCTGTACCAGCAGCTATGCTACCATCATATCCCATTTCTTCCATTATAGGAGTCATTTTCTTCCAAGTCTTTTCTACAGCGCCATATCTGTAAAGTGTTGGCAAACCGCCTTCATATAAGAAGGTGTAGATGTCACCACCGTATGAGCATGTTCCGAAAATGAAGCCATAACCGACTTGTGAGAAAGCACGTTCTCCTAAAGTTTCCCAGCTTGCATTCAACGCTTCTGAAACAACGATTGTATATTCTTGATATACTTCTGTTTCACCATCTGTAAGTTTCAAAACTACAGTATATTCACCTGCTTCGTTTGTCTTACCTGTAATAACAGCTGAGTTATTATCTGTTTGTTGTAATGTTAACCATTCTGGTTTTTGTTCCACTGTGATAACGATATCTTTATCATCTGTATCATGGAAGTATGCATTGTAAATATATTCTACGCCAGCTGGAATATTAACGACAGGTGCTGATGTGAATTTTGGAGCTGCATTAGACTTGCCATTAGCATATTGGCTGATACCTGCATTGTCGACAGTGCCATTGCCATTTAAAAGAATACCAACGACTCTTACGTAATTGTGGTTATATTCTGCAGGGAGATAATATGTGAATGTCTGTGCGTAAGTCTGACCTTTAGCGAGTGATACAGGGAAACCGCCTTCACCTTCGTAACCGCCAAGTAATTGACGAGCAACGTGGTCGTAAGCAATCATATATGATGGGATTGGGTCAGGCATGTTTTCAAAACCGCCCATCTTTGTCCATATGTTTGCATAAATGTTAGATTGGTTGTATGCTGCTGATGTTCCTGTAACAGCATCTTCGGTAACGACACCACCTACAGTATAAGTGCCTTCCATATTTTCAAGAGCTGTGATAGTGATGACTGATGTCAACAAACGTGTAGCCTCGTCGAATTGTGTTGTCACTTCAACACTAGCTTTTGGCTGTTGGTTCATTTCTTCCTGAACTGCAGCAAACCATTCGTCTGTATTTTTATCTGTATAGCGACGACCAATGTTTGCTGATGGAGCGTTAGCTAACTTTGACTTCTCGAAGTATTCTTGATATGCCATTGGATCTGGTTGGGTTGGCCAACTAGCATGAATAGCTACTGAAATAACATTGTCATATACACTATGCAATGAATCAATGTAATAAATACCTGATGGACAGTAAGTACACCATGTTCCCGTAGCTTCTTCAATAAGCACATTCTTTTGCGCCATTGCTATATTCAATGATAACACAGCGCAGATAACAAGTAATAATTTCTTCATAACTATTTTAATGATTTGATTAAACCGCAAAGATATAAAAAAGACTAAAGAGTAAAGACTAAAGGCTAAAGTTTTTTTTAACTATCACAGCTGACCACCAACACAAAAGGGATGCAATAAATCGCATCCCTACTTGTTGCCTTGTTGTCTTGTAGACTTGTTGTCTTATCAATAAACTCTAAGTTTATCACCAGTCTGTTCTATGATAGCTCTGTAATATTCTTCAGTGAATTTTGGCTGTTCAACTTTAGGAGCATAGAACTTGTGGCTCTTTGGAGTTTCTTGTGCAGTCTTAATATTGAAGTCCATGTATTTTACAAATAAATATTTATAAAATTCTCTCCAGTCTGCTGTCAGTTTTTCAGCCTCTCTACCTGAAAATGCTGTGAGGAACTTAACTGCTCTAGCTGGGTCTTCATTATACAATGCTACTGCTTGTGCATCTATGTTTTTTACGAGTTCAACCCAGTTTTGTTCATAAGTAGCTTGACGTTCTGCTATCTCTGGGTGGATGTATCTGTATTTTGTATAAGCCCAGTTTGTAACTTGGTTGAAAACCCAGAATGCTGCTGTCTCTGAATACTCCATGATGCTGCCGTTACCAACTCTGAAGCTGTTTGGAATTTCTGTCATACATGTGTACATTGGGCAATATACTGTGCTTGCTGCATCGTCGACGCCGAACCAGATGATACCACCGATTTCTGCTATTGTGTTAGGACGACATTGTGCTACGAATGAGAATGCTGTCTGTTGTGTTGCTGTTGCACGTTCGTGAACATATTCCACACCGTCAACTTCCCAGCCCATTGGACGTGGTCTGTAAGGACAACCGAATGGACCAGCACCTATGTCTTGTCTCATATCGAGTTCTGTGCCTTCGAGGTGGTCACGCATAAATGCCATCATATCCAAAACACTTACTTTTTCATTTGGCTTAACCCAGAGAGGCATTCTGTTTGTTGGGAAATTCTCTGGTGTCTGTGGCTGACCGCTTACATAAGGTTTTGCACGATTGATGTTTCTGCCTGTTGCATAATCCCAATATTGATCCATGCCGTCGACAACTTGATTGAACATAGCCCAAACACGAATCTCACAAGCACGAGCACCACTGAAATCTACTGGTGCATAAACATCTGAGAATGAGAATTGAGCATCAGGTCCTGCGTATAAGTTATTTTTCTTTGCAAATGAAATGACATCTTCTGCATAAACACAGTCGATGTTTTTATTCTTCAAAAGCTTGTCGAGGTGCTTTGATGTGATACTGTTTTTGTTTTGTTTGTTTGCCAATGGGAAAGTGGTGATACGAGCTTGGTTAGCGTGTGCTGAGACATAACCATCTGGGATACGACGTGCAACCCAAACTGCGCCTTTTTCTTGACCTTTACCAATGAGTTCCATAATCCAGACTTCATTAGGATCTGCAATAGAGAATGACTCACCATCGCTGATATAACCATAGTTAGCAACCAATTCTGTCATTGTTTTGATAGCTTCACGAGCTGTCTTTGCACGTTGTAATGTGATGTAAATCAAGCTACCATAATCGATTAAGCCATTAGGATTGCCTAAGTTTGGAAGGCCTCCGTATGTTGTTTCAGCAATAGCGAGTTGCCATTCGTTCATATTACCAACAACATTATAAGTATGAGCTACTTCTGGAATGCTGCCAAGGTATCTACCAGAGTCCCAATCGACGATTTGTCTCATTGCACCTTCTGGATAATCAGCTGCTGGGAAGTGATATAATTCTCCGTAAAGCACATGAGAATCAGCTGCGTATGAAACAATAGATGTTCCATCAGCAGAAGCACCTGGTGTAATTAAGAAATTTGTACATGCCATGACAGGTTTCACAAATGAAACCAAGCACATAACGACTAATAATGTCAATACTTTTTTCATATTCAATAATTTAAAATGTTAATAATCAATTTTATAATAATTCTCTAATTTGCTTTTCGTCAATTGCAATCTGCTTTTTCAATTCCTCAAGACTATCAAATTTACGTTCGTCTCTTATCCTTTTTACGAAACGTATCTTAAGATCTTTTTCGTATATATCTCCGTCAAAATCAAAGATATGCACTTCTATATTTTCATCGTTACCAGCATTTATTGTCGGTTTCTTTCCGATATAAGTCATTGACTTATAAGATTGTCCTTCAAAATCTGCGTAAGTTGCATAAACACCTGGCATCTCTATCAGACGATATTCTCTCTTAACATCCAGATTTGCTGTGCGATATCCCAATTCACGTCCTATCTTATTTCCCGAAATGACCTTTCCGATGTAAGAATATTGATAACCGAGAAACATATTAGCATGTTCCACATCGCCACGTTGTAAGGCAAGACGTATCTTGGTTGAGCTCACTGCTATATTTTCAACATCGTGAGCTTCAATACGTTGAACTTCAAAATTATAATTTAACGCCAAGTCTTGCAATTGACTGAAATCGCCAGTTCTGTTCTTTCCAAAATGATGGTCATAGCCAATGACAATCTTCGCTGGATTTATCTTTTCTATCACATAATCTCGGATGAAAACATCTGATGGCAAAAGTGAAAATTCTTTAGTAAAATTAACAATGATAAGATTATCAATGCCAATCTCTTCCAGATGTTTTATTTTTTCCTCCTGACTTGTGATGAAACGAAGATTAGAACTGTCGATATTAAGAACTTGTCGAGGATGCGGATAGAAAGTAATCACAACTGTCTCACCGTCAATACTTTTCGCTGCATTCACCATATCAGTCAGTATGGCACGATGACCTTGGTGCACGCCGTCGAAAGTACCAATCGTGACTATTGCGTTAGGCACTTTTATGAAATCGGTGAAATCGTGATAGATTTTCATATCTTAAAATTCTCGATGATATATTTAGCGATTTGCACTGCGTTTGTTGCAGCACCTTTTCTGATATTATCCGATACAAGCCAGATATTCAAGCCTTTATCTATGCTGAAGTCGCGACGTATTCTACCTACGAAGACATCGTCTTTGTCGTAAGCCATCACTGGAGTAGGGTAGACGTTTTCACTTGGATTGTCATAAAGCGTTACGCCTGGAGCATTTGATAAAATATCTCTAACTTCATCTAAATCAAAGTCTTGTTCAAATTCTATATTGATGCTTTCGGAATGTCCGCCATAAACAGGCACACGCACTACTGTTGCTGTGACAGCAATGTTGGAATGTAATATTTTATTTGTCTCAAAGACAAGTTTTTCCTCTTCTGCAGTGTAACCGTTTTCCATAAAATTACCGCCATGAGGAATCACATTCTCGTGAATCTGAGTTGGATAGGCAGGATTATCGCAATGCTCGCCTTTTTGTTCCAACGCCAATTGGTTGAGACCTTTTTGACCGCTTCCGCTGACTGATTGGTAAGTTGAAATCACGAGACGTTTGGCATTATATTTTTTATGTAATGGAGCCAATGCCATCAACATACATATCGTGGTGCAGTTAGGATTTGCGATGATGTGATTGTCGATGCTGATGTCTGAGGCGTTGATTTCTGGCACTACGAGCGGCACGTTTTTATCCTTACGCCATGCGGAACTGTTGTCGATGACGTAAGTACCGACGGCTGCGAATTTCTCGGCATACTGTAGCGAGACTTCCGCACCTGCTGAAAAAATCGCGATGTGTGGTCGAGCTTCAACAGCCTGATCCATCGAGATTAATGTTAACTCTTTATCTTTATATGTGACTTTTTTTCCTATCGATCTATCCGATGCTGCTACAATGATCTCGTCAATCTGCAAATTTTGTTCAGCCAAAACCTGTAACATCTTCTGACCGACTAAACCTGTAGCTCCTATAACAGCGACTTTCATATCTTAATTCTTAATAGATATTAATAAATAATGACCTTTTTTATATTGTTTCACCTTCATTTTTAACACTTTTTAACACAAAAGTTAAAGTTAGTTAAAAATCAGTGGTTTATTAAAAAAAAGATATACTTTTACACGCAAAAATACGAATTTATTAGAAACCTTAAACGTACAAAAAACGAAAAACCACAAAACTATGAAACTAATATTCGCTTCATTATTAATTGCGACGTATACCTTATTAAATTATACGCTGATTGCACAAGAAAATGATGTCGTCATAAACGAAATCATGGCAGATCCTAGTCCAAGAATTACGCTTCCAGAATGGGAATACATTGAATTATACAATGCTTCCTCCGAGGCAATAAACGTCAACAAATGGAAAGTAATAATAGGAAAGAAAGAGTTGTCGTTCAATGAAGATATTATTATTCAGCCTGATGGATATCTTATACTGTGTCATAATGATGCTGTTGAAGAGTTGTCATCGTATGGCAATTGTCACGGATTTTCTTCTTTTCAGATAACAAATTCTGGAAGTGACATCATTTTAATAGATGAGAACGAAAATCTAATCTCCAGCATAAACTTCGATATTTCCTGGCATTCTTCGACTTATAAAAAAGACGGCGGCTGGTCATTAGAACAAATCGACGTCTTTAACCCGTGCGCCGGCAAAAAGAATTGGGACAGTTCCATCGACAGAAACGGCGGCAGCCCAGGAAAAATGAATTCCATTGCAGGCGAAAATGTGATACCGCCAAAACTTGACCATATCACACCGAGTTCATATAATGAAGTTGAAGTGTTCTTCAATCAGAATATGGATTTTGAATCGTTGCAACAAAACGATAATTATATCATTACAGAATTAAATCTATATCCAGAAAAAATTGAAACGATAAAATACAAAAACGACTACGTCAAACTAACATTCGATTACATTTTCGAAGAAGGAGAATTGTATACACTTAATATTAATAATGTGACGAATTGCAAAGACATTCCACTGGAAGATGAAATAAACGCCAGATTTGGAATTCCGTCAGAGGTAAATCGCAGCGACATAATTATTAATGAAATATTATTTAACCCAATATCTCCTGGCGTCGAATATCTGGAGCTTTACAATCGTTCTGACAAAGTCATTGACTTAAAAGAAATTATGTTCGGGACCATCAAACAAAGCTTTCCAAATCCGCCAGATACCGCACTGAAAGAAATCTGTTCCGAAAGCAGAATCATTCTCCCGCAATCATACGTTTTACTTTCTCTTGATAAAGAAATCGTCATAGAACAATATCTGGATGCTGACAATGACACTAACACTGACACAGACTTCCTTGATGTGGAAGCATTTCCGAGTTTGCCAAACGAAGAGGGACATGTGATTATATGCGACAAAAGCCGAGTTATGATTGACGAAATGAGATATTCCGACAAGATGCATTACGATTTATTGTCAATAACGCAAGGCGTGGCATTGGAACGCATTTCTGCCGAGAATCCGTCTCTCGATGAAAACAACTGGCATTCCGCTTCTTTCAACTTCAATTATGGTACGCCTGGATATAGGAATTCTATGACTATAAACATTAATGCAGATGTCGACAAAAACGAAATTGTCATCACACCGGAGGTATTTTCTCCCGATGGCGATGGATACAACGACATCTGCAGCATTTGCTACAAACTCGATGATAACAGATATAGCTTGAATATCAAGATTTTCAATTCAGATGGACTCTTGGTAAGGAATTTATTAAATAATAATCTTGTTAACAATGAAGGTGTCGTTTATTGGGACGGCAGCGATGATAATAATAGCAGCGTCTCTATAGGAATCTATATCGTACAAGCGGAAATCTTTGACTTGAACGGGAATGTGGATAGAAGCAGAAACGTGGTGGTAGTAGCAACGAATTGATTGTTCCTTAGTGTCTTGGTGTCTCGGCGTCTCGGCGACTTATTGCATCAAACGCTTCCTCCGGATTTTCGACATTCAAACATAGCGTCTCCATCGGGCATAAGCCGTCGCCTTTTCTATTTATAATTCTATCTACGATTTTGTCGTATGAGACTTTAACATTATTATTCTCAAACACTTCAACAGCAGGTTTACTTATCGTAGGAGTGAACACTTCTTTAACACCGGCATAAACCATGAGCAAAGCAGCAGCTTTTCCAATGACTTTGTCTGCTACCATCGAATCACGAAGCTGTAACTTGTCTTCTTTTAACAATTTCATTAATGGAGCAACGCCCCTGTCGTTAGAAACAATAACAGAGGCGTCACTTTTATATATCACAATAGTGTGATTTTCTTTTAACAAAATATCTTTTAAATATTCTATATTCATAGAGGTAATGGACAATATATATTTTGCTGTGGGTTATGAGCTCATAACTCATAGCCCATTGCTCATAGCTAAAATTTTCAACGGTCAATAGTTACCAAAAGGTATGTTCCGAACAATTGCAATATCATTCCTGGAATTCCTAATCTGAAGTCTTGAATTGCAACATAAAATGATGATGTCATTGCCCATTCTGCTAATGTTCCGACACATTGATATGTTAAAATCACTATTAACAAATTAACGATAGATATTTTATGTGTCTTATTTGCTACAAAAGATGCAGCTAATGCCAAAACCACCGATTTTGTTAATATTGCAGGGAGAACAGCAAGAGCTGGCATTCCGAATAACAAAGAATTTAGCACTGGCGATAATACCGCTGTCATCAAACCGACTTTAACTCCGTATTTATATGAAGCTATCAATGTGAAGAAATAAATCGGCAGAAATATCTTGCCACCATTAGGTATCAAATGACATAATTGAGGTAAAATCATATTACCAGCAACAAACAGAAATACAAACAGATAAGTCTTTATTTCATTTAATCCGTAGTTATAAATTCTTATTTCTTTTTCCATATCACTTCAAATAATTTTCTACAAATATTCTTAAATCGTTGCCATTCAAATTCTTGGCGACTATCATCCCATCCTTATTTATTAAAAAGCTTTGAGGAATCCAAGCAACGCCATATTCTGTGGCAGCGCTACAATCCCAGCCTTTCAACTCAGAGACATGATTCTTCCATAACAAATCATCATCAGCTATTGCTTTTGTCCAAGCATTTTTGTCTGTATCTAACGACACGCTAAAGATATCAAAGCCTTTATCTTTAAAATCATTATAAACTGCTACGATATTAGGATTCTCAGCGCGACAGTCAGGACACCATGCTGCCCAGAAATCTATCATAAGAAGTTCTTGATTTCCAACAATAGATGACAAAGATACTGTTTGTCCATCAATATTATTCATCGTAAAATCAATATAAGGCTGGCCGACTTCAGTGCGTTCCAAGAGGCTTATATATTCTTTAATTTTACCTGAATAAGATGTTGGCTCATTATCAAAATACGATATAATATCTCTTAATTCATCAAGATTGAAAAGCCATTTATAGCGATATACCAAATAAGAAATAACATTGCGATGACAATCACCATACATAAAATGTACTGAGTCTGTCAACATTTCCTTCTTCTTATCATCATCGGCATCTTTGAGACCTTCGCTGAAAATATCCAAATAACGTTGTGTTAACACTATTGAAGGTTTCACCTCTATCTTATTATAGTTATTGAAATCTCCGTTTATTACAATATCTTCATTATCAGGGAAGAAAGGCAAGGCACGACGCCAACCTTTAATAAAAATATGATAAGCATCACTGTCATCATCTTTCTTGACATCAAAGTGAGCCTTGTTATCTTTTATCAATACTGAATCAATATTAACAAAATCATTATCAATTATCTTCTGGAGATAAACCACTTTACCATTAGCATTTGTCATTTCAACATCCACTTTGAATGTATTTCTATTACAAGCAATGAATGTTAAAATCATTAAAGAAGAAATTATGAGCTTTTTCATGTTAATATTTTTTCAGATAAACAAAATTACTTAAGGATTTCCTCAACTTTTTTTCTTAAATCTTCACCTCTTAAATTTTTAGCTATGATTGTTCCTTCTTCGTCAATCAAGATATTACTTGGGATTGAAGAAACAGCGTAATCTTGAGCTGCTTCATTGTTCCAATATTTGAGGTCAGAGACATTATGCCAGATAAGTCCGTCATCTTCAATAGCTTTAATCCAGTTTTCTTTTTTCATATCTAAAGAAACACCGAGTACATCGAAGCCTTTTTCGTGATATTCTTTATAAACAGCCACAACATTAGGATTTTCGGCACGGCAAGGACCACACCATGAAGCCCAAAAGTCAACCAATAAAAGTTTTGATTTTCCAACGAGTTCAGACAATGACAAAAAGTCTCCTTCTGGAGTTTCTTGTGCGAAATCGAGATATGGTTGACCAACGCTAACACGTTTAAGTTTCAAAATATATTCATTCAAAAGTTTTGCGAATTCGTTGTTTTGAGAAACGTTAAAATGATTAACAAAATCTTCAAGTTCGTTAAGTTCGTAATTTAAACGATTGTTATACAATATATAAGGAGAAACAAAACTACTGTAATTCTTAGCAATGAAAAGATTTCTGTATGCTGTTTGATTTTTTTCAACTTGATCATATTCCTCATAAATTCTTTCCATAGTAGCTTCATCATTTGCTTGAGCTGCTATTTCATAATTTTTTCCTAATTCTCTAAGTTGATTATAGAATTTTTTATTTTCATTATCGTATTCATTAACAAGCTGTTGTGCATACGATGCTGTTACTTGAATATTTGAAACATCTTTAGCATCACCAACAATTGTAACATCACTATTTTCACTAAAGAATCCTATTGGATATCTTACTTTTTCTATTCTTATTGAATAATATGTTGATGGATTGTCTTCTTCAACAGTGAAGTTAACAATATTATTTTGCATAACTACAGAATCGATAATTGTCGATGTTTTGTTAACAAATTTTTGCAAATAAATCATCTTGCCTTCTGCGTTTTGCAATTCTACATTAACATTAAATGTAGGTTTGCTGCATGATACAAAAGCAATCAATGCAACAGCTAATGTCAATAATCTGATTTTCATAACAATATAATTTTATAATAATTTCTTTTTAGTTTTCTTAAATAATAAAAGTATAATAAATATTAACATTAACGAGCTGAATACACTCAATAATGTTTGTAACAACACAACACCAATAAGTTTAAAACTAAAGGCTTCCAGAGCGAACAATACTAGATTATGAACCACTAATAAAAGAAGAGAATACACAAGAAATCTACTGATTCCCATAGTATTAAGTGATGGTTCATCATTTTCATTTATATCGTTTCTTCTCATCATTCCGTTTATTACCAAAGGTCGAACGAAAGCCATAAACACGCAAGCAGCTGCATTCAAGCCTGGTGTTCCGTTAAATAAATCGACCGCTAATCCCATGAAAAATCCTGAAAAAAGCAACTGCCAATTAGGAATGTTAAATGGCAACATAAAAATAAACAGGACATAGACATAAGGATGTATGTAGAAACCAAGACGAATATTATCTATCACAAAAACCTGCAACAACAACAAGCCAATGAATCGTAAGAAATTTAAAATCAATCTATTATTCATTTTATCTTTGGTTTAAGGTAAGTGAATCTATTTCTGTCTGGCGTAAATTCTCAATAACAAAAACGTGACGTAAAGCACTAAAATTTGTCGAAAAACGAATTTTTGCAGCACTAAAATCTTTAGAATCCGACTCCTGCATTTCCTCTATTGTTCCTACCATAATGTCTGCTGGATAGATATTAGAAAAGCCGCTTGTTACCAAGGTGTCTCCTTTTTCGAGAACCAAATGTAAAGGAATATCCTTAACCGTTCCGAAACGATAATCCAAATTATCCCAAGTTACATTAGCAATATGTTGATTATCAGTAAACCTAGCACTAATAATTGTATATGGATGCAACATACTTATCACAGAAGCATAATTTTCTGTTACATTGACAACCTTACCAACTACACCATTTTCACAAACAACACCCATATCTTTTTTTATACCATTTTTTCTTCCTTTATCAATAAGCAAATAATTATTAACATTATTAACACTATTGTTAATAACATTAGCAGGAATAAAATTAAAATCAAAAGACTGGGAATTTATCAAGTCAGAAGTATCTACATTTGTTTTATACAAATAACTCATTAGCAAAGCATTATGCTCCACTAACAATTGGTTCTCTTCTTTCAATGAAAAATAATTGGTAAAATTGGTTTTTGTCTTAAAGAATTTACCAGATATGGCGTTGCCTACTTTTGTCAATTTACGTTTTTGATATGGAAGATTGTTCATCAACATTGTGATACACAATACTTCCAATATCAAAAACAGTAGAATATTACTATATTTTTTTAAAAAATCTAATAAGTTATACATGACTATCAATCCGGATTATTTAATCAGGAATGGGAATTTGTCAAAGTTTTTAAGAGCGATACCTGTACCGCGAGCGACAGCTCTCAAAGGATCGTCGGCAACGTGAATTGGTAATTTTGTCTTAGCATGCAAACGCTTGTCGAGACCGCGCAACAAAGCACCGCCGCCTGTGAGATAAATACCTGTGCGGTAAATATCCGCTGCCAATTCTGGAGGTGTTTGTTCCAAAGCATTAAGAACAGCTGTCTCAATCTTAGAGATACTCTTATCCAAGCAATATGCTATTTCTGAATAATTTACCATGATTTCTTTAGGAATACCAGTCAGAAGGTCACGACCATGAACTGCATATTCATCTGGTGGATTATCGAGTTCTGTCAACGCTGAACCGACTTCAATCTTAATCATTTCGGCTGTTCTTTCACCGATATACATATTGTGTTGCTTACGCATATACTCAACGATTTCAGCTGTAAAATCGTCACCAGCAGTACGGATAGACTTATTATTAACAATACCGCCGAGAGCGATGACAGCGATTTCACTTGTACCACCGCCGATGTCAACAATCATATTACCCATTGGTTCGAGAACATCGATGCCGATACCGATAGCAGCTGCCATTGGTTCGTGGATGAGGCGAACCTCTTTAGCACCAGCTTGTTCTGCAGAATCCTTAACAGCTCTTTCTTCAACTTCTGTAATACCTGAAGGAATACAGATAACCATTTTCAATGCTGGAGGGAAAATGCTGTTATGGAAGTTTATCATCTTTATCATATCCCTGAGCATATACTCAGCAGCCTGGAAGTCAGCGATAACACCATCGCGCAAAGGTCTGATGGTCTTAATGTTTTCGTGAGTCTTTCCATGCATCATCATAGCGCGTTTACCGACAGCCATGACTTTTTGGTCGTCTCTTTGTATAGCTATGATAGAAGGCTCGTCAACAACCACCTTATCATTATAGATAATGACGGTGTTGGCGGTGCCTAAGTCTATAGCTAATTCTTTATTGAAAAATGAAAACAATCCCATTTTGACAATTTTTTAATGTTTGAAGTGACGATAGCCTGTGAATACCATTGCCATGTCGTGAGCATTACAATAGTCGATAGAGTCTTGGTCTTTGATAGAACCACCAGGTTGGATAACTGTTGTAACACCAGCATTATGAGCTATTTCAACACAGTCAGCGAATGGGAAGAAAGCGTCTGATGCCATCACTGCGCCATTGAGGTCGAATTCGAATGATTTAGCTTTTTCAATAGCTTGTCTCAAAGCGTCAACGCGTGATGTCTGACCGATACCTGAAGCATATAATTGCTTGTTCTTTGCAAGAACGATAGCGTTTGAACGGCTATGTTTAACAATCTTGTTTGCAAAAATCAAGTCTTCGATTTCTTGAGCTTCAATGTTTTTGTTTGTAACAGCTTTGAAGTCTTCAACAGTTTCTGTGTGAAGGTCACGGTCTTGAGCCAAGATGCCGTTAAGAGCTGATTTATATACTGTTGTTGGGAAATCGTTTGATTTGAGTTTCAAGACGATTCTGTTTTTCTTTGCGAAGAGAATATCCAAAACGCCTTCGTTATATTCTGGAGCTACAATAACTTCGAAGAACATCTTGTTAATTTCGTTAGCTGTCTCAACGTCGATAGCTTTGTTACTTACGAAAACTCCGCCGAATGCTGAAACAGGGTCGCCAGCCAATGCTGCTTGATAAGCTTCTGCTATTGTTGGACGTGATGCGATTCCGCAAGGATTGTTATGTTTCAAGATTGCGAATGTTGGTTCGTCGAATTCACGGATAAGGTTAAGACCAGCTTCTAAGTCTAACAAATTGTTATATGACAAGTCTTTTCCGTGAAGCTTTTCAAAAACGTCATCGAGTTTGCCGTAGAAAACAGCTTTTTGATGAGGATTTTCGCCATAACGTAACTCGCTGCGATTGTCGATATGGATGTTCAAGTCTTTTGACTCATCATCTTTTGCAAACCAGTCGTAAATCATGCCGTCGTAATGTGAGCTTGTTGCGAAAGCATATTTTGCGAAACGTTTACGATCTTCGAGGCTTGTGCAACCATTTTGAGCTTTGTATAATTCCATGAACTCAACATAATATTTTGAATCTGGAACGATGACGACTTCGTTGAAGTTCTTGCCACCAGCACGAATCAATGAGATACCGCCTATGTCAATCTTTTCTATAATCTTAGCTGGGTCGTCTGTTGACTTCACTGTTTCTTCGAAAGGATAGAGGTCAACGATAACGAGGTCGAAAGCTGGGATTTCATATTGTTTCATTTCCTCGACATCTTTCTCGTTTTGCAAACGGCCTAAGATACCGCCGAATACTTTTGGGTGTAATGTCTTAACACGACCGCCGAGAATTGAAGGATATGAAGTGAGAGATTCTATAGTCTTAACAGAATCGTCGAGTTCTTTAATGAAATCGTATGTTCCGCCAGTAGCATAAATTTGAACATCTTGCTCTTTTAATAAAGCAACAATCTTATCTAAATTAGTCTTGTAAAAGACTGATATTAAGCAGGTTTTAATCTTTTTCAAGGGACACGAATTTTTAGGTTAAACATATTGCAATAATAAGAAATATATATCATTAAAAAAAGTGTTTTCAGAAGTTTTTTTTAAGTCAACGAGACCACAAGACTACAAGACCACAAGCGTTTAAATATTTTAACAAAAACTTATAGTCTTGTTGACTTGTGGTCTTGTGGTCTTTTATAAAATCCTGAATATTAAACGATTATTTTTTTTATTTTTTTCAAGAAAAAAACTTGTTTATCGGATTTATTTGTTGTAATTTTACAAGTCAAATTTTTTTAATGTGAATACTCGTTGGATTATAAATAAAGATATTGATAAACAAATTGTTGGTGAATTGTCAAATGCTTTGAGCATTGACGAAAATCTCGCTACTTTGCTTGTCCAACGTGGTATTACAAATTATGACGAAGCCAAAGATTTCTTCCGTCCTTCTTTAACACATCTTCATGACCCATTCTTGATGAAAGATATGGATAAGGCTGTTGAGCGTGTCAAGAAAGCTTATGAAAACGGAGAGAAAATCTTGATTTACGGCGACTATGACGTTGACGGTACAACAGCCGTAGCTTTGATATACACATATCTCAAAAATTTCATCAGCAAGAAGAAAATTGAGTTCTACATTCCAGACAGATACGATGAAGGATATGGTGTATCTTATAAAGGTATAGATTATGC
>JAEIGA010009343.1_pt1 | contig 14841 bp, 11 predicted proteins | sample 9270691 | NCBI WGS metagenome assembly JAEIGA01 (sample SAMN17057246, study PRJNA624740) | gut metagenome | biome: biome; isolation source: fecal sample | host: Bos grunniens | place: China: Xizang | collected 2019
CACATCGCGGAATGTACGTATCAAGTAGAAGTAACACAAAGCACGAAGGGTGGTAGCCTCTGCAATAGTTGCATCTAATTCGGAATCCGTAAAATTAGGATCGATAGCATTAACACCTGGGGCATAGTGGATAACTGTGTTGCACCGATTGATGACTTCGTAAAAACATTGCCATTTTGTATAAGCATTTGTTTCAAGAATGTTTTCTTTTAATATCTGCTGTAAAGCGTGTCCTGTACCCGATCCATTAGTCATGTTATCTGAACGCAATTCCCCCCACACAACCATCCGATTGATACAATCATTACTTTCCAAAGCTGCATAGCAAGAATTAAGCACACTATTTACATCGGCCTCCTCTGTCCAATAGTTCTCTAGCACAATCTCATTTTGTGGCTCTATCGAGAGAAAATCATCACAGCTGCTCAGTAATGCTTGCGATGATATTGCAAGGCACAAAAAACCCGCAAATGATTTATATATACTTTTAATTTTCATAATTAACTCTTTTTAGAATTGAACAGTAACGCCAAGTGTATAGGAACGCGCATTAGGGGTTCTTGCCCTATCTGTTGTTACACCGTAACTACCATAACCAACTTCTGGATCTGCGCCAGAATAACCTGTGAGACAGAAGATATTATTAGCACTCAGATACAGACTGAGCTGAGAAAGTCCCCATTTTTTTATCAACTTAGGATCAAGCGAATAACTCAGCTGTGTATAGTTAAGTCGCAAGAAAGAACCATTTTCTACAAATCGGTCACTACCCAACCAGTTATAGCCTTCGCGATAAAGTGCACGTGGAATCATTGCATTATCGCCTTCAACACGCCAACGCCAATTAACTGCTGCAGACTGATTGTTGTTAGAGTACATGGTTTCAGCCAACATACGAGCTTGATTGATAATTTTATTGCCAATTCTGAAATTAAACTGGCTATTCAAGCTCCAACGGCCGTATTGCAATCTAAAGCCCCATCCACCAGTGATTTTGGGCAAAGAACTTCCCAAGTATACAATATCTAGTTCATTGATGTTTCCGTCATGGTTAACATCATCATAAACGGCATCACCACCCTTGAATTCATAAAGGAATCTCTTATCGTTACTATCATAACAGAAAACCATTGGCGTTGTGTAACCGTTCTTGTCCACAACAACATTCCCATTTGCATCACGAGCGACAGGAGCATTCGGGCCACTTACGCCTGGAACTTCCACATCAGAATACTTACTATACTGATATACGCCTTTATAACGGAATCCATAAATAGAACCAAAAGCATTATGTAATTGCACTCGTGTCAAATACGAACCATTATCCTTGCTGAAGTCGGAATTTAAAGATGCCAAAACTGTCTCGTCCATTTCAGTAATCTCATTCTTGTTGTTAGCAAATGAGACGTTGAAGCCTGCACTAAACTTACCAGACTTAATGATTTCATGACCATTCACATTAAACTCCCATCCATTATTTACCATATTACCAACATTCTGATTAGCTAACGCTGTAAAACCTGAAGATGTCGGAATTTTACGATTAGGCATCAAGAGGTCACTTGTTTTTTGGGTGTAAATATTGAAATCAGCAGTCACCTTGTTTTTCCACAATCCAAGGTCAAAACCAATATTCCACGTTTCTTTCTCTTCCCACTTCAGAGAGCTAAGGCGAATGTTCTCTGGAGCGACAGAAGTATTATTGTTGTAAGCAGGAGCATTGGCATACTTCGAGAAATACAGATATTCTCCTCCTGGCTGATTACCTACAATACCCCAACCTGGTCGTACAGAAAACATTGATATCCATCTGAAACGTTCCATAAATGGTTCATCGCTTACATTCCAACGGAAAGAAAGTGCAGGGAAATTACCCCATCGGCTATTGTCACCGAATTTCGTAGAACCATCACGGCGAATGCTAAAATCTGCGATATATTTACCTTTGTATGCATAGTGAGCAGAGAAGGTCAAATACACGCTACGCCACTGACCAGAACTTGTTCCCAAACCACTAACAATACCATCCGCAAAAGACGAACTGATACCTCCTGTTGGCAATCCCCAAACTGTAGAGCTTGTTGATTTTGACGAACCATCTGTCAGCTGGAACTGAGCAAATGCCATGAAAGAGTGGTCTGTATTAGTAAAATGTGGCACAAATGTGAGTCGGTGCGTCGTTGTTATAGCAGTACTCTTGTGAGCATTAGCAGTTGTTCTATTGTTATTGGTATCAGACCAACCAGCCGTAACGAGGCTTGAAGGATAGAACATATCATTGTATTTGTTGAAAATATTAAAGAGGATTTTTCCCTCATACTTCAACTGCATCTGTTCTTCACTCACGCCTAACAAATTATATACAAGCTGGAATTCAGGCTGTATCTGATAAGTTGATTCCTCATTCTTTGCCTGTTGAGCCAGAGCGACAGGATTGACATATGTATATTGGTCACGCTGCAGCTCAGGGTTACATGTTTTCAGCATATGATAGAAATCAGGCAAGTCACGCCCCAAAGCATCCTGCTCATACACAGAAAGATTTGGCATCTTCTGATAGGCAATAGTAAGCAAGTCGCTGTAGTTCTTCTTGTTATTCGTGTAGGTCATATTAAAGTTTGTCACAATCTTTATACGATCACTGACAAAGTAGTCCAAAGCGACACGAGTTGTGAAACGATCCAACTTCTGTTCTATTACCGTACCTGTCTGATGGTCATATCCTCCTGCAATGCGGAAATTAGCCTTCTCGCCACCACCAGAAAGACTTACATAATGCTTCTGCAACAAACCATTCTGACGAATTGCCTTGCGCCAATCAGTATTATTGTTATACATTTCATATTCATTCCACGAAGTGTCATAATTGAACTCGCGGATGTTTGAAGCATCATCGCTGAGAGATGGGTTGTAATAAGCCTCTTTCATAAGCATCGTATACTGATCGCCATTCAGCAAACGTATACCTTGAGGCTGATTGGTAAGTGTTGCGCGATAAGAATACTGAACACGAGTCTTTCCACGGACACCACGTTTTGTCTTTATCTCAATAACACCATTGGCACCTTGAGAACCATAGATAGCCGTACCAGCCGCATCTTTAAGCACGGAAATGCTGGCAATATCGTCTGGATTTACATTCAGGAGTTCTGCAAACTGATCTTCAGTAGCATTAGCATAATCAAAATTGCTGTTATAATCGCTCTCGAACACATTGCCATCCACAACAATGAGAGGTTCGCTGCTACCATTGATAGAGCTTACACCACGAAGGCGCATGCTTGTACCAGCACCAAGATTACCAGAGTTGCTAACGATGTCAAGTCCAGCAATACGTCCCTGCAAAACTTCATCGACGCTAGTCATGGGCAGGCCTTCAAACTCCTTCGCATCAATCATTTGATGCGCAACAGAAAGTTCTCGTTCAGGAATGGCAAGACCACCAGTTTGTACTATACGCTGTTTTTCCACCACCACTTCTTGCAGTTGGGTGTTGCTCTTCATCGTAATTGTATAAGTAGTTCCCTTAATAGGAATTATCTGAGTTGCATAGCCTACATAAGAAATCTTAAGTTTATGCTTAGGATTAACGATGCGGAATGCAAAGTTACCATTGATATCGGTTACCGCGTGAGCAACGATACGATTAGCCTCATCTATCTCCACAACATTACATGCCATCAAAGGGTCAATTTCGTCTTGTACCACACCGCGAATCATCGTGCCGGCAGTCTGAGCAGACACACAGAATGGCACTGCCATCATGGCAAGTGTTGTAATTATTTCTTTAGTTTTCATACTATTCACGGTTTATTATTTATACATTAACGTCCCATCTATCTGATGAATAACTGCATAAGATGATGTATAAATGCTCTTAGCATTCGTTGCATCAGACGAATCAAACTGATATTCACGAGCCATAATGTTATACAAGCCATCGGTCTTCAACACCTTATGAGTATTGCCAACCCCGTCAATAATTGTAATACCATCATTATTAACCTCAGTCTTCAGCTTGTAGTAAGACAGGTTACCATCAGTCACAGAATAAGCAGATGTTTCAAATTCTCCTTTCTCCTCGCCTTGGCCTATGAAATAGGCATTATCCTGAATATGGTACTTGATAAAGTTCTCTATTTCATTGCGAAGGCTATCCTTTACCACCTCATCGTCCTCATTGTCAACCCTCTCCCAAGTGGGAAGCAAATTCGAATCATAAAGTGCCTCTATTGCCTCGTTTGTAGGAACATAAACCGTATAACGATAGGTATTGAAGAGAGAGATGTTCTCACTAGGGCAACCATGCTCATCGGTACCTATCACATGCTTTGTCTCCAGAAACTGGGAACTCTGCAGCAAATCACGGAATCTGCTGAATTCCTCATGTTCGTTCAAGACGTCAAAGACAGACTTACGAGCTGTCATTATAGGCTCTTCTTCTATAATATATGTCTTACCATTACCTTCATAAGACTCATCATAGATACCTACAATCTTTACCGACCGATTATTCTCTATCTGGTATCCGCCTTGAACAGTCATTCCTCCAACGCCAGCAGAAGCATTGTCCACCTTCACCATGCTGCCGCCCTTGGTCTGGTAGAAGACATTACCATTTTCCACATTGCCAATCACAATATGACTATTGAGAATATCCTCCAATCGATTAGTAATCTGTTCATAAGAAGCCTCGCCTATAGAGTCAAGCACTTCTCCTGTTTCTGTATCATAATTCCAAATGCTCGCCCACACTTTCTCTCTTTCTGTCTGTGCTGTAGGCTTATAATGGAAACGGAAAAGCTGGGTGCTAGTTTTTCCATAAGAACAAGGATCCACGTAATCAAGCAGCGAAGTATTGTTGGGAACAAAAAGGCTGTAATATGTATTCTGTGAATTCAGATACACATCAAAGCCAAGCTGCTCAACGCCCCAATACAGCACGCTCATGGTCTCATTGATCAGAGCAGGGAACGTTACAGAAATGTATGCAACAGGATTGAACACCTTGTTTGTCAAATACACAGCGCCATTACATGCCATAAAGACAGAATCCACGAACTCTGTTTTCAGCCCCAACTCGTCATTAGCATCATTCAGCACCGTATAGAATTTGCTTGGCACAGAATTAGTAAAGGAGTTAAGCATATTCACATTTATCATCTTTGATATAACCTTGTCAGGAACATTTTCCCATGATCCGTAATACTCCTTCAGCACCTTGCCTGCTCCCTCGTTCCAGTAACGCTCCAGAGCCTCGTCGCTAGGCACCAGCATCACGCCCATGTTCTCCTGCAATGCCACATTCGCCGCAGTAGTCGTCGTAGTCGTTGAATAGAACTGGTTCCATGCAGGATCAAACTTCAGCAAGCCATTCACAGGTCCTTCGTCTGGAGTTAAATCCAAAGGTTGCCCTCCCTGACTGCGCTCTGAAAAGTATCGCTTTTCATAAAGTGTGTCAATATTGGTATTGTACAAACGATTATATTCGCGCGTCATCGGATCGTTAGCATCATGTCGGTAAGGTGCACAGAAACGATTAAGCAATTTCGCATACCCCTGCGTGTTTGCATTTTGACTAATGAGGTCAGCCATATTAGGCAGCGGTGTGAGCACCTCCGCCATCTTATGAACGAAACCATTAGAGCACTTAATGTTCTGTTCTGCCATCATCACACCATTCACATTAGCATCACCCGGCTGACGTTCCGATGAATAATTAAACAAGAAATTGCAATCCTCATTCGTTATCAGATTATGAGTCAAGAATTCCTCAATAAAGTGAATCATCGGTGCCGCCGTAACGTCGCTCATGCACACGATGCTGTTGCCTGCATCTCGGTAACGCTGCCAATAAGGGTTGTCAGGCATCTGTTCTGGACTAAGCACTGGCACTGAGTCATACTCACTGGCAGCTGTCAGGCGGCGCATACAATCACCCTCAATCGGCCCCTCTGAACTGCTCAAGTAGGCAACCTGGCACGCATTGTTAATCATGCTACCATACAGCAGCTGTTTCTTTTGAGCCAGCGACAGCTCTTCATAGCTGCGCACTCCCCACGAGTTGTTCTGATAAAAACGGCTAAACGCTGCATCATCTGCAACAAACAGCGTCTTGCTACCCGTCTTAGCCAGCACTTCCGAATAGCCCAAGTCATCTATCATCCGCACTACATTGGAGTAATTCCCCTCACTCCGCAAATAGTCATAAATGCTTGAACCCAACCAATCGGGGTCATTCTCTGCCAAGTCATAGCCGTCACAAGAAAACAGACTTCCAGCTGCAATCAACAGCAGGCCTACCCATTGGGGCAGACCTGCATTTCGATTCGGTTTTTTTCTTATCATATAGTTTTGCATTTTTTAGGATTCACCGTACATTGGATAATTCCATGCAAAATTACAAAACCAAACTGCAACCGATATTTTTGTATGTTACACAAATGTTCAAATAGGTTACAAAAACGCCATTTAATCAACATCACGGTACCAATCAGCATACATAATGTAGTGTTGAGCTATGCCGACGTTCAACTCTTTCGACTGCTGAGGGTCAACCTTCTTGATAAACTTGGCAGGCACACCTCCCCACAGTTCTCCATCACCCACCACAGTCTTGCTCAGCACCAAAGAACCTGCTGCCACGATTGCACCTTCGCCCACCACTGCATTGTCTAGCACCGTTGCCCCCATACCAATGAGTGCACCCGACTTCACCGTACAGCCATGCAACGTCACATTGTGACCAATCGTCACATCGTCGCCAATCTCAATAGCCGCCTTCTGGTAGAGTGTATGCAGACATGAGCCATCCTGAATATTCACACGATTGCCAATTCTGATGTAATTCACATCGCCACGCACCACTGCATTAAACCACACCGTACACTGGTCGCCCATCTGCACATCACCCACAATCGTTGCATTCTCGCTAAAATAGCAGCCCTCCCCCCACTTCGGAGTCAAGCCACAAACAGTCTTTATCAATGCCATATTTTCTACTTTTACAATTAAAAATCAAGAACTCAAAAACTCATTTCCAGAACACAAAATACACCGCAGCCACAAGGCAAAGGAAAGCCACCGCATGATTCCAATGGAAATGTTCACCCTGAAACATCATGCCAGCCATCACCGTAAATACAGTCAGAGAGATAACCTCCTGAATCACTTTTAGCTGCATCAACGTAAAAGGTCCTCCATTTCCTTCAAATCCCAGTTTGTTCGCTGGAACCTGCAACAAATATTCAAAAAAAGCAATAGCCCACGACAGGGCAATGACAGCGATGAGCGGCCAGCTGGTGCTGATGTTCATTTGCTGAAGTTTCAAGTGTCCATACCAAGCAAGAGTCATGAACACATTGCTGCCTATGAGCAGCAGAATTGTATAGAATCCATTCATTGTATATAAGTGTTTGGGAGTGCGAAGGTACGAATTTTCTATCTATTAAATTAAATTATCATGTGTCAATTCTCAATTCTCAATTAAAAATCTTAACTTTGCAGCACCAATTGAGTATCAACAACAAGCAGATATATCATGGAGAAAAAACAGAAAAGATACTTCCTCGCAGAAGAAGAAATACCAACACAATGGTACAACATCCAAGCAGACATGGCGACAAAGCCACTCCCACCGCTCCATCCAGAAACAAAGGAGCCATTGACGGTGGACGACCTCGCCAAAATATTTCCACGCGAATGCTGCGTACAGGAACTGGATACAGAACACGCATGGATTGACATACCTCAAGACGTGCTTGACAAATACAAATTTTTCCGAAGCACGCCATTGGTACGAGCATACGCCCTCGAAGAAGCACTCGGCACACCAGCACACATCTACTTCAAGAATGAGAGCGTCAATCCATTAGGCTCACACAAAATCAACTCAGCCCTCCCCCAGTGTTACTATGCCAAGCAGGAAGGCACAACCAATGTAACCACAGAAACTGGTGCTGGCCAATGGGGCATGGCACTCAGCTATGCATCCAAACTCTACGGACTGGAAGCTGCTGTCTATCAGGTAAAAATCACCATGCAGCAAAAGCCATACCGCTCTACCGTGATGCGCACTTTCGGAGCAGCCGTGACAGGCTCGCCATCCATGTCCACCCGCGCAGGAAAGGATATCATCACTCGTGACCCACGCCACCCTGGCTCCCTGGGCACAGCCATCTCCGAGGCTGTTGAGCTGGCACAGACAACTCCCAACACAAAATACACGCTCGGTTCAGTACTCAACCATGTAGCCCTGCACCAAAGCATTATCGGTCTGGAAGCAGAAAAACAAATGGAAAAGGCAGGAGAATATCCAGACACTGTCATTGCCTGCTTCGGCGGAGGCTCTAACTTCGGTGGTCTCGCCTTCCCATTCATGCGTCACAACATCCTGAACGGTAAGCAAACCGAGTTTATCGCTGCCGAACCTGCAAGCTGCCCGAAACTCACACGCGGACAGTTCCGCTATGACTTCGGTGACGAAGCTGGATACACTCCACTGCTTCCGATGTTCACTCTGGGACACAACTTCAAACCAAGCAACATTCACGCAGGCGGACTCCGCTACCATGGCGCAGGCGTCATCGTTTCTCAGCTCTTGAAAGACGGCATGATGAGAGGCGAAGATATACCTCAGCTCGAATCGTTTGATGCCGGAATGCTCTTTGCCCGTACCGAAGGAATCGTTCCTGCTCCTGAAAGCTGCCACGCCATTGCTGCTACAATTCGCGAAGCAAACAAATGCAAGGAAACAGGCGAAGAGAAGGTCATCCTTTTCTGCCTCTCAGGACACGGGCTCATCGATATGCCAAGCTACGAGCAATACCTAAATGGTGACTTGCAGAACTACGCCATCACCGACGAAGACGTAGCGAAGAACCTCGCAGAACTGGACGAACTGGTATAAATAATAACAATTCATTTATGATAAATTCGTGATAATTCGTAGTTATTCCATAAATATGAATTATCACGAATTATTTATAAATTTATACTCTCCGGATATTGCTATGACAAACAAAAAACTATTCACTTTACTTGCTTTCATTACAGCAGTCACCCTTTCGGCACAAGAATCTTTCCGCTTCGGCACCAGCACCAACCCTGACGGCATCACTTTCGAGGTTGACAGCCGCGGATTCATCATCGGCGGCAAGCACGTCCTGCCCGTCATGGGCGAGATACACTACAGCCGTGTGCCCGAGCATGAATGGCGGCGCGAGATTCAGAAGATGAGAGCCGGCGGCATCACCATCATCGCCACCTACGTATTCTGGATTCACCACGAAGAGGAAGAAGGCAAGTGGAACTGGAGCGGAAATCGCAATCTGCGCAAATTCCTGGAGATATGCAAAGAAGAGCAGATGCCCATCGTCTTGCGCATCGGCCCTTTCTGCCATGGCGAGGTCTATCAGGGAGGCATGCCCGTCTGGATAGCAGAAAAGGCACAAGCCGACGCCAAGCAGTACAAGCTGCGCTCTCTGGCACCCGGATTCATGGAGGCAACCCGAAGACTATACACCAACATCTTCGCGCAAGCCAACGGGCTGCAATGGAAAGACGGAGGCCCCATCGTCGGCATCCAGATTGAAAACGAGTGCAGAGGGCCATGGGCCTACTACATGGCGCTGAAGGACATGGCCTTGCAGGCAGGGTTCGACACACCATTCTACACACGCACAGGATGGCCCAAACTGAACGGGAAAGAGGAATTCGGGCAGTTGCTTCCCCTCTATGGCGACTACGCCGACGGCTTCTGGGACAGAGCACTGACCGACATGCCAGGCGAGTATAAAAAGGCCTTCATCATGAAGGACACCCGACTGTCTGCAGTCATCGCCACCGAAGCACTCGGAACCAGCCAAGACACAGGCATGAGCACCTCAGACCTGTCCTATCCCTACCTCACCTGCGAACTAGGCGGCGGCATGATGGCATCCTACCACAGACGCATCAACATGAGCGGACGCGAAGTAAAGCCGCTTGCCATCTGCAAGCTGGGCTCGGGCTCTAACCTACCAGGATATTACATGTACCATGGCGGCACCAACCCATACAATCCCAAGCACACCATGGCTGAAACCCAGCAGAGCTTGGCAACCAACCACAACGACATGCCTCACATGAGCTACGACTTCCAGACAATGCTGGGCGAAATGGGACAGCCCAACGCCACATCATGGAACGAAAGCCGACTGCTGCATCAGTTTCTGGCCGACTGGGGAGAAGAACTGAGCCAGATGGATGTCGATACGCTCAGCGACCACTATGCCCGCCGCGGCGCCTTCGAGTTCTTCAACGACTACGTACGTTTTTCCAACGAAGAAGGCATCTCCTGCATCACTCCACGCAATTGGCAACTGTCCGAGGGCATAACCATAGACTGGGCAACAGCAGAGCCATTCTGCAAAGCCGACGGCATCATCTACCTGATAGCCATCGACGGGAAAAAGCCCCAACTCAGTATTAATGGAAAAGTATTCAAAGCCAAGCCCAACAAGCCCTTCAAAGCTGCAGGCACAACCTTCTGCGTCCTGTCGCGCCAAAAGGCACACACAGCCTACAAGATTGATGGCAAGCTCCATTATTCAGATGGCATCCTCTACAAGGACGGCAACCGCATCATAGAAGAGACGTGGCGCACACTCCCCATCCAGCCAATCTATGCGCTGACCAAGGAGCACGACGGACTGCGCAACGTAACGATGGGCAAGCAGAAAGTTGCCGCCCAGCCTACAGAGAGCGACTTCGACAAGGCTGCCACATGGAGCATCAACAATCTCAGCGAGTTCAACGAAAACCTTGACCTCTACCTCAAAATCTCCTACCGAGGCGACGTTGCCCGCCTCTATGCCGACGGACAGCTAGTGCAAGACAACTTCTGGAACGGCAAGCCCATGCTCGTCCGCCTCTCCGACCTCGTCGGCAAGCGCGTCAAACTCAAGATTCTCCCCCTCGGCAAGGACTACCCCATCTACCTGCAACAAGCCCAACGAGCCGAACTGGACCAAGCCCCCAACGGCATCCTCCTCTCGCTGGACAGCATACAAGTGATAGAGCGGCAAACCAACACCGTTGAATAAGAATTTATCCTAAGGATAATCCTGATTAGGATAATTACAGAAAGAAATCATACCCCACCTTACAACCGTACCCCTCGACTACGGCAAGGCGTACCCCTCGGGTACGACACATCGTAGTCGAGGGGTACGATTTTTCTGAGCCATCAGAATGAAAGAACGAACATCCAGCCTACAAACGACAGAATTTGTCGTTTGTTTCACCTCTCTGCTTGCATACGAACACGCATGTCCATGATGTCCTTCACGTTGGCGGCGATGCTGATGATGCCGAGACTCATCAGCAGGGAGAGGGTTGTGGCTACGATGATGCGGGAGTTTTCGCTGAACCACTGAAGGAGGACGAGGTGGGTGCGGAAGGTGAAGAGGGGGACTTGGGCTGGTGTGGAAAGGAGATAGACCATGCCGACTGCACCACCAATGATGCCTGCCACAAAGGCGACCACCATCGCCATCTTGTAGCGATGGAGGGCTGCTTCTTGATGTTGTTTGATGAACTCCACCGCATCCAGACGTTTGGTGAGCGATGCCATGAATGCATCATTGTCGTCGAAATGGGGCTTTTGAGCGAGGAAAAGTTCCTCAAGGGCTTTATCTTTGTTCATATCTTCAGTCTTTCTTTTAGTTTGTTGCGTCCTCGTGAGAGTTGTTGCTTGACGGCATCTTCGGAGGATTCCGTGATGGTGGCTATCTCTTTGATGCTGTATCCACTGAGGTAGAACAGCGTGATGGCAGAGCGTTCTTTGGGCGGAAGGGTGCGAAGGGCGAGATAGAGGTCTTGATGGGCAAAGGAGGACTCGGCAGAGGTGTTGCCGATGAGTGTCCGTGCCGCCTCGATGTTCTCCATAGTCCGACAACTCGCTTTGTGGTTGAGGAACGTGTTGTGGGCAATCTTGAAAAGCCATGAACGGAACTTCCCCTTGTCCTGATAACCATCCGAGGAGAGGTAAGCCTTGACCAGTGCATCTTGTGCCAAGTCGTCGGCATCGTCCTTGTTGCCGCAGCAGAGAGCAAGCAAGAAGCCGCGCAGTGCTTCCTGCTCACGCTCCACGTGGGTGATGAATGCGTCTCGTGTCACGGATTATGCCTGTTGGGTCTGTTGACGTTCTTCTGCTTCCATCTCTTTGGCCAGCATTTTCTTTCCCACAAAATAGTTGATGAGGAAGGCGATGCCTACAGCCAGAATGATTGCTCCAAACACTGTTGCAACCACAGGATCATCTGCATCATAACCACCTACATAGCCAAGATATGCTCCATATCCGATGAAGACGAGCCCGACCAGAGAACTGACAGAACCCCATTGCAGTTTGGTGAGTTGCCTTTCCTTCAGCATTTTTTGTTTAGGAGTCACCTTCTTGAGAAACTCTTCAATGTCCATGTCGGGGTTCTTTTCCATAGCGGCAAGCACAAGTTGATGCCGCCTGTTTGCAGCGTTCATTCGGTGCCTACTTATGAGCCATACAAGCATGATGGCAAGAATACATCCACATACAATAGGAACTAAAGCCATCAATCCTACTGTCAGCATGCCACTCTGCATGGTATCATAAAGTCCATTTTCCATTTTTTCTTCTATTTTTTAAAATTGTTAAACTTTTGTCTTGTTCTTGAACCAGTTCATCTATATAACAAGAACAAAAGGCAAAAGGTGACAACGGAGGAGTGACTTTTTTAGTAAAGGAAGCCAAATGCCCAAAGGGGACATCAATCAGTGTTCTACACAAGAAACACTTTTTACATCAATTCGTTTTATACAAAGAACACTTTTTATACCAATGTGTTCTTTACAGAAAACACCCTTTCAGTCGCAAAGGTAATATCATTTTGCCTTCTCTTACAAGAAAAAGAACAAGAAAATCACTTTTTTTTCACTCCTTTGCAATTTTTCGTGTTTCATCCTCGTATATACAAGTAGAAGACCTGAAAAATGATGGCAGATATAGAGACGAATATGATAAAGGGACTGAAGGAAGGCAATCCCAAGGCTCAGCAGATGATGGTTGAAAGATATGGCAGACATGTCTTCAACCAAGTGGTGAGGTTATTGCCGAGTGTGGAGGATGCTGAGGAGGTGTATCAAGATGTTTTTCTGAAGGTCTTCCTAAATATAAATAGGTATGAGGAAGAAAAGTCATTCTTCAAGACATGGGTGTCACGCATCGCCTACAACGAGTCCATCACTTGGTTGAGGCACAAGCGGCAGCAGATGATTTACTTTGAAGACGAAGACGGAGAGGCGGAGAGGCTGTCGGAGGCGGAGGTGGAAGCGACCTTGGGACATTCGGACCCTGAGACGGTGCAACTGATACGGGCAGCCTTGAAACATCTTCCACCCGAAGAACGAAGCCTCATCACGATGTTCTACTATGAAGAAATGAGCGTGAAGGACATCGCCTACGTGACAGACTCCCCACCCAACACCATCGGCTCGAAACTGTTCCGAACGAGAAAGAAACTATGTAAAATCATTCAAATGCTCCAATCATGAAAGAAGACCATATCGACACATTGCGCCAACAGGACACGAACCTTCGTGATGCCATCAGGCTGGAGGAAGAGGCTCTGCCACCAATGCCAGCCGACCTCAACGCACGGCTGATGCAGCGCGTGGAGGAAGAACGGGCGAAGGGAATCGCGAAAAGAAAACGAACCCGCATCCTTTGGCCCTTGGTGGCAGCGGCATGTGTGGCTGCCTTGATAGCCGTCTTCCTCACCCCACCGAAAGGAACACCTGAGGACGAGACACCAACGGGAAAGCCTGTTGCTGTGAAGGTGGACAAGCCTAAGCCAGAGAAGAAGGTTGTTCAGCAGAAAGTAGCACAGATAGTCCCCACTCCGTCAGAAGAGAAGGTTGTTGAGCAATCCAAGGTGAAACAGCCTGTAGTGAAATCCACTCAACCGCTCTTGGCGCAGGAAAAGCCAGTTGAGAAGGACATCGCGACAAAGGAAGCGACTACAGAACCCATCGCAGAGAATACTGCCGCAGAACCTCCTCACACAGAGACGAATACCGTAATTCTCACCGAGCGCGACATCCCCATCACTCGTCCAGAGAACTACCATTACACTCCAGAAGAAATCGCCCTATTGAAGAAGCAAGCCAACGAGGCTTACCTGAAATGGGTGGAGTTGGAACTGGAGATTTCAAAGTACACATTGGAAAAAATGTCACAGAAATAAAAACACAAAAAAAAATATGAAACGCTTATTCATTTTGTTGCTCATCGCATGCAGCACCATCGCAACCATCCATGCCCAGCAGCGGGCAAAGGGTCAGCAGACCACACCCATCCACGTCAAGACGCTGTTCAACGACATCATCAAGACTTGGGGAGCTCCTTCTGACGAGGTTTTTTCCATCAACAAGAACCCCAATACGAACCTGATTGAGTCGAGTGTAAGAATCACCTACTTCGTCGCCAACAATTCAGAGTGGACAGACGAAAACGACAAATCACTCAATCTTAAAGATATTAGCGAGGCATTCAAGAAAGATGAGCCCACCTCTTATCAACTGCTTCATCTGTCACCAGGCACCAACGAGTCTTTCTCGCTGAGGGCTGTTGATGGAAACGGAAAGGACAAAAGTTACCTCGTCCGCGGCATGAACAAAGAGGAAATGTGGCTGCTCTGCACCAAGAACGCTGAGAACCCTCAACTGCGCGACGCATACGCTATCAAATGGACACTTTCCGGTGATGAAAGCACGATTCTTGGTGCTGTCTATCAGATTACCTCCCTACGCCCCGACATCTAC
>JAEIGA010009344.1_pt1 | contig 14837 bp, 12 predicted proteins | sample 9270691 | NCBI WGS metagenome assembly JAEIGA01 (sample SAMN17057246, study PRJNA624740) | gut metagenome | biome: biome; isolation source: fecal sample | host: Bos grunniens | place: China: Xizang | collected 2019
AGAGCAAGATAGGGAGCAAGTAGCCAAAGATTGCTATCGTAAATATGAGATTGCTAACCAGCGCCACGAGCGCGAGGAGGCTGCGAAATACCTTAAACTCCGTGCATCATTAGACCCTCACAATATCGACTGGCAGATTGATGCAGCAGACTACGTGAAAAATATCTTGGCAGAGTATGATGAGGCGCTGTCGATATATGAGCCTACGCTTAGCTATGTCCTTGAGTACTATGGAGAAAATCACAATAATACTGCGACATTATATAATAATATTGGTTCTATTAACTCCAACAAAGGAGATTATGCAACAGCTTTAGATTATTTTCAAAAGTCATTAGCAATTAGTGAGAAAGTTTTGGGTGCAGAAGATCCAGATGTTGCCACCAGTTATAATAATATTGGCGCGATTTACTTCGATAAAGGTGATTATGCAACAGCTTCGGATTATTATCAAAAGGCTTTGGCGATTCGTGAGAAGGTTTGGGGAACAGAACATCCAGATGTTGCGAACAGTTATAATAATATAGGTTCTGTTTATTCTAAAAAAGGAGAATATGAAAAAGCCTTGGAATATCACCACAAGGCATTAGCAATTTGGGAGAAGGTTTTAGGCGCCGAACATCCCGATGTAGCACTGAGTTATAATAATATTGGCTTTATTTATAATGAGATAGGAGAATATGAAAAGGCCTTAGATTATTATCAAAAGTCATTAGCAATTCGCGAGAAAGTTTTGGGTGCAGAGCATCCTGGCGTTGCCACCAGTTATAATAATATTGGCTTTATTTATTATCAGAAAGGAGAATATGAAAAGGCCTTGGATTATTTTCAAAAGACTTTAGCAATTTGGGAGAAGGTTTTTGGAGAGGAACATCCAGATGTTGCACTCGGTTATAATAATATTGGCTTTATTTATTATCAGAAAGGAGAATATGAAAAGGCCTTGGATTATTATCATAGGTCTTTAGTAATTAGTGAGAAGGTTTTTGGTGCAGAACATCCTGATGTGGCGAACAGTTATAATAATATTGGCGGTATATATTATGATAAAGGTGATTATGATACTGCCTTAGATTATTATCAAAAGGCTTTAGCAATTTGGGAGAAGGTTTTGGGAACAGAACATCCTAATGTGGCAACTCTTTATAGTAATATAGGTTTGGTTTACTACCGTAAAATTGATTATAAGACGGCTTTAGATTATTTTCAAAAGGCATTAGCAATTTATGAAAAGGTTTTGGGTGTGGATCATCCAAGGACAATAGATTCGCGTAATAATATTGAAGAGACAAAATCTAAATTGTAAAGAGTTATATGTCGCAGGAGTTTAAATATTTTGCATTTATAAGCTACAATAGCAAGGATGTAAAGTGGGGTAGCAAGCTACAGCGCAAGCTCGAGGGCTATAAGATGTCGGCAATGTTGTGTAGCGAGAAGGGGTGGAAGAGAACACCTCTGAAGCCGATATTCTTTGCACCGACAGATATTCAGCCCAACGATCTAACGGAGGAGCTTAAGGCGCGATTGCACGCCTCGCGCCACCTGATTGTGGTCTGCTCGCCAAATTCGGCGCAGTCGGAGTGGGTGGGTAAGGAGATTGCCTACTTCTACTCGTTGGGTAGGGTGAAGAATATCCACTTCTTTATTGTGGATGGCGAGCCCAATAGCAGCGACCCTAAGACCGAGTGCTTCAACCCTGAGATTAAGCGTCTGGGCCTGGATGGCGTGCTCGGCGCAAATATCAACGAGCGCAACTACTCGTGGCGATACCTTAACCGTCAGCGCGCATACGTGCAGCTTATAACCAAGCTCTTAGGCATCGAGTTCGACACGATATGGCAGCGCCACAAGCGTCAGCTTATACGCAAGTGGCTGGCATTTGCAGCGCTTATAATTGCAGTCGTATCTGCGGTGGTATGGGCTTGGTCTGCCTATCGCCCGATAACGGTGAATGTTGCCCTCGAGGAGCAGACGGCAGCGAACAACAACCTCCCACCACTTAGCGATGCCGAGGTGACACTTGTTATTGGCGATGATGTGCGACACCTAAGGCTTAACTCGATAGACGATATCGCGCAGTTTACGAATGTGCCTAAAAATCTGCTCGGTAGCGAGGCAGAGCTACGCTTTGTACACTATCCCGACTCGCCAGATAGTAGAGATTATCTCCCAGTTGTGCTGCCGGTCAAGTTATCGGAAAATATCACACTCCCTATTCTCCGCGACACGGTAAAATATGGACACATAAGGGCGCGCGTGGTGGATAAGAATATGATTGTACTGCCAAACTATGCGCTCGAGATTGCTGGTGTTACGGTGGTCTCAGACGAGAATGGCGATATCGATACCGTTATTCCATTTGCCTCGCAGCGCCAGACCTACGAGGTTGAGGGCAACACGCTAAGCGATGTGGGCTTAACCTCTCGCTTTGCGATAGTTGTCAAAGACGAATAACTAAATCTTTAATTTTATGAAGCGACTTTATATTGATATGGATAATGTGTTGGTCGATTTCCAGTCGGGTATCGATCGCACACCTGCTGAAATATTGACCCAGTACGAAGGGCACTTAGACGATGTGCCAGGTATCTTTGCGTTGATGAACCCTATGCCAGGTGCTGTTGAGGCTTTTGAGAGGTTGGCGCAGAAATACGACGTATATATCCTATCTACCGCGCCATGGAATAACCCAACGGCGTGGAGCGATAAGGTGAAGTGGGTGCAGAAGTATTTGGGCGAGGTGGCATATAAGCGATTGATACTCTCGCATCACAAAAATCTTTGTAAGGGCGACTATATCATAGATGACCGCACGCGCCATGGCGTTGATATCTTCGAGGGCGAGCATATACACTTCGGCACTGAGCGCTTCCCCGACTGGGATAGTGTCTTAGCCTATTTGATATAAAGTGCTATGATTGAGCATATTTTGATCCCTTTGGTCTGCGAGCGCTTTCGTAGTGATGCGCGCTACCGTGAAGGGCATCTGCGCGTCGTGAATGCGCTCCCTTCGAGGCGTGTATTAGGGCTTCATGCGCCCGAAATGAAGCTTGTGGCAAAGAAATTTGCGCGCGAAGGCTGTGAGGTGGTTATGCCCGACGGCGAGCACCACAACTGCGCTAATGGTGCGGATGTTATTCGCTGTTTCGAGGCTGTGCCGAGCGTGAGTCTCTGCTATGAGGAGACGGTTGTGTGGGGCTTTCTTATTAACGCTCAGAAGTGTTCGTTGGATGAACGCTTGGCGATGTTGGAGCGTTATGTGCCAGTGTTGGATAACTGGGCTGTGTGCGACTCATATTGCGCTAATGCTAAGTGGGTTGCACGTGCAGACAAGGAGAAGATATGGGCGTTTCTGAACCGCTGGTTTGACTCTAAGCGTGAGTTTGAGGTGCGCTTTGCCGTGGTCATGGCGATGACCTATTTCCTTTGCGAGGAGTGGCTCGATAGGGTCTTCCAGCGCATAGCGGGCCTCGAGTTGAATAATATTAAATCAGAGTACAAAAGTATCAAGGGTAAACCTAAAATTGCTCAACAGGGCACCGCTCAAGGTGCTGAACCCTACTATGTGCGTATGGGTGTTGCGTGGCTCTTGGCATCAGCACTCGCCAAGTCTCCCAACCAGACGCGAACCTTTGTAGGCTCGTCGCATCTGCCCGAGGATGTCGTAAAACTCTATATCCGCAAGGCACGCGAGTCGTTTAAGACCCGCATGGTGGCAGCAATGTAGGGCGATTATTAATATTATGTCTTATTTTAGAGCCTATTTTAGGCGTTGACACTAATTGACAATTGCGTCCTGTACCTTTGTCCCAGCAACATAAATGCGTTGCTGGGACTTTTCCGTTACCGTTGTTAATAACTAAAAATATATTGTGCGTCGAACCTTGCACATCAGCTTATATATGCAACTTAAAGAATTGGTATATAAGCACCATCGCCATGGTGTCGAGCTCGCAGTAGCGGAGTAGGGCATTCTTTAGCTTGAGTTTCTCGTCGGCTGAGAGTCCGTCGTACTGCAACTTGGCGTAGTTGGCGTTGGCAAGACCGCCGTTGTTGATTCTATCCTCACTATCCGCAGTCTCGCCCTCCTCGAGGAGCTCGGCGCCTATTATTGGGAGGAATTTGTAGGGGTTACCTACCTCCGTGTGGGCAGCGTCGAGATAGTTGATAAGCGTGAAGTCGTCAAACTCAGCAAAGTTGGGCGACGTCACATACTCTCGGTATGGCTTTTCGTATAGCTTCTGCAGCTTGCGTGAGCGTAGCACCGCAGGCAGAACAACCTTAATTGAGTTGCTACCTTTCATCGATGGATCGTAGTAGTAGAGCACCACGACCTCGCACAAGTCTACCATATCACGCTCGCCATAGCGTCCCTCCTTCGTGTCGTGCGTGATGCTATTGATAAAGGCGATAAGGTCCTCTCTATCCCTCTCTTGGCTTAGGCTGAGCTGCACTGCAATCTGGTTGAGCACCGAGTTCTCGTGGTGCGAGTATCGGAATATTGTGCCGTTGTCACCCTCCAAATCGTGCTTTAAGGCTCGCACGAATTCGAAATTCGGGAACACACGCTCCGTAGATATCCACTCGGTATGCGTGAGCTTGCCATCGGCATCGAGCTGGTGGTGCGAGTACTGGAACGCCGTAGTCTCGTATGGGTAGCGACCCTTGGTGAAGGGTAGTGCCACGGTAGAGGTCTCGAAGTCGATAAAGTGGAGCGGAAACTTCCAGCCCTCAATCTCCGCCTTAAGACCTGGGAGTATCACAGGCTCCATATCGCCCGTGCTCCACTTCTCAATCTGCATCTGGCGGCGTGAGCTGGCGTTGAACTCGCTCATATCGAGGCTTATCTCAGAGTCCTTAGGACTGAAGTAATCGGCGATCTTTAGCTCCGATAGAAAATACTTTTTCTCCTCGATAAGCTGTTTAGCCTTTCTAAAGCCCTTGCCACCCCACAACTCTAAGGTGTGAGGCTTCTCGAAGTCAGCATCCGTAAATCCAGCACACTCCCTCCAGCAGCGGTGGTAGCCAGAGCGTTCTTTGTCGGAACTACGAAACTCGCAACCCTTGCACTGCGAGCTTATGCGTGGCGCGGCAGCCTCATCCTTGCGTAAAGAGTCGAGCAGAAGCTCAATGTAGTCGGTGAATGTTGCCCCCATATAATCCGCTTGCTCGGCGGTGCGGTTGGCAATAATCTCCTCGCACAACATATTCATATCGCACGGTATAAGTAACCACTTATTCTCATCTGTCGGTGGTATGTATGCCCTAAGACCACTTTCGTCAACCTCCTGCGTTTTGGTGTTGATGCGTACCATCTGGTTAAGACCATCGACATCGCATGGCATCTCGCTATTGATAAGCATAAGTAAGCCCTCCACCTCTTGGTCTAAAGCATTCTCCACGACATACTTCTGAAAGGCGAGGTCGTAGATATACTTTCGGTAGCCGCTGTTTACCTCGTTACGCTTTGTAACAGTTGTAATTTTCTCCTCGTCCTCGGGGTGTAGCGACGAGGATTTAACTTCGATAAGCTGAATTGTTGAGCCGCGCTTCACCAAAATATCGACTCGCACAAAGCATCCGTTCCACCCAAAGGCAGCCTCGGCAATAACGGCATTCTGCTTTGCCATAAGGGCTTTGGTCTCTCGCAATGCCTTATCCTTATCTTTGGTCTCGATATATCCAAGCTCGAAGGTGCTGTACTTCGAGAAGTAGTAGTGGCGCGCCAGAGCACCCACCTGAATACCACCCTCCGCCAACGAACGCATAAAGTCGTTATCGGCATTTGTATTATCGTATAGCTCCTTATGCGTAGCATAATACAACTTACGCGGACATCCGAGCGATGTAGTAAAAAGCGATTTAGTTAGTAGTGGCATAGGTCTATAGTTCTATTCTATTGTTATTCCATTTTAGTTTGTAGCTCTCCATACGCTCGAAGAACTCTTGGTAGCTTGTGGTATCTTGGGGAATTGTAACACCGACTGAATCGGTAGTTGTGGTTTTTTGTCAAATCAATTGCCAAATTTCACTACCCAATTCCCCAATGATTAATAGACTACTTAAGGGATGTTCTATAAATTAGTAAATTAAGTTTAGTTTTCATTGGTATTAGGGAATTTATATTTCGGTCGCTTTTGAGTTTCTTTCGGTATCTTCTTTATCTTTACTCAGTTACGATGCTCGCATCGCGCCCTCATAATAGATAAAGAATCTATCCGAAATAACCATCAAAATAGCCTCGACCTAATTTATAGAACCTTCCTTAAATATCTTCTCTAACTGTTTGCGTATAGCCTCACGTCGCTTAGTTTCAAAGTTCTCAAAATCATCCCACGCCAAAGTACATGTTTGATCTATGAAATTATCAGCCTTGTATTTTTCGACTTCACTACTATCCCAATCTGCTAACCATTTATCTGGATCAGTATCGTTTTTGGATGTGTTTCGAGAACTCTCCAATATTTGCAAGTTGAAGATACAATCCTGCTTACCTATGTAGGCGCTACCAGCCTTCTTAGGTTTAAATTTAGACCTTGGATAGATATGATCAATATGGAATTTCTTAACTTCATAATTAAAATCTGGATATAAGGCCTGCAATAGAGGCAAAATAGCTGGGTGTCCGTATTCTAATGTTAGCAAGTCATCAATACTTGCGGCAGTAACCTTAAGTGCCTTGTTTGCACTCATATTTGCCATATTATCATTGAACGTAGCAAAATCCGTTACATTACCATACTCCATACCCTCGAGTATATGATTGAGCTGCTGGTCCAACGAAGCTCTGAAATATGAGGTAATCTGGGCATCTCTCACGAATTTAAACATTGCCTTTTTATCGCTCTCACTTACGTCTTGATATTTCTTATTCTTCTTATATAGGTAGTATGCTATAACAGAAATAATGTATCCTGATGACAAATAGCCCGAGTAGCCAAAATCTTTTACGAGACTTACAGCATCTGTCATCGCAGTAATTATATTATCCCAATCCTTATCAATTGCAGTTATATTCTCCTTATTGAAATTTTTGAGACTAAATGTATGCTTCGCACCAATAAGCATAAGCGCTGTTTTTAATATTTGGTCGCGACCAAAACAGCCAAAGCCCTGAACATTATAATCATCGACACGATTATTTATCTCCGTTCTGATATCATCGGTAAAGCTTCTTGTCATAATGGACATCAAAAGGTCTGAGTATGACAACTTAGTACCACCACTATTTACCCTTATAAAGATTTTGAGAACTTTGTCAAGATTCTTTTCACACTCCTCGTAGTATGAAATTAGGCGTTGAACACAGATTGCACTTTGCAATTTCTGCAATATACGTTTCTCCTCTTTACCCAATCCGTTTTCTTCCTCATAATCATAAATATCAATATCAATAATATCTCTGACTTTAAACCAATAATTATCCTCGTTACGGGCGGGCACGCTTTTCTCACTCATAAACTCAAACTGATAACTATCCTCAGCTGTATCATCTGTTGGACTATATTTTAGGTTTAGATAGAGATACTGCTTCTCGTATGTATTACGAGTCCTCGGCTTTTTAATCGTTCGCGAACCCCTAAGACCAATGAATAATGATGTCAGACGCTGCTGGCCATCTAAGACTAAATTCAGATCATTAGAGTCTATTCTTGTGATATCCTTAATTCTATTGTGGATATTTTCAACGTCGAAATCCTCAATAAATTCATATATGTCAAAATTGAGTTTATCATCGTTTGGTGCAGCTGTTCTGTTGGTTTCTACATCTGATTTTTTCAGTTTCCAAAATAGAAACGAACCGATAGGGTAGCCTCGTAGAATTGAATCGAATAAATTTTCAATTTTTCGATCACCTATTTTCCCCAACCAGACATATTCTCTCTGAATATCTGGTAGGAAGTAACTTTGATTAATATCCTTGACTAAATCATAAATTCTTGCTTCTTTGTACTGTCCTATATTCTTCATAGTAGTTTAATAATTAGTTGTGGTAAAGTTCTATAAATATACTTGATAAATATCCCTGGTTTCAAAATTAAACAAATTTTCCGAGAATATCAAATTTAGCTCAAGCATTGTTTTGGGGGCGAAGATATAAAATGCGCCACAGATAAGCCTACCTATGGCGCATGCTGCGTTTTGTTCTGTTCTTTAACTATGTATGACGCAGTATCGGCCACAAAATTAGGAGCAAAGTGTGCCAAATTATTGCACATTATATTTTATTTTCGCAATTGCAGACCTCTTCCCCAAACAAAATCTCGATAACCTCCTTGAGTGAGTAGGACTCGTAGAGCTGTTTGGCTTCGGTGTAGTGGGTGTTTATCTTGGCAAAGGAGCTCCATACGGAGCTAAAGTGGCGCACCGACACGCTCTCGCTCTTGCCCTCGGCACTGATATACTCACAGACATTGCATCCGCTAAGAGGACTGCCGGAGATATAGTATATCGGTTGTAGTGCACCATTCTTATCCTCCGTCCATGAGCACTGATTATTGCGCCACCACTCGATATAGATACCTAAGGTGGGGTGGCTAAATCCCGAGGTTCCCGTATATGCCAAGCCATTGCGGATGGGTAGTGGCGCAAGGAACATACGGCTATCTGCCATTATCCTATCCCCCTTAGCTATAAGGCGATGGGCATTCCTCAAAAAAAGGTTTAACTCCTCATCGTTGGTGCAGGACTCTCTTCTTCGATGACGGCGAGGCTTATTGCCCCATTGTAGGAACTCTCCCGTGGTGTCGAGAGTGATATCGTCTGTGGCAAGTTCTGCTGGTAGTTCGCTTTTAAGGTATGCCTCGGTGCAGATGCCGTCGGTAAACTCCAAGTAGTGTTTCATTGCGTTACTCTATTATTAAGGTTTTACAAGGGCTTAGCTCCACGTACTCCACATTTTGCAGTGCAATGCGATCTTCGCGTATCACGGCATTGTACGCTCGCTTAGGGAGTAGCTCTGCGAGGCGCTCTTTGCCCACAAGGTGGCAGAGTGCTCTGCGACCGTGGTCGTTGTCGATAGCCATAAGAGCAACTATCTCATCCCCCTTTTTAAATGTCGCAGCGAGTGTTATATCTCCGAAGCCCGCCGTGGTTATCGTGTCGTACTCTTGGCGCATCTGCTCAATAGTTAGATGTTGATACCCAAGCCTATACAATAGGTTGAAGCTCTCTAAGTCGCGTCTTAGGGCATCAAGGAGTTTTGTCTCTATGTGCCCTCCGAGGTGCTTCTTAATTTGTAGACTATTCTCCCAGATGCGCTTGCCTAAAATGCGCTCGATATCGTGGTACGAAAAGTGAAACTCCTTGCCTGCGCCCAGTCTGCATAGCTCTAACTTTAGACGACGATTGTATGCCGCAATATCGTCGATATAGTCGTCATCCTCCACGGCGCTGTTGAGTGCGCGGATAAGGTTGTTGTATGATTTTATGTCCATTGTTCCAGCGTTCAGCTCGCGTCGCGCCTCCTTGCGCATATTCTGCTTACTTGCTATATTCTTCGCTATATATGCCTCACGCTCAAACCATAACGGAAGAATATTCGTGCGAAAAGCCTCGCTATTTTTCTCTATTATCGCCTTGCGATTTGACTCACGGCGTAGTTCGGCAGCATGTAGCATCTCACGTGCGAACTGCTCGATATCGCACTTGTCATTTATAGGCTCCGAGGTCTCTATCGTAATCGTATCGCTATACGGGAAGCCAAGTTTAATTGTTATCTGCTGCTTTATCTGGTATGAGCAGCTAATCTTCATATTACCCGATTTAACCTCTACGCTATCCCAGCCATTTGCGCCGTTGCTTCTCTCTACTTCGATTCTTTTTCCAAGTACCATAACTACAATGTTTTTAAGTTTCTGGTACAAAAATATGATGAGGTTGTGCCAAAACTCAGCACAACCTCATTTAGAGAATACTTTTTAAGCAATTTTAGAGGACCTCATCAGGGGTAAACGAACCGTATGTTGAGCGTCGAGGAAATGTGTCTCTAAATCTTTGTAGAGCAAACTCTGCGCTGTCGTCGGTGGCGGTATCTTCATTTTTTAGTTCACCACTCTCTAAGTCCAACAAGTTAAGATGGCTATCTATAAAGCTCTTGATATCGAACTCCTCGGGATACTCAAAGCCCTCATCGAGAGGATCGATCTTGCGAATGTTAGTGAAGCTAAGCACTCGAATTTTGTTCTCCTCCACTATGCGACCAACTACAAACCACTCTTTGGAGAATTGCTTTATAAAGTATGGTTCAAGGGTAAACTCCCTTCGCATATCGCGCTCATCGCCCACACGCCAGTAGCTAACATGTACTCTGTGAGAGTCGTCCATGGCGGAAATAAGGGGGTTGATGTGCTTGTATTCCAACGACTTGTCGAGTAACAGACGCTCGCTGAGGCGTGGATTCGCAACAAGGGCATTACTTATTCTTAGGCGCTGAATAAGCAATTCTTGGGCGTTAGATAGTTCCTTGCCATCTACGCCCTCAAGAACATAGCGAAATCCTCCCTGGCGTTGGCACACAATGCGGATGTCGAACATCTCCTCGATGGCGTTGATATGGTTGTGAAAGGTCTTCTTTGAGAGAGGCTCACCCCGTCTGTCGTTAATTTGTGCGTGCTCCCACTTGTAACTAATATCATCGAAAGTGATACCGCCACTATGACCAATCAGGTCGAGTAACCATACATATCGTCTAAATATATTCGCTGCCATAATTCTCCTATTTAATTAGAACAAAGATAGGAAACTTGTGCTAAAATATAGCATATCCTCGATTTATTTTGTTTGGGTAAGACTAAAATCCAATTTTACGTCGGGTGCTCTCTTTATGGAGTAGCTCCTCGTTACAGAAGGTGCTGATGGTCTCCAAGGATAACACCTCGCTCTCTCCAAGTATCTGCTCTACAGTGCATTTGCGAGCGATATTCTCGATTTGTCCACCGCTAAAGTTGTATGTGTTAGCAAGATTTAGAGCATCAAGTTCATTAAGCATTGGAAGCATAGACTGCCATATTGAGCATCGTGTCTCAAGCTCGGGTGCGCAGAACTCTACCTTATATAGAAAGCGTCGCTCAAAGGCGCGATCCATATTTTGAGTAAGGTTTGTGGTGGCGATAAGGATGCCCTCTAACCCCTCCATCTCCTGAAGGATGATATTCTGCATAGCATTCTCCATCTTGTCCACTGCGTGCGATACATTCTCCGTGCGCTTGCCTATTATGGCATCTGCCTCGTTGAAGAGGAGTATCGGTGCGATATCCGACTCGTTGACCAATGCTTTGTAGTGGTCGAATAGGCGCTTCACGCTCTTCTCGCTCTCGCCTACATACATATTTCGTAGCTCTGAGACATCGACGACGATAAGGTCACGTCCCGTGTTGCGTGCTATTTGTAGTACAGTCTCGGTTTTGCCTGTGCCTGGAGCTCCATAGAAGAGGACGGTAAAGCCCCTACGAAGACCCTTCGCCTCGAGCCTATCGCATACCGTCTTAAAGCGCTCTGGTTGTAAGAGGTTCTCCAACTGGGATATCTGTCGTTGCTCGTTAGCGTTGTAGTACAGCGTCTTGGCGCAGATATCGCTATGGGCAATTACATCCTGCCGAGATTGCCTTTTGCCCACTGATAGCTTTAGCTCCGCAAAGAGATCCTCGATAGCTGTGCGTCCAAGCTCGTATGCATCGGCACTCTTGAGGTCGTTGCCATAGTGCTGTAGCAGACCATACGTGAGCAGTGGATGGTCGTTGTTGTTGAGCTTTGTCATTATATCGCGCGCGATATATTGGAACTCATATAGCGGTGTTATATCGTCAATCATAATTGTGGTATCCGACAAGTTCACATACATATTGCACCCTTGCAAAAGGAGTAGTTGAGACTCTCTATCAAGGGGATAACTTGCAAACTTTGACACAAACATAAGATGCTCGTTGCTACTAAGCAACTCTTCGATATTTTCTTCAAACTCATCATGGGTACATATCCCTCGATCCAGCTCGTTGAAGTATAGTTTTAGTACCTCAAAGAGTTCGTTGATACTTAAATTTGTGATTTTAAGTCCCTCGAACGCTCCATCCTCCATAACCGCCTTCAGCGCCTGAGATGTGACGATATATGCCTCGTTGTTTTGGTTGCGTGATGCACGCTTGATATATCCTAATTTTCTGAGGCGCGCGATATCTGAGGCGCGGCGTAGCATCTCAATCTGTGTACAGCCAACAAAATCAACAACCTCGCTGATCTCAATTCTGTGGTTGTTGCTGAAATTGACAAATATCGAGAAGAGGGCGGCTTGCTCCGCGGTGAGCGATAGCTGTTTGGAGAGATACTTCAACGGGCGCTTGGCTGCACAGAAGAACTCGGAACATAATACCGAGCCCTTGGCGAGCATCACCACCTGCTCAATAGCATCTATATTGGTAAGCCTCTTTCGGTTATCTATTTTGCACGCTGTCCACATCTGCTCCTGATTGTTGTTTATTACCTTACCCATATAGCCTACTTATTAGATTGGTTTAACATTGTTTCACGGTGCAAATCTACTCGCTATATGTGCCAAAATGTGGCACATGTTGTCGGATATTAAGATTATTCTTTTCGTAGAGGAAAATAATTGAAGTATTTTGGTCGATGTAGCAATATTTTGCCTAAATTTACGAAGCCGAAGATATTCTTTGTTAATGGATGCGCAACTCAAAAAGCTATTGTAGATATGAAAAAATTGACATCGCTGTTACTATTATTAATCGCCACATTCTCTATCTGCAGAGGTGGTGAGCCTGTTTCGGGTAGATATGAAATACCTGTTGCCAACTACAATATCTCGGAGATCTATCTTGAGCGTATGGGTTATACCACCTCATTCAATCCTGAGACCAATATCCCTAACTGGGTAGCGTGGGTCTTGGATGCGGATAAGTTGGTGGAGCGCGAGAGTAGGAGTGATAAATTTACTCCTGACCCAGACTTAAATCCAAAGAGAGCTGTGAACACTAAGGACTATACGGGTAGTGGTTGGGATCGTGGTCACATGTGTCCTGCGGGCGATAACAGATGGCATTGGAGAGCTATGGACGAGAGCTTCTATATGACCAACATCTGCCCTCAGCACTCCAACTTGAATAGAGGCGATTGGAAGGAGTTGGAGGAGGCGTGCCGTCGTTGGGCTGCGATAGAGCCTTTATATATCGTATGTGGTCCTATCCTATACAAGACTCCTAAGTATGGCTATATCGGTAACGAGCATCAAGTAAGAGTGCCTGATGCATTCTTTAAGGTGATACTTACGGGATTGAAGAGTGGCAAGCCTCGTGCCGTGGGATTTATATATAAGAATGAGGCGGGCAACTTCAAAAGAGATAAGTATGTAAACTCTATTGATGAGGTCGAACGTATCACCTTGTTAGATTTCTTCTCGGCATTGCCTGATGATATCGAGACTGCAATTGAGGCTAAGTATGACCTAAGCCAGTGGCAATAGAAGCTGTCTAACAAGGCTCTTATTATACAACGTCTTAAACAAAGGAGGCTGTCCACAAAACCCTGTTGGACAGCCTCTTAGTTTGTCTTGTCTGTTCGGTTTAGAATGCCTTGCCGATGCCGAGGAAGTCCTCTGCCTTCAAGGCTGCACCACCGATAAGACCGCCGTCAACGTTCTCCTTCGAGAAGATCTCGCCAGCGTTTGATGGCTTGCAAGAGCCACCATAGAGGATAGCGCACTCCTCAGCTGCTGTACCGAACTTTGAGCGCAACACCTCGCGGATATATGCGTGAATCTCCTCTGCCTGCTCTGCAGTAGCAGTCTTGCCAGTGCCGATAGCCCAAACTGGCTCGTAAGCGATAACAAGCTTTGCGAACTGCTCCTCAGTAAGGTTGAATACAACCTCCTCGAGCTGCTGCTTGCAAACCTCGAAGTGGCGGTTAGCCTCGCGCTCCTCAAGGTTCTCACCAACGCAGTAGATAGGAATAAGGTTGTTCTCGTATGCACGAGCCATCTTCTTATTCAAGGTCTCAGAGGTCTCGCCATAGTACTGACGGCGCTCTGAGTGACCCAAGATAACGTACTCACAACCGAGTGCTGCGATCATCTCTGCCGATACCTCGCCAGTATATGCACCCTTAGTCTCTGTAGCGCAGTCCTGGGCGCCAACAGCGATATTTGTACCCTTGAGAGTCTCCACAACACTCTGGAGGTGTGTGAATGGAGGGCATACGATGAAGTTTACGCAGTCGCAAACCTCGCCCTTACCAGCAGCAACACCCTTTGCAAGTGCCACACCCTCCGCAGGGAGTGTGTTCATCTTCCAGTTACCTGCAACAATCTTCTTTCTCATATTTAGGTATGTTCTATAAATTAGTAAATTATTATTAACTACTCAGCCTTCTGTGCCTCAATCCAAGCCTTTACATCAGCTGTAGGCAAGCCGAGCTTATTCTTCTTATTAAAACCGCAGAGGTCATTAAAGAGCTTCATTCCACCAGTCTGGGCAGTATTCTTGAATGCCTCGAGGGTGATGTAGCCCATCTTCTGGATTACAGCAACCCACTCCTGAGGGATACCAGCCTCGGTATATACCTCCTCTGAGTCTGCCACAACCTTCTTCTCAGGTCGCATTGTTGGGAAGAACAACACATCCTGGATAGAGGTCTCGCCAGTCATAAACATTGTAAGACGGTCGATACCGATACCCATACCTGAGCAAGATGGCATACCATACTCCAAAGCACGTACGAAGTCCATATCGATAGTCATAGCCTCGTCGTCGCCCTTCTCCGAGAGTCGCATCTGCTCCTGGAAGCGCTCAAGCTGGTCGATAGGGTCGTTAAGCTCCGAGTATGCGTTG
>JAEIGA010009345.1_pt1 | contig 14836 bp, 8 predicted proteins | sample 9270691 | NCBI WGS metagenome assembly JAEIGA01 (sample SAMN17057246, study PRJNA624740) | gut metagenome | biome: biome; isolation source: fecal sample | host: Bos grunniens | place: China: Xizang | collected 2019
ACCGACGTAAGAAAACGCGGGATTAAGACTAAGCCAAAGAAGAATACAGAAATAAAGAACATCCCCAACCCGCCAAGCGAACGGGCGACCTCGCCAAAATTCATGCCTGCGCCTTTTGCCACTCCGGTAATTAACGCAATAACTCCGACACAAATAATATCTTCGCAAACCGACGTGCTTAATACATATTTCACAAACGGGCGCGAACTCCAGCGCATTTCATCGATTACCTTAGAGAGAAGAGTTGTGGCTGAGTCACAAATAGCGGCACCAAGAAACAGAGACGGGACAGTATCCCACTTCAAAAACACGCGCCCGATTGTAAAGCCAAGGCAAATCATTATCACGGTATCAAGGAGTGCCGTAGGCATTACAACATTGCCGACCTTTTTCAGCTTTGTGGTAGAAAGCTCAAGGCCCATCGTGAACATCAAAAACACAATACCAAGCTGTCCAATAATGTGAACAGAAGATTCATCCGAAAGAAGCGATCCGCCCCATGTATGACGGGAGAGCAAAACGCCAGCAAGAATATAGCCTATAACTTTAGGCCATTTGAGTTTCGTAAAAAGTAAAGACACAGACCCCGCGACTGCCATAAGCATCGCGAGGTCTTGTAAAAACGCGCCTTCCGTCATTGGCGCTTCCTCCCCTTCTTACTTTACAACCTTACGGCCGCCCCAACCAGCAGAAGCAGCATTGCCCTTTGCTTCCTCGTTCGGGCGAAGGGAACGAACAGCAGCGCCAGCAAGCCACATCTCATGATTATGGAGTTCGTTAAGCTTCTCAAGCATACGCTCCTTGTAATCAGCGCAACCGGTGTCGCGAATGACCTCCTTGGCTTCTTTCATAGTCTTAACGCTCTTGTAAAGCTTCTTGAAGACAGGAAGTGTAGCCTTCTTAAACTCGGGACGCCACTTCAAAGCACCATGCTGAGCCGTCTGTGAGCAGTTGCCATACATCCAATCCATGCCATTTTCGTCTACAAGGCGAATAAGAGACTGCGTCAACTCTTCACACGTCTCATTGAAAGCTTCCGACGGGCTATGGCCATTGGCGCGCAAAGTCTCAAACTGAGCCTCCATAACACCAGCAAGAGCACCCATAAGAATACCACGCTCACCCACGAGGTCGCTTGTCACTTCGTTTTGGAATGTCGTGGGGAAGAGATAGCCGGATCCGACGCCAATACCAATAGCCTTTGTGACGTCTTCAACCAACTTTGCCTTCATGCCGTTAGGCTCAAAAGCATAAGAGCTGTTGATGCCAGCGCCAGAAAGGAAGTTACGGCGAACAGAAGTGCCCGATCCCTTAGGCGCAACCATAACAAGGCCTACGCCCTTTTGTGGCTTAATACCGGTAAGTTTATTGTAGACATAGCCGAAGCCATGCGAGAAATAAAGGAATTTGCCGGGGGTAACATACTTCTCAACCTGCTTCCAGACTTGACCGACGGAACCGTCAGAAACGAGCATCATAATGATATCGCCCTTATCGGCCGCTTCCTCAAGAGAGAAAAGTGTCTTACCTTCAACCCAACCATCTTTCTTAGCGCGGTTCCAGCTTGAATTGGCCTTAGTGCTCTTACGCTGACCAACGATTACATCAAAACCATTGTCGCGCATATTAAGAGCCTGACCGGGACCTTGAATTCCATACCCGAGAACGGCAATAGTCTTACCCTTGAGAACCTTGAGGGCTTTTTCAAGAGAGAACTCTTTACGAGTCGTGATATTTTCTGCAACTGAACCGAATTTAATCTTCATATTTATAATCCTTGAGATTTCGTAGGAAAGACTTTTCTACGTATTATATCATACTTACTTGTAATTCTTCAATATGTGTAATAAAAATCAAAAATTATACCAGGCTGAGAATTGAACGCGGTCATCACCTACTTCATCTTTGTTCTTAGACTCCGCCTCGCCATATATTGTTGTCAATCGCGCATATTCCAGTCCGAATTTAATATTGGAATTCAAAGTGTAGAGCGCTTCAATATAAGCCCGATCATTACGCAATATGCCAAGAGCATGACGAGCTTTAGAATCCGTAGGATCATCAAATCCATAACCGATAGCAAATGCCCATGTATCGTTCAATTCCCACTTTAAATCCGCAAAGCCACCTACTGACGAAACTTCGTTCCCCCTCTCATTTGGGCGCATATATGCCACGCGCTGGGCGCAGCCGCCTTGAACACCGCCAAGATTATATCCAGCAAACAACTGCCCCGTGAACGTAAAATCTGAAAAAAGCGGCAGCGAGCCCGCCAACATAATCATCTTAGAATCATACTCGTCGTCCGCGCCATTAAAATCGCTCCCGCCCATCCAGCGATGTGAACGATCACGACCGTACATACCGCCGACACCAAACAACCACCGCCTGCCAGCGGTCTGCCATGGAGCCACCCTATCATATATGAGCGCGCCTTGAATAAGCGCCCAATTTGAAGCTGAATTATCTTCTATAAGATCACTATCTCTATCTCCGCCCATACCAGGCCCGCCCTTTACCAATCCCGCACGCGCCTCAAGAGAACTATCCTCCCAATTCCACTTTTTAGTAACACGTATCTGAGGACTGCGCCTATAAGGATGACCGGCATTTTCAAGCCACGCGCCATCAATATCAGACGGAGAAACCATCTTCCACAAATGCCAAGTCTGTCCAAAGAGAATTGACCAACCAGACTCATGTTTAGCATCGACATATAAATGGCGCCAATGAAAGGCATAATCATTTTGATTACCTCCTGCAAGATCAAATTCCGCCTTTCCTGAAATTTGCCAGCCGTTTTGGATCTCTGGCGCAGAAAAATTCAACCCTAATATGGATGACTGAACCGATAAAGTAGTTCCGCCCTTTCCATGGCGCTTTACAAAATCGGTAACAAAATCCGCTTCGACAGCATGAGAATTATATACGCCCTCAAAAGCAAGATAGCCATATGGGGTAAGTTTAAGGCCCGACTCGCTCAATGGCTCAAATATATTAGCTATATTATCGGCAAGGAAATATTTACTCCCATTTTCGGTCGTGAACACCCTGCCAGTCTCGTTAGTTACAGTAGTCTCTTCGCACTTTACCGTAACGGACTGCTGGGAATTTGTCGGAGAATATTGTGAAAGCTCCGCTTGAAGTCGGTGGTTGCGTTTTTCCAATTCAGCTATCTGTACGGCCTGACGCCTGTTTTCGGCTTCAAGTTTAGAAAGTCTATCGAGTATTGATTGTATGTCAGAATGCGCGACACTTCCCGCCACCGGCAAAGGCGTGATAAACGCAAATAATATTGCTACTATTAAAAATTGAATAATCGCTTTGTTCATTTTCATTAATGAGCGGATATTAGAACAAAACGAGCACACGATGTCAAGACGACGCATAAAAAAAGCCGCCCTCACAAAAGAGAGCGGCTTTTTCTGTGCATAGTGCAGACGATTAGCGTACGCGTATAACCGTGCCGCGAGACCTGACATTAAGAACTATATTTCCATCAACAACTTCGAGCGACTTGACCCAATCATACTCCTCAACGAGGCTGAGAGTCTTGCCGCTGAAGTCGATTCCGCCCGTAAGCGTATGCACTCCGCTTCTCAGCAGAACGCCGTCATCGGTTGTCAGCAGCACATTTACTGCGCCAGCGACTTCAACGGCTGTTCCCGTCAGGCGGGGAGCCTTGATGTTGTCGGTAAAGTTAAACTGAAGTTTTGCACCTTCCGCAAGAGTCAACTTGCCGCCGAGCGCAACGTTGCCCGACTCCGCTACAGCAAACGTCGCATTGGCGCCGACCGAAACAGTGCCGTTGCCGGGCGTGCATCCGTCGTTAACGGCCACCGTAGCACTGTCGGTAATCTGCAATCCGCCGATAAATGTCGACTGCGAATTAAACACCACCTTGCCACAACCATTAACAATCATGCCACCTTTATAACCGTCGCCCGAATTGACATGAACGATTCCTTCGAGGTTTACGACAGCAGGCTCGTTCTCCGTACCCCATTTTGTCGTGCAGATTGTAACCTTCTCTGTACCGTTGATGGAATACTGATGATTCTTATTTTCACCAAGATGCAGCGTAAGAACACCATCACGGGAATAAAGAGTTGGATTGTTCTTAAATCGCAATTCAGGCGTTTTGCCCTGCGCAAAACGTATTCCATCAGAGCCAATGACAAGATTCTTGGCATTACACCAAAGCCATTTACCTGTGTTGATATATATTCCCCCGACTATAATCGTTGCATTATCAGCGCTGTGAGAGAAATTGAAATCATTAGATATATTTGCAATTTCCATAATGCCTGTGATGACAAGACTCCCATTATTGACCTTGGCCGGATAAATATTGCCGCCATTGGTCAAATAGGAACTGGCCGTCAAGACACCGCCTTCGTTTATGATAATCTCTGTCGAATTGACGAGCTTACCGTTAAGTGTCACATTGCCATCTGAATTAATGCGTAAATTTGCGGGAGGAGTCCATGTTTCGGCATTGATTGTCCAAATGCCTCTCATATCACTCCTTTCACCACCAGGATTGCTAAACTCAAAAGTTTCAACCGTTATGCCGCCAGTGAAAACGCAGCTGACACTGTCGTTTGACAAAGTCATATGCTCCGCATTAACCGGGCAAATAAACTCATGAGCGACAGATGAGTGGTTTATAATTGAGGAAACTGAATTAATACCAGAACCAGTAATCGTGATCTTTACAGAATTAGAAGCGAAGACAATCGTGTCGGGGGTGAACTTATCCCCAACATCCAATGTAGCAGGAGTTGCTGAAAGAATAACAACCTCACCATTTACAGGAACTCGACCATTAAGCCAATTGGCGGAATCGCTAAGGTTTCCGCTTGACCCGCCAAGCCAAACCTGCTCATTACTAAACTCCCCGACAAGATAATAGATAGATTTTTTATTTGGCCCAAGAACAACGCGTGCACCTTCCGGCTTTGAAATCGACTCAACAATCTGTGAGTCAAAAACATCGCCACCTTCAATCCTTACGATCTCATAAACACCGTTCTCAATTTCGGCGGGAAGTGTAAATTCAAGATTGTTACCAGCAATGGTATTAGGAAGAATAAGAGTAGTGCCAACCTCAACAACCGTCTTTCCTACATATGCCGGAACCGCTCCAAGAGTTACCACGCCCTTACCCAAATACTTCACCGAGCCTGTGCCCGTCAACTGCTTTGCAATTGTAATCGACTTGCCGTTCGCATCAACCGTAGCACCTCCTTGTGCGATGTTGACGGTTATATAATCCCTATTTGGAATAAATGCGTTATTGTCTTGATATGCACGAATTGTACCATTATCAATCTTGACGTTAACCGCAGAATTACCACTTTGCTGAAACATACGACTCATCGTCAGTTTACCGCCATCAGTAATGTTAATAGACGTCTCTCCACTACCTCCCCAATAATGAATACCAAGAGCACCTCCAAGGTAAACCTCGCCACCATTGATATTCAACGTGCCAGAACCTTTTTCTCTCATTGAGAGCCATAATGATCCGCCGTCAGACTCGCCAATGCGTTCAAAGTACCCCCCATTCTTCACTGTCATAGTACCGGGACTGCGGTTACCTGGCTGCACATACCCTTTTGTATTTCGTACTATAGCTCCGTCTATGACAAGGCTTCCTCCATTCTCAATCTGAGAATAGTCCGTCATTGTCATCTCTACTCCCTTTTCAAGATAAAGAGACTTATTTGGACCATCGGGTGTGAAATTGCCAATACTGTACTTACCATTTCTAAGTGTAACATCGCATTTAAGAGTAAATCCAGGAATCACAAGACTGCCATCGCCCATATCAAGCGTAACGGGACACTCCTCACTCATGCCAAGTGTAAGATTTCCGCTAAGTGTCGCCCCGTTTTTCATGACAAGGCTGCCCTCGATAAGTTTAGTATCATCAGTACGGCTTGTACTCAATTCAAGTGTGCCAGCACCTATTTTCTCAAAACTACCGGGGATAGGTGCCGATATTTTTGCTGTAACATCGTCAGCAACTTCAATAACAGGCACATTTAAAGAAGCACTCCCCTTTATCTCGGTGTTAGCATTAAAGACAATACTAAGCGCCGAAATATCATCATCAACTTTGACTATAGCATCATTTATAGCAAATACAGCATTGTTGCCATTATCAAAGAGAACTCCTTTATCCCAATTGCTTCCATTCCATGATGCCTCAACACCACTTTCTCCACCCCAATTTTGCGCCCACGGGTCTACCTTTATTACAATAGCGCCGCCTTCAATTGAAAGCTTTCCAGTTGAAAGGTCTGAAGAAAGGTTTATCTTCTTAAGATCGTCCTCCGTGCAAGGCGTATCGTCAGCGATAGAGAACAATGTATATGTTTCACCCTTAGGCGAGCCTACAGGCTTTATAATTGTAAGCCCGCGATCAAGAATAGCATTTTTCATCGCAGCATCTTTAACGATAAGATGCGTTCGTGATGCAACAGATATGGGACCTGTAGTATTAATCGCACCTTCAAGACGGATTTCGCCGTCATCGCCTTTAAATGTCAATGGCGCAGTCGCCCCATCCGCATTATTGAGGTTTGCTTTAATCGTGATTTTTTTACCATTACAATCAAAAGTAGCACCACCATTACCAACCTTTACCGCCAAATAATCACGCAGCGGCAAGTACTCTCCTTCATCTGCATAAGCGCGGAGAATGCCGTTGTCAATGTTTATATTGACGGCAGAATTACCGGATTTTTGATAAAGACTCTTCATAGTAAGAATGCCGCCACCGGTTACATTAATTGTTGAAGATCCTTTCGTACCCTCCCAATAATGACAACCTAAGCGACCTCCAAGCAACACCTCACCGCCATCAATGTTCAATACACCAGGGCCATTACGCATAGAAATCCACATTGACGCACCATCTTGCTCACCAATCCTTGAAAATTTACCGCCTGACTTGACAGTCATGGTAGCTGGACCATTCTCGCCAAGCTGAACATAGCCTTGCTCAATAATGTTAACCTCGCCACCGCTAATCTCAAAATATGCCCTTTCAACAGAATCATTGGGTGCCAAAATAATAAAGTCGCGAACTGTTAGCACCCCTCCAGTATGATAAAACTCAGCCGTAGATGCTGCTCCATCTCCAATACGCAATTGCCCCTCTATAAACCAGTTTCCGCCATCTTTTTTAACAGTAGCTTTTGAATTTTGACCAGCGGAAACAGAAACATTTTCTGTTGATGCGCAAGACAAGTCGCCAGACTTAAAATGAAGCGTAGCATTTGAACCATTACCACTGGCTATTCTTGGAGCACGTGACCATGTCCAATTGCCGCTCTCATTAACGATTGTAGCGCTTGATCCCGATCCGCTAGCCACATATACCGGTTGTCCCAACATCCAGTCGCCGCTTTCATTAACAATCTCAGCCGTAGAATTCTTGCCAGGCGCAATATTCAAAGTACTGCCTTGATTATGCGTTAAACTGCCGCTCACATTATGTATCTTCATATACGAGCCTTCGGCATTGGCAATATTAAAGTCCCAGCAGACAATCCAATCACCCTTCTTGATGATAGTCGCTCTGCCCGCAGGAGAGCCATATCCAAACACATTTACAAACAGAGGTCCTAAAAATGTAAATTCGCCTTGATAGGGACGAAACCAGTTTGCGTTACTGACGGTAAGCGCATTGGGGTTTGAATTGGTAAGAACTGTTGGCGCATCAACAGTTAATTCGTAATGGCTTGCCGTTGAAGGCGTTTTATGGTCTTCCCAATTATTGGAATCATACAAATCAAGCGGCTCATCCTCCGTACCACCTGATCCACCAACCCATTTAACTGCGTATAATGACATTGGTGTTGTTATAGCACACACCATCGTGATAGCGGCAGCATGCATAAATGACTTAATCATAGCATTATCTTCCTTTTTATTTGAGTGAACGACGCGTATAAATTTATTTTATTTTAGCAAAATTCTTACAACAACATCAAATTTATCGCACTCTTCGCGACTTATCTCAACAGTTGCAACACCATCCTTAACCACAACCGGGACGTGCTTACCGGTTGCCAAATATGTTGATGAGACAACAGTATCGTTCAACTTAAAAGATATTTTATTTACCCCCTCATTCAAGAAGTGCAAATAAATAACATCATCTTTTGCTGTTGCAACAACATCTTTGCCATTGGCAATCTTACAGCCACGCGTGCCATATATAGACTCGCCATTTACCTTAAACCACTTGCCGACCTCTTTCATCACATCAACAGCTTGACGAGGAAATTGCCCTGAACCATCGGGTCCTATGTTCATTAATAAATTAGCCCCCTTTGCCGATGCGCGAACTACCATGGCAACGACCTCCTGCGGTGAACGGAAACTCTTCTCTGCAATACGATAACCCCACACAGACTTCTGTATTACGTCGCATTGCTCAATCGGACAATTTTCTGCGACTGGCTGATTGCGCGAATAACCACCATCGGCATTGTCACCTGGAAGATCACGCTCAAACAACTGAATATCCTCCTTTGCGCGAATTGGCTGGTGGTTGTTATTTGCAACAAGTGTCTTTTTAGAATGAATAAAATCGTAAATTTCATCAAAACACCAGTCAAGAGTACGCTTCCACGAACCATCCTTCTGGTGGAAAGCATGCTCCCATTCGCCATCAAACCAAATATTCCCCGGCTTATAGTTGTCAATCAATTCCCCAATTTGGCCAAGCATAAACTTTTTGTATGAATTGTAATCAGGCTTGCGATCGGGTATTTTAAGCGAGGCCGTACAAGATCCAGGCACATAATCCTTGCGATGCCAATCCATTAATGAATAATAGAAGTTCAGCTGTAGCCCCTCTTCGCGGCAAGCTTCAGCAAGCTCGCCAAGAATATCTCGCTTAAAAGGTGTGTTTGCAATATTGTAGCCGTCATCAACTTTTGTCGGCCAAAGCGAAAACCCGTCATGATGGCGAGAAGTAATTGTTATGTATTTAGCTCCGGCGTCTTTTATTGTACGGACCCATTCGCGCGCATTAAACTTTGACGGATAAAAGCCGTGCATCATACGCGAATAGGCTTCTTCATCGAGGTTTGAGGTTCTAAGATACCACTCGCCCTGCGCGTAATTCGCATATAAGCCCCAATGAATAAAAACACCAAATCGGCGGTCTGTGAAATCCTTACGAGCCTTTAAATTCCATTCCTCGGGCTGGTAGGCATTGCTACCGGCAGAGGAACTCAATGCGCAAAAAGCAAAAGACATTACGGCAAATAATTTAATAAACTTCATTTTATAGCCTTTCCTTTTATTAAATCAAAGTAAATTAGTAATTTATCGCTCACTGCGTAATGCCGGGTCGAGACGATCGCGCAAATAGTCAGCAAGATGATTAAACACCAGTACAAGCACAAAAATGGCAAGTGTAGTAAACGCCATCTCCCACCACACTCCCTGACAAAGCCTCCTACGAGCGTTATCAATCATAACACCCCAACTCGGCTCACCCTGCACTCCGATGCCAAGAAACGAAATAAAGACCTCCGTAGATATGGCCGAGGGGAAACGAATTGAAAACTGAATAAGAATAATATGGGCAACATTCGGCAAAATATGGCGGAACATAATTCTCATATGGGAATATCCAAGAGTTTTTGCCGCAAGCACATAAGCCCTTGAAGACTGCTTTATGACCTCTGCACGAATTGTCCTACATACGCCTACCCAGGTCGTAAGTCCTATACCAAGATAAATGCCAAGCAATCCTTGTCCAACAACAAGTGATATAGCGAGAATAAACAGCAATCCGGGCATCGATGCTATTGTTGCAGACAACCACACCACTAACGAGTCCGTTTTGCCTCCAAAATAGCCGCCGAGAAGCCCTAACAGCACTCCAAGCGGTATAGCAATAAGCGATGTCATAATTCCAACATGAAACGCTATGCGAGTACCCTGGACGAGACGCTGCCCAACACTGCGCCCGAGATTATCAGAGCCAAGCAGAAAAAACTCCTTGCCGCCCTCTGAATCAGGAGACTGGGCTACGCTCAAAGGCGGGAGATAGCGAGCATGCAGATTAACCTTGTTGTAGGACGCGGTCTGATCATTGCCTTTTGCAAAATGGTACTGTATCTCACCAAAAACGGCAGCTATAAAATACAGCACAAGAACAAACAGCGAAAGTTTTACTGAAAATTTCAATTATCCAACCTTCCATTCTGCGGGGAGTGTCCCCATTGCCATTTGAACAACTTCCTCAAGAGTCAAGTCGCTCGAATCTATTTCAACTGCCCCGTCGGCCTTCATAAGCGGAGCATACTTTCTGGACGAATCAATTGCGTCACGAGCAAGCAATGAAGCCTTTACCTCATCCTCGGACTGATTAGCAATACCTTTGTCTACCTCTTCCTTCTGACGGCGCCTGGCTCGCGCATCGGCAGATGCCGTTAGATAAAACCTGGCAGGCGAATCGGGAAAAACCGCAGTAGTAATATCGCGCCCTTCAACAACAATATCGCCATATTTAACCATATCCCTAAGTAAAGACGTGACTTTATCGCGCACAGGCTTCTCACGAGCAACCTTTGAGGCATTGGCATTTATCTCGGGGGTGCGAATACGCTCACCTGGTTCTTCGCCACAAACATAATATGCTATGCGCCCGTTTTCCGGACGGCACTCTATCTCAACTTCGGCAGAAACCGCCGCAATCGCAGCAGGGTCATCCATATTTATCCCCTTTTTGAGGCATATCCATGTAATAATGCGATAAAGCGCTCCAGAGTCAACATGAAGAAAGCCAAGCCTCTGACCAATTATTCTTGAGACACTTGATTTGCCCGCTCCACTCGGACCGTCGATAGCAATTACTCTGCTCATATAGATTGTTCCTTAACAGATTGCGTAAGCGTATTATCCACTGCGGCAGGCTCAACTGCAGCGGTGCCTTTGGCAAAATAAAAATATCCGCAAATTGCAGCACCTACAATAGCGAGGATAATATAAGGCACTACTGACCAGTGCCGGCGAGCACATTTCGTAAAATCGGCCGCCCTCTTCATTGAGAACGCCATTGGCCGATTAACTGCCCAGCCGCAAGCATTAAGTATAGCCCCCAAATCGCGACGACGCAATTTAAACCATGTCAAAACCACACTTGGCATTGAAACCACCAAAATAAGAGCCAACACCGAAAGCCCTAAGCGCAATGGGCTCATCCCCGATAACGCCGCCATTACCGACGCCGCAGCAGCACCAAGCATACCTATGCCGATACCGACAGCAGCGACACTTGAGGCCAGCGTCGCACCGCTTGACTCTATGCTGCGAGTACCCTTCTCAAGCGCACTCTGCCCAGAGGCCTGCTTATCGCCCAGAAACTTCTTAAGCAAAGAGGAGACGCCTTCAGCCATTTTTTTCCACGGAAGCCAAAAAGCCTCCAACAGCGAAACCTGATTTTCAACCACTTTGGTAATAACAGCCTCCCACTCAAGACCGTCACGGTCGTGAAAGACGCCATTACGCCCAGGGTAAAGCCGAGAAATTCCACCTTTGGTCACTACCGCACAAACAGAACGAACAGCATTGACTGACGGACGCTCAAGTTTAAGATAGATAACACAACAATTAGAACGCCCCGAAAGCGCGCTATGGGCAGATTCACTCTCAACATCAAAACAAAGCACCATCTCGCGGGCATCAATGCGCAAAGTACCTACAAGGAAAATCGAAAGCGAATCCCTTGAATAGAGGCGCTTCATATTAACAAAGTTCTCTAAAAACTCAAGGAGCCCTATCTTGTAACGCAATAAACGCTCTTCTTCTTCAAGTTCTGCCAGCAGACCGGCATTGACCACTGGCTTTGACGATTGATGCGCACGATATGGCGCAAAGGCGCTCTTGATTTTTTTCCATGCAAGAACATCGATTGATGTTACGTCTCCAAGAATGCCTTTAACACATTTTTCACGCAGATCAATTAAAGCCTGGCGATAGACTGGATTGATGCGGCTATCAAGAGGAAGTGTTTTGTCGGGCTCATCCATTACTAACGGCAAGCCGTCTGCTGGCGAAAAATACGCGTCAATAATTTTCTCCACAGCTGTAAGAGCGGCCGCCGCCTCGGCCGTAGCATCACCAAGAATGGCAATCTCCCGACTGCGACCTTGCTGCTCCCACTGTGCCATAGCCTCTTTGTCGCTGTCTGATGGCGGGATTGCCGCCAAATCAGATTTTTTCTTCATTACATCCGCCAAGGATGCAATGTCGGCATCGGTGGGAGCAAACAAAGAATCTAAATCGACGTTTTTCGATTTGAGAAAATCAACGGCAGAAACAATGTCTGAAAACTTAATACGCCCATCACCGTCTGTATCCATAAGCTCAAGCATGCGCCTATCAAAACGGACGGATGAAATAGGCATAGACATTGCCATAACGTGTTTTTTATCAAGAAAAGCGAGATTGGCAATGTCATTACCGCACTCAAACTTTACTTGCTCCACGCCGCCGGCCGTGAACCACCTCCACTTGAATTCCTGCATACAAACTCCAAATGTCAGGATTAAGCGCGAGCGGCATTACGCCTCTCAAGCTCCTCACGATATGCGCCAAGATCGACCTTAAGACGAGCAACACCAGTCTCAACAGCCGCCTCTGCAACGGCAAAACTCACCTCTACAAAGAGGCGGCGGTCAAACGGCTTTGGAATAATATAGCCCTCGCCAAAGACAAGGTTTTCATCAGGATAAAGCGCCGCAACATCGGCGGGAACCTCGGCGCGGGCAAGCTCTGCCAACGCATTCGCAGCTGCGACTTTCATTTCTTTGTTTATCGTAGTCGCCCTTACATCGAGAGCGCCGCGGAATAAATACGGGAAGCCAAGAACATTATTTATCTGATTGGGATAATCACTGCGGCCCGTCACCATCACATAACGGCGTGATTTAAGCGCCTCGGCAACTACTGCAGGTGAAATCTCCGGATCGGGATTGGCCATTGCAAAAATAGCGGGGAAGTCTCCCATCTTCTTTACGTCCTCACCATCAAGAACATTCGCCGCCGACACACCAATAAACACGTCAGCCCCAACAAGCGCCTCCTTGAGCGTCATTGCCTTTGTATCAACTGCGTGACGCGCCTTGTATGAATTGAGATCGGTGCGATCCTTGCGAATCGTGCCCTTGGAGTCGCACATAGTAACATCAACTACGCCTGCCGCCTTACACATTTCACAAATACGAATACCTGCAGCTCCTGCACCGTTCATGACAACTTTAAGATCCTTCAACTCTTTACCAGCGAGTTTTGCATAATTCATCACGCCAGAAAGAGAAATTACCGCTGTACCCCACTGGTCATCATGAAACACTGGAATATCGAGTTCCTGATCAAGGCGGTCTTCAATTTCAAAACATGCGGGCGCTGCAATATCTTCAAGATTAACTCCGCCATACTGGGGAGCAAGCGCCTTAACGGCCGCAATAACACGCTCTGAATCGGTCTTGCCGGTAGAAGCTCCTCCAACGCGGCAACAATCAAGAGGCACACTCCATGCATCAACATCGCCAAAGGACTTAAAGAGCACTGCTTTCCCCTCCATAACTGGAATAGATGCGAGCGCACCCAAGTCGCCTAATCCAAGAATCGCAGAACCGTCAGAAACCACTGCAACAAGGTTGGGCTTTGCCGTGCAATCATATGCGGCATTAGCATCTGCGGCAACAGCCTTCACCGCATGGGCAACGCCAGGCGTGTAGGCAAGGCAGAGATCGTCCTTGGTTTTAAGCGGCTTGGGAAGCGAAACAGCAATCTTTCCGCCCTTGTGAAACTTCATCACCGAATCTTTATCGTAAGAACTCATTATTCACTCCTTATTATCGACCGCTGAAACATCCAGCAGTTCTTCGTTTACGTTAAACTTTGAAATTTTTACACCCATAGAGGCCAGCACTTGGCGCACTTCATTAAGCTTCTCGTTAGGCAACACGCAAGCGACAACAACGGCATCTGCCTTGGTTTGCGAAACTATTTCGACAATATCACCAAACGGGCCGTAAACTTTAACTCCGCCTATATAACGGCCCGTGAGAAATACATCGTCATCTATAAGGCCAACTATAAACCTGTCATTCACTGATGAACCGCGTACCAGCTCCCGCCTAAACGCCTTGTATCTAAGCCCGGAACCGTACACAAGAATGCGAGAAGCCTTGTTCTCGCGCTCCAAGCGAGAACAGTCGGCATGGTAAAACAAATCCCGAAGGAAACCACGCGAAACGCGCAACATAGTAATTGCAACAAATGACAACACCGGATACATGGCCGTCATTGCCTTTAACTGGTAATTATAGGCTGGTGAATAATATACGGCCACTCCGCCGAGCACACCGCCGGCAAAGCAGGCTACAAGCAGCCTAAGATAGTCGGAGATTGTAGCGCGAGACCAGACAATAGAATAAGTTCGCATAAAAACGAGCAGCAAAAACACAGGAAAAACCGTAAGCGGCATTCCTGTACGCAACATAATTCGGCCTACATTTATACGCAAAACCCACGAACACACAAAGAATACGGCAGTTAAAAGAATTACATCTGACAAAATCAAAAAAGGCACAGTAAGACGCGCTTTCCTACGGCAAAGATCGTAATCATTTCTGCGCGCCATCATGTTCAAAAACTTGCCAAAATCATGCAACTCAACTCGAGCCATATCTTTAAGGGCAATCACAACCGCCGTAAGAAACGCAAAGAGCCACAGCCCTGCCATACGCGACTTAACGGCCACTGCGGACATGCCGAGAATAACTAACGCTGC
>JAEIGA010009346.1_pt1 | contig 14835 bp, 21 predicted proteins | sample 9270691 | NCBI WGS metagenome assembly JAEIGA01 (sample SAMN17057246, study PRJNA624740) | gut metagenome | biome: biome; isolation source: fecal sample | host: Bos grunniens | place: China: Xizang | collected 2019
CACCGTGGACGGTGCGGAAGATCCGAAGACATGGGCGTTCGAATTCGCGAGCAGCCTGAAGATGTACATGAGGACTACATAAATGGCTAAACCGGCAACAACTCCTCCGAGCGGTCTCACGATCGCAAGGGACAATCTTAAATTCACGTTCACCTGGAAGATCGGCGAGAAGGACGGCTACGTTCGCCAGCACTATCACTGGAAGACGAACCTGACGGACTGGACGGCAGTGGAGATCGGGAACACGGTGACGTCGAAGTCAGTCACGCTGACGGCGTCGGACTATTACCCGACGACCTCGAAGAAGCTGACGACGGTCTCCTTCCGGGTCCGGGCGATCCGGTCGAGCTCATACGAGTGGACCGGCTGGGTGCAGAAGGACTTCAACCTTGCCGTGCCGAACGTCCCGTCACTTACGGCGACGCTGGACGGCAGCAGCTACAATAAGACGACGTTCGCGTGGAGCACAGCCACGAAGACGGACGATAATAAGCCGTTCACGAACGTCGAATACCAGACGCGGTACATCAAAGAAAATAACGAGACGGACGGCTCGAAGCTCGCATGGAACAGCAACTGCGGAGGCTGGGCGACCAGCACCAGCACAGCGAGCTCCTCGAACGCCAGAACAGAGAGCACGTCCCTCTTGGCAGCGGCGTCCTATACGCGGTGGTTCCGGGTGCGCTCAAGAGGCCCGGCAGGAGCTTCGGCATGGCGGTATGCGAAGCACGTATACGCGCTGCCGTACAAGGCGAACATCACCGGCGCATCTTCGAGCGTGGCATCCGGCGTGACGACGATGAACGTCAGCTGGACGGCGAACCAGAACGCGTCGCACCCGATCGATATAGTGACGGTGCAGTACAGCATCACGACACCGGCCACAGGCGTGACCGTCCCGAACAACGCATCATGGTCTGACGCAGTCTCCCTGAAAGATACAGCAGGGACCGATGCAGCGAGGGCTGTCATCTCGGACGCGGTGGACACGGACGAATGCCTCTTCACGAGGATAATGACGGAGCACGATCCGTACGACACGAGCCGCACCTACAGCAACCCGAAGCTCGTGCAGTGCGGTCCTCTCGCAGCGCCGACGAGTCTCTCCGTGTCAACAGACAATACGACCTACAGGGCGACAGTCACGGCAACGAACAACTCGACCGTAGCAGACAGCCGGCTGGCGATCGTCTACAGGACGAACGACAAGAACGACAAGGACTTCGTGATCGGCATCATCGCGCACGGGCAGAGCTCCGCAACGGTGCAGTGCCCGAACTGGACCGGGAAGCAGGTCTCGTTCGGCGTTTATGCCTTCGTCGGGGACGCAGAGTCCTCGGTGAGAGCAGACAGCGTCGGGCAGTACGCAGTCACGGCGAAGATGAAATCATCGACGCTCTGGGACGGCGGCACGGTCCCGGTCGCTCCGGCAGTGGTCAAGGTCACGGCGTCGGACGAACGGGAAGACGAAGTCATCGTACAGTGGAGATGGTCATGGGCCAGCGCGACAAGAGCAGAAGTCAGCTGGTCAGACAATCCGAATGCCTGGGAGTCAACGGAAGAGCCGAGCACCTACGAGGTCCCGAACACGCACGCAGCGAAGTGGCGGATCTCCGGGCTTGAGATGGGCAAGAAGTATTACTTCTGCGTTCGCCTCATAAAAGAGACCGACGGGGAAATCACCTACGGCCCGTACAGTGATCCGGAATTTATCAACCTGGCATATCCTCCGGAGAAGCCGGTCATTACGATCGCGGAGCCGATCGTGCAGCCGGGCGACAAGGTGACAGTCGCATGGGAATACATCTCCGGCGACGGAACGCCGCAGCATTATGCGGAGATCCAGGTATACGCAGACGGCACGACGCCTTCCTCGAACGGATCCATATACGCGCACGTTAAGACGCAGAAATACAGGGAGATCAGCACAGACAGCTTAACTGCCGGCACGATCTACTACGTCCGGGTGCGGACAGAGTCGGAGAGCTGGAAGATGTCGGAATGGTCTGATCCGGTCCCGGTCATCGTGGCTCCGCCGCCGACGATCAACGTCACGCAGACGTCGCTCGCGAACAAGACAGTCAACTCAAGGACGGTGCTGTCACTGAAAGCGCTGCCGATGACGGTGACGGTCACAGGCGCAGGTGAAGGCGGCACGACAACGGTCATCATCGAACGCGTGGAAGGCTACCACGTCATCCGGCCGGACGATTCGGAGTTCGACGGCTATGCCGGAGAGACAGTCGCGATCGTGAGGCAGAACGGCGAGGCGCAGATGTCGATCGGCGTGGGCGACCTCATCGGGACATTCGACGACGGCGCGAGATACAAGATGATCGCCATGGTCGAAGACGGCTACGGACAGGCAGCCTCTTCGGAGACGGAGTTCGAAGTGCACTGGGATCACGCGGCGGGGATCCCGACGGCCACGGCAGTCATGGACGGCACGGTGGCCAAGATAACACCGACGGCACCGACGGAATACGCCTCCGGAGACGTATGCGACATTTACCGTCTGTCAGCGGACAAACCGGAGCTCATCGTGTACGGCGGATCATTTGGTACTACTTATGTGGACCCGTATCCGGCGATCGGAGAAGCAGGCGGCCACAGGGTGGTTCACAGGACCTACAACAACGATTACATCACATCGGCGAACAAGCCGGCATGGACGGACCTCCGGAAGGCGCAGAGCGACTACCTGGACATCAACTACGCGCTGATCGACTTCGGCGGCGAGCAGCTGGAGATCCATTACAACGAAGACTTCAGCAACAACTTCGAGAAGGACTTCCTGGCGACGTCGTACCTCGGCGGATCGGTCAGAGGCGACTGGAACCCGGGCACGAAGCGCTCGGCAGCGGTCAACGCGGTCATAGAGGCTTCGGACCTGACGACATTCACGAAGATCCGGAGGCTCGCGGCGTTCGACGGCATCTGCCATGTACGGACGCAGGACGGCTCCAGCTATGCTGCGGATGTCCAGGTCGGAGACGCGCTCACATATGAGACGGCGGGCAAGGCCATGACATACTCGCTGACAATCACACGCGTGGATCCGGAAGGCTATGACGGCGTACCGCTGAGCCAGTGGCAGCCGAACGGCACGACATAAGAGGAAAAAGGATGAACTGGAACGAGGGCTTCTCTGCCCGGTACTACTATACAGTGGTGGATCCTTCCACGTGGCGGGACCTGTCCAGGCATGAACTGACCGGCGGGACCGTGATGCGGACAGACAGCAACCTGCTGCAGTCGGCGACCATCAACGTGACGGACCTTCCTACGGAGAACGAAGCGTGGATCCGCGTATGGCTCGACGCAAGACAGGGAAAAGACGGAGCGCATGAGGCATTATTCACCGGCCTCATGTCTGCTCCTGTAGTCGACTGGGACGGCAACCGGAAGAGCTACCAGACGGAGTGCTACAGCGTGCTCAAGCCGGCAGCGGACATCCTCCTGGACCGGGGATGGTATGCAGCTGCGGGCGTGAACGCTGCGCTCCTTATATCGAACCTCCTGAAGGCCGGCCCGGCCCCGGTAATATGCGAAGACGAAGCACCGCATCTCCTGGAGTCCATCGTGGCGGAGAACAACGAGACGAACCTCACGATGGTCTGGAAGATCCTGAACGCGATCGGATGGCAGCTGCGCATCCTTGGATCCGGCAATATCCGGATCGAACCGAAGCCGGCAGAGCCTACGATCACGCTGGACTCGGCCGGCAACGACATCGTTGAGCTGTCAGTCAAAGACACGCGTGACTGGTTCAGCTGTCCGAACGTCTTCCGGGCGGAGAGCGGCGACCGAATCGCGGTCGTAAGGGACAACGACGAGAACAGCCCGCTGTCAACGGTCTCCAGGGGCCGCGAGATATGGGCGGAAGAACGTGACGTGAAGCTGGCGGACAACGAAGGCATCGAGACATATGCGAGACGGAAGCTCGCGGAACTTCAGTCGCCTGCGCGAACTATATCATACACCAGGCGGTATCTCCCGACGGTATCGGTCGGGGATCTCGTGACCGTCCATTATCCGAAGCAGCACATCGAAGCGGACTTCCGGATCTCGTCACAGTCGATCGAGCTCGGATACGGCGCAAGGACAAGTGAAGAGGCGGTGATGGTATGACAGACCAGAAGATAATCAAGGACTTCGTCGAGGCGATGAACCAGTCGAAGAAGGGCACATCTCCTTATGACACCACGGCAACGGTCGTCAGGGTCGAAGGCTCGACCGCATGGGTGCACATCCCAGGCGGCGTGGACGAGACACCGGTGGCCATGAGCATCAACGCGAAGCCCGGCGACACGGTCAGGGTGAGGGTCGCCGGAGGACAGGCGTGGACGGTCGGCAACGACAGCGCACCGCCTACGGACGACACGGCGGCAACGCTGGCGCAGATAAAGGCTGACGAGGTAAACGGCTATCTGCACACACATCTGTCGCTAAAAGACGACGGCCTTTATGTTCTCAGTGATAAGTCCGGCTGGAGCGTGAGAGTGGCCAATGATGGCATATACCTGATCAGTGAGGACGGCGACACGGTCGCTCAGTATAAAGACGAGATAAGGATAGGCCGGAAGAACGGGTCCGCGGTTAATATATCGTCGAAAGACATTGAGATGCTGGATGGCAGCGGGAAGTCGATCTTCGACGCGCATCTTTCAAACGGTGAGAACGGAACGGCAAGAGCCGGGACTACGTTTGTAGTGCCGAACGATGGATGGACTGGGATGATAATGGTCGCTCATCCCATATACGACGTGGTAGGCGTGAGCAGGATTGATGATCCAACTATTATCACCGTGCCGACCGTCGTTGACGACTATACAGTAAACATCACGACGCCGTTGTCGGCTGGCACATATAACGTCATCTACGACACTATGGACACGTTATTCCATTTCCGACTCGGCACGACATGGAGCGCGGACGTAGGCGACGGCGCCACAATGATCGGCGGGGAAAATGCGGCTGTATCACAGTATAGCACCGCGATAGGCTATGGATGCCTTGCCAACTATAACGCGCAAATTGCCGTTGGACGATGGAACGCGATCGACATGACCGGCGAGAGCGCGTTCATCATCGGGAACGGGAACGGCCACTATGGCAGGTCTGACGCGCTGTCGGTGACGTGGAGCGGCGACGTACATGCTGCCGGTGATGTGGAAGACGGAAACGGCAACGTGCTGGCCAACAAGGCGGAGGCGTCTGACGTCAGCGCCCTACAGACTGAGCAGCTCTACAGTGTCGTCCGGTACTCATACGAATACACCTGCCCGGCGTCCGGAACGGTGAACATTACGAAGAACGACCTCGGGATCTCCGTTCCTTCCGGGTACAGGATCGCCGGATACATCGGCATATCGACAGGCAACGCGGACGTCGTTCCGAGATCCTGGAACCCGCAGGCTACTGCAACGGGCACGACGATCCCGCTCCGGAACCTCACCACAGCACAGAAGACCGGCACGCTGGCGGTAGACGTCCTCTATCTGAAGACGTCGCGCGGCACACTCACGACATAAGGAGGCACCAGTGGACGAATATATCTCGAAATCGCTGTACGAGGAAGCGGTCAAGCGCATCGAGGCCGAGGAACACCGGCAGAACAAGCGCCTTGACAGATTGGACGAACAGATGGAGACGCTGGTTGAATTGACGGCATCAGTGCGGGAGATCGCCGTGTCGATCAAGAACATGCAGACAGAACTGACGAAGCAGGGCGAACGGCTGGAAAAGATCGAGCAGGAACCGGCCGACAACTGGAAGAAAGCCGTATGGCTCGTTGTTGCAGCGGCGATCGGCTTCGGGATCCATGCACTTCTGGGAATCTGATGGAGGAATAACCATGACGATCATACAAGCGACGACACCGACCATTAAATACACGTTCAAGGTGGTCAACGTATCGGATATAACGACTGCGTACCTGACCATCAAACAGAACGGCAGGAAAATCATTGAAAAGGACCTGAGCGAAGCGACTGTCGGGCAGAAAGATTTGTCCTGGTCGTTCACCCAGACCGAGACGCTGCAGATCTCGCAGGGACATGTGACCGCCATGCTGAACTGGAAGACCTCAGACGGCACACGCGGGGCATCCGCGAAGTCCTCGATCGTGATCGACGATAACTACAAGAACGAGGTGATCTGATGTATAGAACGGTAGTCCTTGACGGCGAGATGAGCCTGATCGGGTGCTTCGACGGGGACTGCTCTCTTGAGATCCCCGAAAGCGGCGAGATCGGCGTCATCACCACCATAAATGAAGGTGCGCTCCCTGCATACACCGGCGAAACGGTCATCACGCCGACAGAGGAAAAACAGGTGCTGTCTACAGCACAGACATCGGTCCTGACGGACATCACTGTCAATCCCATACCGAGCAACTATGGTCTGGTCACACGGATCGGATCAGTTCTGAGAATAACATAAAAGGAGAAAAAACATGGCTTCTGATATTGTCATCAGGTCTGTGACCTACCAAGACGTCCCGTCAGTAGAGATTCCTTATGCGGAGGAGCAGGGAGTCGCCGTTTTTGTGGATACTTCTGATGCAACGCTTTCCGATGCAGGCAGCCTGCCTCTGAATGTGACTGCTTATGCCGACGGTGTGAAGTTCACCGGGACTGCTGCGGAAAACGACAGCTCCGATCTTACTGTGAGCGGCGCAACGGTCACAGTTCCTGCCGGGTTTTATGGTTCAAGCGCATCGGCATCGGTCGCAAGCGGCTCTGCAACGGCTCCGTCCACTATCTCTGACACGGGCGCATCTGTGTCGGCAGGAACGAATACTCTTACACTGTCAAAGAATGTGAGCGTCACACCGCAGGTCAACGCGGGATATGTGAGTTCTGGAACGGCGGCAAGTTCTTCGGTGTCTTTGACGGCATCCGTATCCACAAAGGGCGCGGCAACGCTTCAGCCCGGAACAAGCGCGGTCACGATCGCTTCTGGAACATACCTCACAGGAGCGCAGACCATTCCGGCGGAGCCGAACTATCAGGCATCGAACATCGTGGCGGGCAAAAGCCTCTGGGGACTCGACGGAACCGCACAAATCCCGATTATATCGCAGGATTCCACGACCAAGGTTCTTTCTATCAGTTGACGGTGACGCTATGGCTACAGTTATTCTATGGGGCGCAACATACAGTGATGTCCCGGCGATAGATGTGCCGTCATCCGGGAACACGACTGCGAGATTCTATGATGGCGTAGACGGAAACAGCCTTGAGTACGGGCTGACCGACAACACCCTTCCGACAGTCGGAGTCGGTCAAGCCGGGTATGCGGTGATATAAGGAGAATACTATGAGTTATACACCTACAACATGGACAACAGGAGACACGATTTCTGCGTCTGCGCTGAATAAGATTGAGCAAGGGATAGCCGGGGCGGGAAGTGCGCTCGTTTGCAATTCTTCATACGATAGTGGACAGGCGGCGTATGTATTGGATCATACGGCAAAGGACATATATGATGCACTGATTGCCGGGACTCCAGTATATATCAAATATCAATATGGTGATTTTGAAACGTACAGCGGCAGTATGTATCTCGCCCCTATTGTAAAGGTATTCAACTATCAGTATACGGAAGTCATTCGTTTTGCCGCACTGAAGCCCAAAGACATTGGAGCCGTTGGCGAGTACTATTACGTTTTTGCACCTAGCATACTTGTTTATACCGCAGACGGAGAGGATTCGTATCCGGTATATTACAGAACTATCGTAATAAGCGCAGATGTGCTGTCTACGAGTAGCGATAAAAACTAATGGTCTACCTAGTATGCGGCTCACCGTGCAGTGGGAAGTCAACGTATGTACAAGAACACATGAGACCGGGAGATATTGTTTGCGATGTGGATAGGCTATATTCTGCGCTGTGTTTTAATGAAGAACATGACAGCGAATTATATGCCCATAAGGTAGCATCGGAACTGCGGAAATGCCTGTGCGACATAATCCATGATCGCAAGGGGAACTGGAAAAACGCATATGTCATTTCTATCGCCAATACAAGAGAGAAGGTCGAAGCGGAAAAAGAACGAATCAATGCAGATGAGGTCGTGTTTATAGACACTCCGATAGAAGTCTGCATTGAGAGAGCAAAAGACCGTCCATTTTATTTTCCATGGTTGATTGAGGAGTGGTACGCCGAAAGGAACAGGGATGAGCAACGTAATTATCGAGAAATCGAAAATTGATAATCTCGCCAATGCGATAGCGGCAAAAAGCGGCGAATCCGCTCCGCTCACGTTGACAGAGATGGTCTCGGCTGTTGACGGAATTGAAACGGGAGGAGGAATAACTCCGACCGGGAACATCAATATTGATCAAGCTGGGGTGACGAACGTCACGAATTACGAAACGGCAACCGTACCAGAGGCGGATTTTGCCGTTTTGCTCAGCCGTTTTTATACGTCCGTCGGCAATGTTCCAAAATTCTGCGTATCCGCAGGTGCCGGAGTTGAAACAGGGGACGGCTATGGGTCTCCGGGGTATATTGAGGACGGCACTTGGAAACAAGAAAAAGCATATTATGACATCGTCCCGCAAAACACTTCTGTCACGCCAACGGAATCAGCGCAGACCATCGGCGGACCAGATTATATGATGCGAGGAGCTGTCACCGTCAGAGCAATCTCATCGACTTATGTTGGTAGCGGTGTAACACGGCGGAGCAGTACGGATTTATCCGCGTCGGGCGCGACAGTTACGGCACCGGCTGGATATTATGAAAACGCCGCAACGAAATCAGTGGCAAGCGGCACGGCTGGAACACCGACGGCGACAAAGGGAACTGTAAGCAATCACAGCATATCCGTCACGCCGTCCGTAACCAACACAACGGGATATATCACAGGGAGCACGAAGACAGGCACAGCGGTGTCTGTAAGCGCATCGGAGCTTGTAAGCGGTACGCTTTCACCAAGCAACTACGGAACTTTTGATGTAACAAATTACGCATCCGTCCAAATCGCAGGCGGTTCTGCCGGAACGCCCACGGCAACGAAGGGGGCTGTTAGCAATCATAGCGTTTCGGTTACTCCGTCTGTTACGAATGTTTCGGGGTGGATTACGGGGTCGACCAAGACAGGCACAGCCGTTACGGTATCAGCATCTGAACTGGCTTCGGGAAGTCAGACCATCACGGAAAACGGAACGGTTAATGTTGTCGGCTTGGAAGAGGTCGTTGTCAGCGTTTCCGGCGGCAGTACCGGGATGACGGTCGCAACGGCAACAAAAACGCTCTCGACCGCAGCTTCGTCAATTCAGTTCACAAACTTATCGGGTCAGCCTACATCCTTTGCGGTGACATCTTCTGCAGACCTTTCGACAGGCGGCACCAAGGCAGTAGCGGTTGTCTATGACGGCACATCCCTTCACGGAATGGATCTGACCACACAGGCAGCAGCGGACACAGGGTATACGCAATCCTATTCGGGCGGTACGCTGACGATCACGGCAAGTTCTGCATCGTTCCAGGCGAACGCATATAAACTGGTCTACACTTACGGTGGAACATCGGCGAATCTTGGCATGGAAGATGTACAGGTCGGCAGCGGTGCAACATCGATCACGTTCACAGGACTCACGGCAGAACCCGATTACTTCTCATGCATTTTCAAGTCGGACTTTAGTACATCGAGCGGATATCAGCGAGTAATGGATGTGGTCTATGACGGCAACAGCATTTACGGCAATGCTCTTGATTCGTCAGCACACGCTCTGACTTCGTGGACTTATTCGTACAGTAACGGTTCGCTGACGATAACTTCGACGGGTACGAATAATGGTGGGTACTTCCATCAGCCCGGTTACTATCAATTGACATACGGCATCGGCGGTACTGTCGAACCTACGGAGATAGAGGTCGAGCCGCTCTCGGTTACCACGAACGGAACGTACACCGCTCCGACAGGAAAAGCGTATAGCCCTGTTACGGTCAATGTTTCCGGCGGTGGCGGCGTGAATGTTGCTGTTGTCACATGGTCGAACACTTCCACTTCGACAGTATCCCACACATTCAGCAACTTAAATGGAACACCCAAGGCGGCATTCCTTCGTTGCACGGCGCAGCTTACACGTTCGTCATCGAACACCTATTACTACATCGCAGACATCTGTTGGGATGGAACAAACGCTTACGGCAACTACCATCTGCGGTCGAATGGTTCGTATAACAACGTTGCGGCAGATGCTGCAGCCGGGTTCAATGTCAGCGTGAGCGGAAGCAGTATCACATTCTCTTCGGATGCTTCCTCAAGGTCAGCTGCTCCGGGGTCGTTCTACAATGGTGCGTATGAACTCACATATGTTTATTAAGGAGAATCGATATGAGCAATAAAGTCTACGATATCCTCAAACAAGTCTCTCTCATGATCGTTCCGATTGTCGCATTCCTTACGGCACTCTCGGAGATTTGGGGATGGGGCGAATATGGTGCGGAAATCTGTGCTACGATCTCCGCTTTCGGGGTACTCCTCGGTGCGCTTCTGAATGTCAGCACAGCGCAGTACAACAAGATCCAGGCGAGCCCAGAGTTCGAAGGCAGCAAAGGAGCGGAAGATGAGTAACAGCAGTCTCGTGAGCTATACGAAGCTCTCGCCGAACTACTGGAGCGGCCGGAAGAACATCACCCGGATCACGCCGCACTGCGTCGTCGGGAACTGCACGATCGAGGCACTGGGCGCCGTGTTCGCCACGAAGACACGGCAGGCCTCCAGCAACTACGGCATCGGCAAGGATGGCCGGATCGGGCTCTTCGTGGACGAGAAGAACAGCGCCTGGACATCCTCGAGCTATTCGAACGACACCCAGGCGATCACGATCGAGTGTGCGAGCTCCACGGTGCACCCATACACGATGAACGACGCCGTGTACCAGAGCCTCATCCGGCTGTGCGTAGACATCTGCAAGCGGAACGGCAAGAAGCGGCTGCTCTGGCTCGGATCCAAAGAGAAGACACTGGCGTACAGCCCGAAAGCGGACGAAGTGGTCCTGACCGCTCACAGGTGGTTCGCGAACAAGGCCTGTCCGGGCGACTGGCTGTATAACCGCTATGACGATCTGGCGGAGCGCGTGACAGAGCTCCTCGGATCCGCAGAACCGAAGCCGACAGTGAAGCCGGAGCCGAAGCCCGCCTCGAAGGTCATCAAGTGCACCGGCGTGGCGAAGAAGCGGAACATGGCATACGTCGGCTCCTACGTGACGACCGACGACCTGAATATTCGGAACGATGCAGGCGTGAAGAACGCGATCATCGGCATGATACCGATCGGAGGCAAGTGCCACTGCTATGGCTATTACACACCGGTCGGGCTCTCTAAGTGGTTTTACATCACTTACACCGTGAACGGTGTGCAGTATCTGGGCTTTGTAAATGCTGCATACCTCAAAAAATCTTAGGCAGCTGCGCCTCTGGGCGTTGTTGTATGTGCATCTCCCCTATCCCCGACCCCGCTGGCCTGCCTGGCGGGGTTCTTTTTTTGTGGCAGAACCCACCAAAAAGCCCATCATTCCGCGCGGATGCAGTAAAACCGCATGCTATAGTGTATATATAGCATGTTCGAGTCCCGCCTGCGGCAGTAAAAGAAAAAACCGCGTATTTATGGGAAATAGTCAATGCTTCCCGTAGATACGCGGTTTTTTGTCGTTTCATATATGGGCGAATCGTTCCAAAAATGGAAGAAAAAAATCATTTTTGGAACACAAGAGCCCATCGAAAAGCCCACCGAAAAAATCAAAAAAAATTACGTCAGCGACTCCGTAAACGCGTCATTGATCCGCTGCGTCTCGATGCGGTCGCGGTCATCCAGCGCGTGCCTGTATACGGCGTTCAGCACGGTCTCCGTGTTCCATCCTCCGCGCTTCATGATATACGCAGACGGCACCCCTTTCGCGTGCATATATGAGGCGCTATAATGCCGGAGGTCATGGAAACGGCAGTGCGGCAGCTTGTTCGCCTTCAGCTTCCGCCCGAAGCGGTACGAGATCGCCGACGGGTCGATCTGCGGCAGGCCTTTCTCCTGGATCTTCGCGATCAGCCAGGGCGGCGCCTCGATGATGCGGTCGGAGCTGTACGTCTTCGGGGCTTTGGTGACCCATCTGTTCCCGTCGTTCCGCACCATATTCCGGCAGACGTGAATCGAATTGTCCCGGATGTCCTCCATCCGGAGCGCTGCGATCTCTCCGGCTCTCATGGTGCACACGACAGCGAGCAAGACCGGGATCTCGAGGTCAGAATCGCGGCAGGCCTCTAGGATGGCCTGTACGGTCTTCTCTGTCGGTATGTGGTAATTCGGGCGGACACGCGCGGGGAGTGTCACAGCGTTGCGTATACGCAGTCTGGCGGGCAATGACGAGCCGAGGAGGGCTGCATAGTTCCGCACCGTCTTCGGCGTGTGATCCTCCGCGAGTTTATTTATGAACTGCTGCATCTGCTGTTCCGTCAACCGCTCGATTGTCGTCTGCCAGAGTTCCGGATGCTTCTCCTCGAGTGCCCGCTGCATCGACATATACGACCTGATCGTCGAGGGCGACAGCACAGGGCGCTTCGACTCGATCAGCGCCGTGACGGCCTCGCCGACCGTTCTGCTGTCCGGGCTCGTCATCTTCAGCTTGTAGGCGAGAGCAGCCGCCTCCGCCTCGTCCTTCGATGGAGCGGTGAACGCCTTCCGCGTCCGCTTCCCGTTCGCGTCCTTCTTCGCGACTCTGACCTGCCAGTTCCCGGACGGCAGCTTTCTTGCCTTCATTTGTCCCTCTCCGGAGCATCCGGCAAATACTTGATATTGATGTAAATGTTCACGTCTTCGTTTTCCATGACGTCAAGCCTTCGCCTGACGCCGTCTTCCAATTCAACCCAGTAGAATTTTGTTTTCATTTGCTCTTCCTCTTCAGCGACAGAAGCATGTCGAGAGCAGTCTGCACGTCTTCCGGATCTGCGTCCGCTGCCTCTTCGATAAATTCACGGAGCTCCGGGCGCTTCATCACCATCTCGATGAGGCCTTCGCTCTGTTCATCTAAATGATACCCATCGGACGGTACAAGTGTTTGTACATCCCCGGTCATGAGGTACTGGAGCGGGACACCGAAGAAGTCCGCGATCTTTTGCAACTTGTCGGCCTTCGGCGTATACCGCCCGGCTTTCCAGTTACTCAACACACTGCCTTTGAATCCGCAGGCCTTCGCAACTTCATAAGCGGACACGCCCTTCGCCTGTCGAAGACTCTCAAACACTTCCCACATGTCAACCTCCTGAAAAAATAGTATTGAAATCAAAATAATGTGTTGACACGTTTTGAAAAAGATACTATAGTATATATATCGAAACCAAAACGCGCGGCTGCAGTATTCAGATTTCAAATAGTTTTGCTCACACCTTAATTATATTCGAAATCGTAATTATTGCAACCGCATCATCTGGGGTCAAAGGAGGACACATGTACAAGATTTATGAAACTCTGAGAGATGAGCGCGGTCTGACCGACTACAAGGTCGGAAAAGAAACGAACATTTCAGCCGCGACGTTCACGAGATGGCGGCAGGGCATCTCCGAGCCAAACGGTCACAAGATCAAACGGATCGCCGACATGTTCGGGGTACCGATGGACACGTTCTACACCGAGGAGGTGAAGGTATGAGCTTCGGAGGATATATGAAGGTCTACGCGAAGCACCCGAGCAATCCGTATCACACCATCTGGGTGAAGAACGACCTGAAGGAGCTGCAGAAGTTCGTCGGCGGCTACATCGAGGCGGTCAGCGTGGAGCCTGGCATCACGGTCATCTGCAACGAAGACGGCAGGATCTTCGACATGGCGTACAACTGTGCGATCTGCGGGATCAGCTTCGTCGGCTCGATCCTGGTCGTCGGAACAGAGGGCGACGAGTTCACGGACGTGCCTGACTGGGCGGAGGAGTTCCTTCGCGAGAACACGGAGGATTGACATGCCGCGGTCACTGGTGCGCGATCCGGAAGCCGAGAGGGCGAAGATCCTCTTCCCGGACAGCGTGAACATGGCAGCGGTCTCCAGGGCGACGAAGATCCCGGCGGCAACGCTGAGCCGGTACAAACGAAGGAGCGACGGCATCCCGCTCGAAGCGCTGCGGAAGCTCGTGAAAGCAAGAGGACTCACGGACGAGGAGATCGTCCGGATCGTAAGGAGGTAGAGATGAGAAGAAACACGTTAATCAAGGTCACGTTCTGGCTGAACACAGCGATCTTTTTCCTGTCGTGCTACGTGATCGCCAAAGTCCCGGAGGGAGTCGGGTTTGCGGCCTGCGCGTTCATGGCGTCGCTGATCTGGTTCCTGGCGTATGTAAAAGCAAATTTTTTCGAAGAAAGCGGAAGACCCGCCGCTGCAACGACGAGCCTTCCAGACGCAAAAAGCGCCTACCATCGCCTCCATCATAACACCGGGACGAGGGCAGCGCAATGATCTGCGCACACTGCCACAACCCGATCGGCATCACGGAGGACGCGTTCAAGGTCGGCGAGAGCGTTTACTGCGAGCAGTGCATCGAGGACATTTACGAGGACATGCGCCACGGATGGGACGGTCCGGTCGCGGATGTGGTGCACAGGTTCCTCCGGAGCAACCCGGTGGAAGATGAGGAAGAATGGAGGGAATGAGATGTACACATATAAAGACCTGGCAAAGGTCAACAGCGAACTGAAGACAACAGACATTAAGGGCAAAGAGTACGCCGCGGTCGCCGAGAGGATCCGCGCGTTCCGGAAGCTCTGCCCGGACGGCCAGATCGTCACGGAGTTCATCCGGCTGGACGACGGCTTCGCGGTATGCAGGGCAGCGGTCAG
>JAEIGA010009347.1_pt1 | contig 14835 bp, 15 predicted proteins | sample 9270691 | NCBI WGS metagenome assembly JAEIGA01 (sample SAMN17057246, study PRJNA624740) | gut metagenome | biome: biome; isolation source: fecal sample | host: Bos grunniens | place: China: Xizang | collected 2019
GTCAGCCTCGGATGTAGTGAGGCATTTCGGAAGGGATGACCATGGAGATTTCCACAAGACCGGCAACTTCGCCGTCCTGCCTCCACGCCGTCTGATAGATCATCTTCTTCAGACCGTTCTTCTCTATCGTATAGGCATTTGACCCTCCTGTTTCCAGCAGGTTGCGGATTATCTCCTTAGAACGTTCGTTATGGCAGCCCATAAGGTTACGTCCGACCAGGTCGCCATGGGAGGCAAATGTCTCCTTCGCCTTGTCGTTCATGTAAAGTATCACGCCGTCCTTGTCGCAGACCGTTACAGCACAGTTCATTTCCTTAGCCCAATCAGGTATCATATCAGTCATTCTTTTTAGCCTCTTCTTCCAGTTTCCTGCGATAGGCATCCATGCGCTTCTTCCACGCAATCTGCTTTGCACGGGCCTCCTTGGCCTTTCGTGCCTGGAGTTCCTCCATCTTCTTTTCCAGATAATTGTCTGCCATATCGTTATTTCTCAAAATCCTTTATTCTCTGCTCCTCACTGAGGCGACATACAAGCACGCGGCCGTCGCGTTCCACCACAATGCAGTCCTCGAGGCCTTCCAGAACCACGCTGGATGCATTCGGAGCATGCACTATGCATCGTCTGCATCCATAAAGATGTACATTCTCCCCTACCACAGCATTTCCGTTCTCGTCCTGAGGAAGCAGGGTACGGAGAGAGCCCCATGTACCCACATCGCTCCATCCGAAGTCGCCCGGAATGGTATATATATAGTCTGCCTTCTCCATCACTGCGTAGTCGATGGAAATCTTCTCGCATGTCGGGAATATCTCGGCGACCTTGTCAGTTTCTGCAGGAGTGCCGAACGACTCCGCCATACAGTCCATCTTCTGAGCCAGGTCGGGCACGTAACTGCGGATCGACTCTACAATCGTCGAAACATTCCACACGAAGATACCGGCATTCCACAGATAGTTTCCTGCCTCCAGATAAGCCTTGGCAACATCCAGGGACGGTTTCTCACGGAAAGACGCCACAGGACAGATCGGATCTGCGCTACCGGCTTCGCACTGGATATAGCCATAGCCTGTCTCGGGACGGGTCGGAGTGATGCCGACTGTCACGATCCTGCGGCCGGATGATGTAAACTCCAGAGCCCGGGAAATGACCCTCCTGAACTCCACAGCATCGATGACAAGAGCATCTGATGGAGTGACTACTATATTTGCATTCTCGTCCTTAGTGCGGATCTTCCAGCAGGCATAGGCTATGCACGGAGCAGTATTGCGGGCACATGGCTCAGCCAGTATGTTCTCTGCGGGTATATCGGGAAGCTGTTCGCGCACTATATCCACATAAGCGGCACCTGTCACCACCCAGAAATTATCCATAGGGCAAAGCGGGGCGAAACGCTCCACCGTAGCCTGTATCATAGTCTTACCGCATCCCATCACATCGATGAACTGCTTCGGACATTCTGGGGTACTCATCGGCCAGAATCTGCTGCCGATACCGCCTGCCATTATTACAACATGATCAGCCATATATAAACGGATAACTATTCAACATCTGAGGCAAGTCTGAAACCCACATTATGACAGATGAACTCAGGCGGGTCATTATCTCTGTTGGATACTCTGAGATTCTTCGAAGCACTGTGCCAACTTCCGCCTCGTCCTGCTTTGATTATGCCTTCCGAAGGGCCCTGAGGGTCGGTCTGAGACTCTTCAGGATAGTCATCGCTCCAGTCATTGCACCACTCGTAGACATTTCCGCTCATATCATACAGGCCCAGTTCATTCGGTTTCTTCATCATCACCGGCATCGTGCCTCGCTTGTCGGTATTGCCTTCGTACCATGCGACTTCGTCGATCATGTTGCCGCCGCTGTACTTGCAGTGTCTGGTGTGGATTCCGCCTCGGGCCGCAAACTCCCACTCCGATTCGGTAGGAAGCCTCATGCCCTTCCACTTGGCGAACTCATATGCATCGAACCATGACACATTCACAATCGGATGGTTCTCAATCCATCCCCAGTTCGGCTCCGGCGGCATCATACGTCCTGTAGCCTCACAGAACTCCCGGTATTGCGCGACAGTCACAGCAGATTCGGAGATGCAGAAGTCAGAAAGAGTGACCTCATGTACAGGACGTTCGTTCTCCGACGCGTCCTTACCCTGTTCCTTGGTCGCACCCATCATGAATGTACCTCCCTCGACCTTCACCATCTTTATATCCACGCATGGAGGTCCCTCAACCACAGGTTTCCTGACATTCCTTCCAAGGGCAAGGAGAACCGAATCGACCAGTTCCCGGAACTTGATCTCAAAGTCTGGATATGCATCGATCCAATGTGCCTGATTCAGGATGAGCCTGTTGGCACCCTTGAGCGGCGCATCATCGATTCGGAACGGAATTATATGGCGCTGTTCGGTGAATGCTATGTTCAGCTCAGCATTCACCCACTGAGATTTTGCGGAAGACTCAGAGAAGATGAGCACGAAGACCTTGCAGGCACTGATGGCATCATCGATCAGGTCACCATATGAACTGCCTCCCGGAATGTCACGCGGGGCCATCCAGCACTTCACTCTGTTCTGTTCCAGAATATGACATACGGCCAATGCCGCATTCATGTTCTTGCTTGAATAACTGATGAATACTTCGTGTGTCATGTCAGTCTCTATTAAAAATGTCCCTTGTATATACCTTATGCTTCACATCCTTGAGGACAGGATCATAACGGTTTGCCACGATAGCATCCGCCTGTGCCTTGAAGGCCTCGATATCGTTCACCACCTTGCTTCCGAAGAATGTGGTACCGTCTTCAAGGGTCGGTTCATATACGATCACCGTCGCACCCTTGGCCTTCACACGCTTCATGATGCCCTGGATGGAACTCTGACGGAAATTGTCGGAATTGGACTTCATGGTCAGGCGATATACGCCGATGATGCACTTCTTCTCCATAGCAGCATCATACTCCGGACCGTCATAATATGAATAGTATCCGGCCATCTGCAGGACGCGGTCAGCGATGTAATCCTTACGTGTGCGGTTGCTCTCGACAATTGCCTGGATAAGGTTCTGAGGCACATGGTCATAGTTGGCAAGAAGCTGCTTGGTATCCTTCGGGAGACAGTAGCCGCCATATCCGAACGAAGGATTGTTGTAATGGTCACCGATACGTGGATCAAGGCTTACGCCCTCGATGATCTTCTGAGTGTCAAGACCTTTTATTTCTGCATATGTATCAAGTTCATTGAAATAGCTCACACGGAGGGCAAGGTACGTATTGGCAAAAAGCTTGACTGCCTCGGCCTCGGTGAAGCCCATGATCAGAACGGGAACATCCTCCCTGAGCGAGCCCTCCTTGAGGAGTCCGGCAAACTTTTCTGCAGCCTCGACCAGAGAAGCGTCGTCAAGGTCGGTTCCGACCACTATTCTGCTGGGGTACAGCACATCGTACAGAGCCTGAGACTCCCTTAGGAATTCCGGACTGAAGAGGATGTTGGCATTGCCGGATGTCTTCCTTACATTGGATGTATATCCGACAGGAATGGTCGACTTGATGACAATGACGGCTCCTGGATTGACTTCGGTCACCTGCGCCACGACATTCTCAACGGCTGAAGTATCAAAGAAATTCTTCTTCGGATCATAGTTGGTCGGAGTGGCTACAATCACGAATTCCACATCCCTGTATGCCTCGGCCGCATCTGTAGTCGCGGTCAGGTCCAGAGTCTTCTCTGCAAAATACCTCTCTATATATTCGTCCTGTATAGGCGACTGACGGCGGTTTATCATCTCCACCTTCTCCGGCACGACATCCACCACTGTCACACTATGCTTCTGTGACAGCAAGGTCGCCATGGAAAGTCCGACATATCCTGCACCTGCTACTGCTATCTTCATAACACCTGACTTATTTAATTAATCAAGAAAAATCAACATAATCCAATCTCTGATTCCTTTGGATATACCTATATGCCAGAATCAGATTAGTCATAGTTTCCGGGGACAAGCCGTACATCATGAAACGTGAACGCATATCACTGTAGAACTCCTCCTTACCGTTATATGAAATCTTGAAATACTTTGACAACACACGTTCAGGGACATACGGAGTCACGATCATGAAGAAAAACTGAGGCTTACCTCCCCTTGTGAGTTCGCGCATGAATGCCAACGGACAGATCTTCACGACTTCTTCCGACAGGGAATTATCTGCCAGATACCGGTTAAAACCCGATTCCTGGTAGAACTCACGCCTGATTTCCTTCATGAGGTAATCCTCAAGCGAAGTCTCTTCAAACGCCCCATCCACCGGAGGCTCAACCACTCCGCTTATCGTACCGAGCATATCGGTAAAGACTCCTGTTGTCCCCCTCCTTGGCCTGAGGAAGAATCGAAGACGGTCATTCTTGCCTTTATCATCACATTCCATCACCCATACTGCAGATACACCTATGGTATTCGCCATGATGGATTCCGACAGGTCCTTCAGATGTCCTTCCGTACCCAGATCCGCGATACGCACCGTTTCTCCCAGACTGAACGGCTCATCCAAAGTAAGGTTTGTCCTCACCTGGTCGAAATAGGACGCAGCCTGAAGCACGCATCTGTAGGTCGAATCTCCGTCCTTGACAAACGACTTCATCCTCATCGTAGGACCATCGGTGGTATTTGGCTTGACCTTCAGGAATTTATTCAAAGCCACATCCGTATCAGCCTTCAACTGCGGATCCATTGCAAATCTTCCGGAAATGCGTGAATCCTCGATAAGAATGCGAGCCTGCGGATCCGCCAGATAATCTATCTCGTTCTTGTATGGAATCTGATATGACTGGACATCGGAACCGAAACGGGCCTCTACCTTCATGACATCATTGGCATAGAAGCCGTTCTTCAGAGCGAGGTCATAATTGATGAAACGGCTGTCCGGCAATGGTCTGGAGATGGTCTTATATACCAACTTGTCCACAAACGACTTGAAGTACATGAAGTTCTGCTCGCAATAATGCTTGAAGTAAAGAACGTCTTCATGCTTTCGTCTATACCACCTGAAGGCAGTGCAAGCGCCTCCTACCACAGAGCCGACACTCGCGACCACAGCCAATATGTCTCCGAACACTCCCATGACCTATCTGTTGTTATATGCCTCCAAAGCCTTCTCAAGGACCACCAGGGCACGCTGGAGGTCTTCCTTCTTGAGAACATAGGCTATACGCACCTGATCACGACCCATGCCCGGAGTCGAATAGAATCCGCTGGCAGGAGCCATCATCACGGTCTCGCCTTCATAACTGAAATCGCTAAGACACCATTCGCAGAACTTGTCCGCGTCATCCACAGGCAGTTTGGCGACTGTATAGAATGCTCCCATAGGTATCGGAGAATACACACCCTCGATCCTGTTGAGACCGTCCACGAGGCATTTTCTACGTTCCACATATTCCTCATACACATCTGCCGCATACTCCTCTGTGCCCTCGATGGACTCTTCTGCGACTATCTGGCCAAGGAGCGGAGGACTCAGGCGGGCCTGACAGAACTTCATGACCGCCCTGCGGACATCGGCATTTCTGGTCACGAGAGCACCTATGCGGATACCGCACTCGGAATATCGTTTCGACACGGAATCCACAAGCACCACATTATTCTCGATACCGTCGAGATTAAGGGCCGAAATATATGGAGAACCTGTATAGATGAACTCACGGTACACCTCATCCGAGAAGAGATACAGGTCGTACTTCATGACCAGGTCACGGATCTGGTTCATTTCTGCACGGGTGTACAGATATCCGGTAGGATTGTTCGGATTGCAGATGAGGATAGCCTTCGTACGCTCAGTGATGAGTTCCTCGAACTTCTCGACAGGAGGAAGGGCGAAACCTGTATCTATCGAAGAAGTGACTGTCTTGATAACGGCTCCAGCAGACACGGCAAAAGCCATGTAGTTGGCATAGGCCGGCTCCGGAACGATGATTTCGTCACCTGGGTTAAGACATGCAAGGAAAGCGAAGAGAACGGCTTCAGAGCCACCGCTGGTCACGATTATATCATTGACCGACAGTTCGATACGGAACTTTCGATAATAGGCTTGAAGTTTCTCGCGGAGCGAAAGGAAACCCTGGGACGGGCTGTATTCCAGCACCTTGCGGTCCACGTTCTTCAAGGCATCGAGGGCCTTCTGCGGAGTCGGAAGATCCGGCTGACCGATGTTAAGGTGATAGACCTTCACTCCCCTAGCCTTCGCCTCATTAGCCAGCGGAGCAAGTTTTCGTATAGGTGACGACGGCATATCAAGGCCGCGCTGTGATATCTTTGGCATGTATTGATTTCTGTTTAATCTTCAAATATAGCAAAAAATGATGGAAAATCATCAGCAGACAGCCTTATGCAACTCCTAACTGATTCAGGATTGCATCGTACTGTTCTATGACCTTTCTGACATCAAACTGTTTCAAAGCTTTTTGATGACTTGCCTTAGACATATTTACCTTGTCATCTTCTGAAAGACGAATGAATCGGATTACTGCATCCGCAAGGGCCTGGACATCAACGGGAGGCACAACATATCCATTGATTCCGTCATCCACCAGTTCCTTACATCCGGAAACGTCAGTAGTTATAACCGGACGTCCCATGGCAACCGCCTCCATCAAAGAACGGTTCATGCCCTCCTTATAACTGCTAGGTAACACAACCACGACTCCTTTCCGCCTCATTACTGCAGGGACATCATCTGTAACACCCAGGTAGGTGATGTAACCATCTGCAACATCTTTCTCCACAACTGAATACGGAACACGCATAGGGCTACTGTCATCAATCGGTCCCAACAGTTCAAAACGTGCATCCGGATAAGACATCCTGACAATGCGGGCTGCATCTACAAACTCTTTATACCCCTTGTCGTACAACACACGGGCAACCATCAGAAAGCAGTGATTCTCAAATGAATTATCTTCAAATGCATATTTGGATAGATTCACTCCCTCTCCTCCTTCAAACAACACAATATTGTCCTTTTTCACATACCTGTTCCGGAGCAGAAGATCATGATTGTAGGCATTCAGGGTAATTACGCGAGAGGATAGTCGCAATCCTATCTTATATAATCCACGGCCGAGGGCTTTTGAGACTCCTTTCCCAGAAAAGACATATCCAAGTCCAGCCACCATAGAAATTCTAGCCTTTACCCCGGCTGCAGCCGCTGCAATCGTTCCATAAACATTTGGCTTGATGGTATAATGAAACACCACGTCAGGCCTTTCCCTCCTGTATATCTTATATAAAGCACGCAGATAGGCCATGTCCTTCAGCGGATTGATTCCTGTAGGATCGACATCTACACAATAGCAACGGCAGTTTTCAGGCAGACTGCTGACCAGTTCCTCCCTATGTGATGATGCAGGATATACAAGGAGAACATCTGCTCCCATATCCGAATAATGTCTTATGACATCCATTCGGAAATTAAGCAGCATGCCCATTCCATTGTCACTAAAAACGATTTTCATGACTTCATTATTATTTAGCCTGCAATTTGAACCTTACATGATAATGTCTTTCCCTCTTATGCTCAGGGGGCACCTTCTTCCAGTCGCCATACATGAATTCAAGCAAATCCGTGTATCTTGCCGGGAGGTAAACTTCACCTTTATCTATCTTATATCTGACCGCCGGATAAAACTTATCATATGGCATAGGTGTCCAGTTAGCCATTGACAAGGATGTAGGGATGTATACATAGTCTGTCTTCTTCGGTGAACGGACAAGACTGTCAAAGAGATTCAGCCACGCCTCGTACGAAAGGAACGAAAACATAAATCCAATGACATTCCTTAGCATATATTTGAACTTTAACTTGTCACTGCAGGAAACGACCTTCCTGAGGCTCTCGCTCTTATGGCTATACTGAAACACAGAATTTGCAATAAACATCAATGGGAAGGCAATAAGCCTTTTCAAACGAAGCTGGATTTTACTCCCACTGCAGTATTCCATCGGAAAGATATCAACAAACACACCATTACGCTTTGGATAATTTTCCTGTCCAATTTCTACAAACTCCGTACTCTTGTCGATTACTTTTGCAAATCTATACACCGGTCCGTTTGCAGCCCCCGGTGCATACAGGACCAGATTATCCGGCAACTCTGATGCATACTGATGTATGAATCTGTCATAGTCATCACGCGGCATGACAACATCCAGGTCGTCATCCCAAGGAATGAAACCATTATGCCGGACTGCGCCAAGCATCGAGCCATAGAAAAACATTACCGTAAGGCCATGCCTGTCACATACACCCTGAATAGCTTGATACATACCCAGAAGATGTTTCTGCAAAGAATGCAGTTCGTCATCCGTCATTGCATGAGCACCGGAGGCATATAAGGCTGACTGGAGGTCGTTTTTAATTCTAAACATATCTACTATTTAAGCATAGATTCATTACAAACTCAAAATGTTAATATAAGCGTTTCAACACACGATATAAGACATAAAACTTTTCTGGGAATTTGAAGTATTTGTGCATGTTGTACGCAAAAATAATTGTATTAAGGAAGGAGTCCTTATATGTTTGCAATTCCGCGAGAAGATCTCTGGCTCCGTCAGTCAATTGCTGGGAAAGAATATCCTTCAAAACCATCATACTAGAATACGGAATTCCCTTTTCTCTTTTCAAACGCCTTGAAACACGTCTGTATTTGGCAATCGCTCCCTCCGTTTTATGATTGGTAACATTATTGTCATGTTGTCTGTAATACATATATGACTTATCGTCGGCTATAACAGCAGACGCTGTAAGTTGAGACAACCAAATGGTCCATACATCATGCAAAGGAACGCTTAAAGGATTCCCTAACATAAATTTACGAAATGTGGCGACGCAGAAGTAAAGATACTCCCGAGTCATCACTTGAGTACAGCCCAATGTTGGTTGTCTGAACATTACATATTGCATGCTGATATCATATCTAGGGTCAAGCATTCCTATTATCTTCAAATCCGAATCCGTCACATAAGCATTGCTATAATACAAGCATGCCTTATCATATTCAAGCCTTTGAACTGCATATGCCAGTTTCTCATCCATCCACACATCATCTTGATCGGAAAAAGCATAGTAATCAAAATACGGCATTTTTTCAGAGGCATACAACATCAGTCTATGAAAACTACGTGCTACTCCAATATTCGATTCTGACATGATAGTCATTTTGCCGAATTTTTCCTGGTATTCTTGCAATATGGACAATGTATCATCAGAAGATCCATCATCACGAACGAGAATATGAAAATCGACATTCTTCTGCGCGTACAGGCTATCCAGCTGTTCCCTTATATACTTATGTCCATTATATGCGGACAACATAATCAAGACGTTTTTCATATACCTTTCTTAGTTAATCTTTTATAGTAATTGCACACCTTATCTGCATTAACTGGCAGTGTATACAATCTATTGACTGTGATATAGGCATCTTCTATCATCTTATCATAATGTTCTTTACCTAAAGAGGCTACTTCACACATAGCTTTCAATAGTCCTTCAGAATCAGCAAAACGGACAGCAATCTCTCGTCCAGTTACAGTCACGCCATTATCAAACTGCTCTTTGGTTCCGGTATTGTCATTGCCTATAACTAGACATCCATTGAACATTGCCTCTGCAGTTATAAGTCCAAAACCTTCCGACAAAGAAGGGACCACTAGGGCCAATGCATTTTTCATATAGTTCATCGTTACTGAGTGTTCTTTATAACCCAGAAAATGAACTCTATCAAGGATACCAAGATTCTGCAATTCCGACTTTTTTGAACTGATGTATTCTGACTTTCCTTCACCGATCAGCACCAAGTCGACATTTCCGTATTTTTCAGCAAAAAGCCCAAAAGCATCAATCAATAAATCTATACCTTTAGCATGTGTAACACGGCCAACACATACAAAATAACTGTCAGATAGTATCTGCCTCTCCTCTTTTACGTCCCCAATATAATTAATTCCATCATATATCACCTCTGTATATAAATCTCCAATATTGTAAAAGTCCTTCAACCCTTTTGTCACAAGAATGGTATTCGAATCATTTAAAAGAGTGCTCAACCGCCTTTTACCCAACATCGGTCTTTGCACATATTCACGAATATGCCAAACGTGAGGAATCTGATATCTTTTTGATAATTTATAACCGATCGTGGTAACGGTTACATTGGAATGAATAATATCAGGAGAAAAGGATAAGCATATCTTCTTCAGTATAATATTTGCAACATAATTAATTACATAATTATACAATAATATCGGAAGGAATAAGAGGAGCGACTTTAATGTCTTATAGGAAGGCAACACCTCCTGTCTCATATAAACGACTCGAGTCTGGAATCCATTAACCTCATAAAATTCTGCGGTATCCCTATCAGGTACAACAATCAATGGTATGATACCCCTAGATTTCAACTCTCCCAATGTAGACAATAGGGCATAATTGGAACCTCCTTTACCAGAAACACATATGTATAAAATCTTTATCATATCTTACATTCCATCATATCTTTCATGAAGTTCCATATGTTGCCAATAAAATTTATATGGGGTAGGGGTTAAGACACTCCTTCCAATACACAATGCCAAAACGCATACTATCAGGATATTTCTTACAATTCCTCTATGCACATACAAGGCATTGGGTAGAAACACCATACCCCATATCGAAAAATATGCGATCAATCGCTGCAGGGACGGATCCACACGCATAAATGAGATTATGGAAATAGCTAATGCAAATGCTATGAATGCAAATCTCCTATATAACGGGTAATGATTCACGTATTTCATGGAAGTAAATCCAATGAGATAGAAAAACACCATCTCAACGATAAAAACCACAGAAGAGCCACCATCTCCTTCAATATACTGTAAGTAATGCTCTGCATCTGACAATAGAACCAATAATTCGACAAACTCGAAACTAACAGCAAAAAATAATGGCATAAAAAGCAATGCACTCCTGTAAACCAATTTTGTATTCTTAAAATAATAAACAAAAACAGGAATCACCCCGAACAGAACACTCTTATGGAGCAGGAACGCAAAAATCAAAAATATCAGCGGAATCAGTTTTCTATTTTTACTCAAGAATATGATAATTGCCCATAATAGAAAACTCATTGCTATAGTCTGACGAATTGCACTATTGGGAAAGAATGTATACAGCAAGGAAATGTAAAATGAATAGCTGATAACATAACCAAACAATTGATCTACAGACTTGTATAATATATATCCCAATGCAGAAAGAAAGAACAATGCAACAAAGAACAGATAAACGTGAAAATCATGGAATATTATTCCTGCAACCTTAACAAAGAGTGCATAGCCAGGATCTTTGATTATAGATCCTTGAAAAAAAGATATCAAGTTGTACCATATATCACTCCAAGGCACTTCTTTAGCCTCCATAAATGACAGATAATAGGCATACGTATCCACACCAACTGCATCATGCCTTATTGCACTTACCAAAGAGAGCACTAGTGTGACTATAACAATATATTTCTTCCTCGTACTATTCCCATATCCCTTCTTATACAGGATGAAGTACAAAACAATCAAAAATATGTAGAGAGCTATGTACATTAAAGATTATTTATTAAGAACTTTTCCGACTCATGCTTAAGATGCGCCATACTTTCACAGACAGAACCAGGAACTTCCATATCACTAGCCGAAAGATGCTCCAATTGGCGCCTTTGAGATATTATGTTTTTATTTAGACAAAACTTGTTCTGCAAGTCAATCAATCTAGAGGCTCTAGTAAAATCACTATAGTATGCTACGAACCTCTTCTTGAATTTAAGGGAAAACACAGCACCATGAAATGAGTCTGTAAATACACAACTTGCATTTGCAATCAGATTTACCCAACCTTCTGGAGACATTTCCTTATATGTAATATCTGCATATGGAATATCCGTATTATCCGAGGTAACTGCTACAACTTTTCCAACAGACAACTTCTCTTTCAGCATAGAAACAGCTATGTCATTTCCTCCCTCTATATCTGATCCGAGCACATACAAGAATATATACGGTTCATTTATCAACGGTGAAGTTACAAAAAGACTAAAGTCATACAAGAATGTTGGATCCGCCACCAAAGATACCTGAGAATCGTAAAACCGACTTATCAAAGATCGCGTCATATTATCTCTCACAGAAATCGCTGAAAAACGGTTTACTAGAGCTTTCAACTTTCTTTTCCTAACTAAAGGATATTTATCGGTATAAGAGCATGCAGCATAAGAAACAAGTTTACCGCAAAACTTTGGATACCACTCACCAAAATAAGTCAAATGCGAACGAACCATACTGCTCCACACCTGATCACTACCAACTACAATAGCGTCATACCTTCCATTTAACCCGGCAATTGAATTCTCATCTACAACTTCCGTCATTCGCATATGTTCCGTTCTAAATAAGCCAAAGGCCTCAATTAGCTTATTATTCGGTTGCTTACAATTTCTAGGTTTACGCAACCTTTTAAGAAAATTTGAAATATCCTGGAAACTTCTACACATACTCAGATTGTACAGAAGTCTCTTATACACAGGAGCCACTATTGCAGGAATAAAATTTATCACCTCAACTTCATGTCCTAAAGCACTTAAGGTCTTATACAATGCATAACATTGTAATGTTCCGCCATAGTTTGTACCATATTGCAATGTCAGTATTCCTATCTTCATCTTAATATAAGTTGCTTTATTACTTTCTTAAGAACTTTCTTGACTCTATCAATGAGAGATGGCTTAATTTTATTACTTATTAACAAGACTAGATTTTCCTTTTTTTGGAAGTATTGAGACCAAAAACCGGCACTAGCCTTAGGAAGAACAACACTCTTTTCAATACAAGGATTATATACTACCGCCTTATCATAATCAGAAATAACACTTCGAACTTCTTTTATTATTGATTCATAATAGTGTTCTCCTTTCTCTGAATATATTATGACCAAACTTGTTCCCTTATCATCATCAATATCTGGATGAATTGTCCCTACTCCCCAATAGTCCGCGATACAGATATCTGCCCCGCTTTTACCTTTTCTAGCATTGCATGAATAACATGAAGGACGAAGATAAAGGTTTTTAATAAAACCTTTCATAAAGACATCTTGATCAAATTGAGTAATCTCGTCAGTAGCGGAATAATTGATTTTTACACTAAATTTAGACCAGCCACTTGTTTTATCCCTAAATGACACGTTAGAAACAATCATTCCCGGATACTTTTTGAGCTTACACTCCAAATATTCTCTCCAGATTTTAGGACTCGGAACTCCATGGCAAGCCACTTCAACCGTCAATAGTTCCGCATAATCTTTATTCAGGAAATTTTTCAATCCTGAAATTTGACATGGTGTTCCAGTAAAGAGGACTTTTCTTCCATTTTTCAAAAAATCTCTTACTTGTTGGTAGGAGTCTCCAATGCAACTCTGAATATACTTTGATCCTCTAAATGGTTCCAAACCTTCCTTAATCTCAGTGTATGAATGAACCACTTCCCAGTTTTCATTAAATCTCGCTCCAAACACAACCCCACCTTCATGTATAATGGCTTCTGCAAGAGCTGAAAAGATTCCGCCAGAGGAGCTTATGCGTCTTATCTCATGGTTCAAATTCTGCGCAGCAAAAGTTTTAATTGGTTTGCGATACTCTGACTGATTCAAAACAGGACATACTTTTTCACACATCCCACAATCAATGCACATTTCGTTATTGACTAAAGGATATCGAAAACCACGTTCGTCTTCATCAAAAGAAATACATTTCTTAGGACAAATCTGAACACATGCAGCACAGCCGCAGCAATCATGTTTATCTAGTATCTTAATCACAGTTTCGTAAATATTATCTTTCAGCCAAGCGCCTCAGCGTAACTTGCAACAGGTTTTTTTCGTATTGATTCATACATATCTTCCAGAATAGCAGAATATACGTCACACTATATATAAGTATTGCAATTATTAATTTTATCCATGAATCAAGTATGACATACTTGAAAAAAGTTATGAAGCATAAGACAAGTAATATCGGAACTATAGACATTTTAGATATCTCCTTCCAGAAACCCGCAATATCCAATCCTTGCTTCTTTGAGTAGTATATATTCATTATCAACCCTTGACCTAACAATAAAGCTCCAGAAATGGCAATAGCACAACCTATTCCGCCCCACTTCTTCGTAAATACAACCTGAAGAATCAAAGCAATCAATGATATAACTATATAAAGTATGCTTCTGAACTTCATTTGATTCCTAGCCTGAAGTACAGTTACACCAAGATTCTGTATAAGTGGGATAAGTAAAGACACGAAAAATAGAATCGTTATTACATATGCATCTTCATACCCGGGACCTGCCCAGAAAGCAATGAACTGACGGCCGAAAACGATGAACCCAGACAAAATAAAAGCCATGATGATGTATTGGATTCGGCCGGTCCTGATAAACAGATCAGATATAGCCTTATTATCATTGCCAGTCGTCACCATACCAGTGACTTTGGGAAGAAATACGCTTGAAATAGCCGTAGAGAACTGCATATACATATGTTGCAATTGTATAGCCACAGCAAACACAGCAACCGCAGCAGTGCCTACAACCGCTCCCAGCACGAACTGACCCGTACTCCAGTAGATCCTGTCCATGATCACATTCAGGAATATCCAGAAGGAGTAGATTGCCACTTCCTTCAGGAATCCCCATCTGAACTTTCTGAAGTACATCTTTATCTTGAGATTTTTCTTACAGTATATGAAGTTCAGA
>JAEIGA010009348.1_pt1 | contig 14834 bp, 23 predicted proteins | sample 9270691 | NCBI WGS metagenome assembly JAEIGA01 (sample SAMN17057246, study PRJNA624740) | gut metagenome | biome: biome; isolation source: fecal sample | host: Bos grunniens | place: China: Xizang | collected 2019
AGATAAAAATACTGCATTTGATGTAGTGTTATCATAAAAATTAACAGCAAAATTACAGAAATTAGCTCTTAAATTTCCAGGGCAATAAATAGCTGTTTGCTCGGTCATTCTTGAGGAATACCAGTGAGCAAAACAATTATTAAACTAATCAGAGTAATAATCTGCTATATAATATGCTTTACTATAACCATCAGAATAACAATTATTAAATAAATTATTATATCCTGCAACATAAAAACCTATTGTATTTATATAATTTGTATAAGTGCCATCTGTATATAAAGGGTGAATATTCTGTAGCATATTTCCGCCAGATTCTATATGTACACCTGTTTGGAATCCATTAACACGAATATTTGTAAATGTATTATCATTAGCTGTTACATAAATACCTTTTGAATTAGTAATATTAGTACCTTGAATATTAACATTAGAGACATCAGCATCTGCGCTTGTGTTATTTTCCAATATTGCAAGACCAATATTTTTAACATGTTTTATATCTGTATTACGAATATAAAATTGTCTACCACCATTGTTGACTATACCGTTAGCAATTCCGTTACAGTCAATTATGCCTCCTGATATTCCTGTAGTTGCTCCATTAGAATTAGCATCATAGGTAGAATTTTTACCGCCAAGCTCAATGATATAATCGCCATCTGTCCAATTAGCAGAATCTGCCTGAAGTATTGCATATCTTGATAATATTAATTCAACGCTTTCTGATGGAGTGCCAGATATAATTATCGGTTTAGTTATTTTATAAATGCCATCAGGGAAAAATATCCTATGAAAAGGAAAAGTGTCAATGCAATATTGTATTAAAGCAGTATCATCATTTAATCCATCTCCATAAACGCCAAACTGTTTTACATTTAGTTTGTTATTATAAATCAATTTTCCAAATAATCCATTATTTAATTTTTCATAATAAGTATTTGGTTTAATATCTACAATTTGATAAGTTGCATTTCCTCCATCATTTATTGTGTGATATCCTAAAGTTTCAACTACAATGTCATTTTTTAAAGTCCGATCATCAATCATATCAAAAACAGTTTTACAAATAGTAGTTTTTTTCTTGATAGCATCACCAGTAGTTTTTGCATCTGCAGCAATATTCTATTGAGTTAAAGTTTTATCTATTTTAAATTTAGATAATCTTTCTTCAATAGTGCCTTGAGATAAATCATAACTTCCAATAGTTTCTTCTAAATTATATCCAGTTTTTAAATCAACATTTTTACTATCTACTCCAATAGGAATACTATTGGAGTATTGTCCCTAAGATTCTTCAAATTTAATATATTTTAATTTATCCATATTTATTTCTCCTTTTATCAAGAATTTAAAGAAGAAATAGCATTAGAAATATAAGTAGCTAAATCTGCTTTATAAGTAACTTGAAGAGTCCCTTCTGCATCCATCCAGATAGTGTTATATCCAAGCAGAGTAGCCATCTCAGTTGGAGTGAGATGGTAGGTGATGGGGGTTGCAAGTTCGTAGGCAATTGCTACGTTGTTATCTGCAAGGTATGCTTCCCACTCTGCCACTGTTGTGTAATTGTTATCTATAATATCAATATAGTATTGATTTCCAGATAGCGTGTTGTTTGCTCTCTCTGAATAAGCGACAACAGAATATGCATTGCAGACAACTTTACACCCAACGCCAATAACTCCCTATTTCCTATTATTAGCGAGATATCTAAATAGACTCCCTTGGGCAACGCTAAAATATGTCCACGCTTCACTACCGTCAAAGGATATATACGCCATATTAACCGTTAATTCTCCGCTCGTCACATCCAGACTGCCACCGTAGACAGTGTCTACGCTAGAGAAGGAAATGGGATAGATGGTGCCTTGGTAGGATTCGTAGGTGGGATCGGTGATAGAGGAAAAGCGTACCATAGGATTTGTATACGATACTGCTACGTTTGGCGTATGTACCCATAAACCAATGTAATATTCGCCACTTACAGACGGAGTATACCTATATTCCCTGTACCCAGATGTAAGATTATAATTACCGCTAGAGCTTTCATATGTTGATGTCCCAGTAGTTACATTTGTAATTCTAAAAGTATTTCTTGTATTTGTCGTAAGGGTTGTCGATTGTTCGCAACTGATGATGTATGTTGTACCTGCTTCAAGATACAATTTCCCGAAATTAAGCGTAGATTGGGCAGATGCCGCCACGGAAATGGATTCATGATCGGTTGCATTTAGCAGATTCTTCCCTACCCTTGTCACATTTAATGCAGTATATCCAGTAATAGGTCTAATATTTTCAGGGCTAGGGTCTCCGGTTCCCTCTTGATGAGGTTCAATATTTAAAATTAAACTTTTAACAGGTACGTTATTTGCACCATCATCGAAAGTTACTATCTAAGCAGGTCCCATTGTTTTAGTGATAGCCATCGCATCTAAATAATCTTTTAAAGTAGTTTGATTATCTTCCATATATACTGCTTCTGCTTTTGTTACTGGGTATGCATATACATTATTTGCATTTTTTAGTTTTACTATTTTACCCATATATAATATCCTCCGTGTCTCCTATATCAATAGCGCTCATACTTTCAATAGTGCCAAAATAAATATCTTCAGTATCAGTAATCTACATAGCCGTAATTGAAGTTAAGTATGATGCGTAAGTATCTATATAATTTTTAACTGCGGCGGCAGTTGGTATATTATTATTATCCTAGATTTGAGATATAGTATTAACTCCAACTGTTATGCTTTTATTAGTTGCATTGGGAGTTAATGTTATATTGTCACCCTAGATTAAATAAAAAGCGTCTGCCGCCTGGGAAGCTTGAATAGTTGTACTTCCTATCGTTATATTGCCAAAAGAATTGGGAGTTTGGTATGATCCCATTAAACTTTCTCCATCTGCTCCGTGGGCAGTGAATCCTGTTAAAAGGTTCGTTGCATCAACGGTATCAGAGGTGATATCCATTAAAGTATCTCCATTTAAAGTAACTTTAGATACTCCCATGCGTTAAGTTCCTCCTTTTACATAATTAACACCGCTCTAAAAAGCAGAAGTTAAATCTGATAATAATGTCCAAGTTCCATTTATTTTTTTATATACTGTGGTATATTCTACCCAAGTATTATTATTTTTTATATATATTGAAGGCGTCGCCGCAGCGCTACCAATTACAACAACTATAGTGCTATCTCCAGAGACTGTATAAGTATAGGTATAATGATCAACTGTTCCACTGCCTGTCGAATAAGTGATTGTAAAAGTAATACCTTCCACTAATCCGCCATAATATCCAACATAGTGTCGAAGCGTTACATTGTCTAATTCTGCTCTTGTTGGTATATTTGTTGGTGTGATTGTAATTATACTACTAGAAGTAGAAGGGAAATCAACTTCTTCACTAATAGCTGTACTTCCCTGGTATAGTACACATTGTGATACATATGTTGAACTAATTGTACTGCTTTCTCTATGTCCACAACATTTAACTTCAATATCTTCAATAACGGCACTACTTGGAATATCACTAAAATCAAAACTATATGCTGCATACCCAGTTGAGCTACTTGATGCATACATGTTACTATCTTCTGCATAACTATTTGGATTTTCTGCGGTATATCCAACAGCATACTAAGCATAAGATGAACCGCTTTGAATACCACTCGTAGTATAGTTATTTGCTGTAAACGATATAGATGAACCAGTCCCGTGAGCAACTAGTTGATTAGTAATATCTATACCATCTTGAGCTGCTGTGATTGTATCACTTTTATTTGTTGGAGTGATAGTTAATTCAAACTCTTCTCCATCATATGAGGTAATAGTACCAGAAGGGGAAATAGTTCCATCGCCAGAAACAGTTGTTGTGATAGTCCGTGGATTTGGGACAGTGTAATTGACTTCAATTTCTGCACCATAGATATACATATAACCAGTAGTATTTCTGGATGCACGTCTACAGTTGATACGGATACCAAAGTTATCACCATAACCCTTAATATCTTCCCAATCTGCTGATAACCCACTAAATGTATGTGTTGTTGCAGTAGTTGTAATTACATCACAAGTTCCATTTATAGCAGAGGTACCATTTGCAAGATAAGGCTTATATGAATCGGAAGTAGATACTCCAGATTGCCTTGCTTTTAATTTTATGGTAAATGAATTTACAACTGCGGCATCTGGGATATCATCAAAGTTAAAACCCCTTACATAAATATAATATGAAGTTGTCGAAGCTCTTGAGTTAGTAACAGTGGCATATGTTGTGTTATCTGTATTATTATACATATTGCTTGCACTTGACACAGATAAGTATGATGAACTTGAAAGCTAATAAGTAGAAGGAATAAGTCTTATTGTAGCCATATCAACTTACTCCTTTCAAATAAATATCTCCATTCTATCCAAGAGAAGAGGAAGGATCTGAAGTTCCTGTATAGTAATGCTGTATAATAAGAGTACCAGTAACTTTAGAGCCATTTACATATGCAGTCTCACCACTGACGATATCTGCGGCGGCCGCTGTCGCATCTGTAGTCTAGATATAATTTGCTGGAATAGCGGCGACTGTGATTGCGCCTGTAGTGTACTTACCTGCGGCGACAGCTGTTTGCGATGACTTGGTTGGTGTTATAGTAGCGGCTGCCGCAGTACTTAATTGCGAAGTATTACTTTTCGATGCAGTTGTCGCTAAATAGCCAGCTGTACTAACTCCGGAGGTAGCTGTAATTAAACCTGCTGAACTAACGCTAATACTTGGATTGCTTAACGCACCAGTAGGCATTGCCGCAACCTTAACTATTCCTGTTGTATAAACATTTGCATTTACAGCAGTTTGTTCAGAAGTAGTAGGAGTAATAGTAGCTGCCGCCTTAGTAGTCAATTGTAATGTTCCTGTTGTAGTTCCGCCAGTAACATAACCAGTTTCCTGCGTATGAGAAGCAGTAATTAATCCAGTTGTTGAATTAACACTTGCTGTTGGACTAGAATGTGTTGTAGTAGAAACTGATTTAGTTTCTTGTGATGCATAATAGCCAGCTGGTACTGTAACCGTAGCGCCACTCGCAGTTAAATCTGTATCGTCTCTTTGAGTAATTCCAGAACCAATATAAGAACTTGAAATAGCATTTACAGTAACTGTGCCTAATCCAGTATAACCAGTATCGGCGGTCACACTTTGTTGAGATTCTGTTGGTGTTATTGTTTTATTTTGGTTATTAATTGTAGACCCAGTAGGAACATTTACCTACACAGAGGCATAATCTGTAACATCAGCAGTTCCATTAGCTGTAATTTCTTTTGTCCCACTAGGAATAATATACTAATTGGGAATTGGATTAACTGTGACAGTAGATAAATAATCATAACCAGTGTCTGGTGATATATTTTGTGTTAATTTTGTAGGCGTGACTGTTTTAGATTGAGAAGTAGGCACTGATTCTCCAGTAAAAGTACCAGTGACTGCATTGCCATCTCTATCATGCGCAGTGTATCCTTGAAGCAAATGCGCCGCGTCAACAGTATCATGAGATAAATCAACTGCGTTAATGTGCTTAATAATACCACCATGTGAATCTAATTCCTAAGTGACAGTTACTGCGCCAGACGAATCTACCGCAGTAACTGTAATATCATCTTCGAGCCAAGTGCCCGCAGTATTTAATGTCTTTGTATCATTTCCAAATGCGGCAATCACTTTACCCTTATAACTTATTGATGTACTCATTAGGTTACTCCTCCATCATAAACAGGTAAAGTTGCGGTTGATGTGCCACCTGTAGAGCTTGTCAACGTGATTACATTGTTTGAAATAGAAATTGTATAGGTTGTGTCTGAAAAAACTGCGTTAGAAGGAACATTAGTACCAACTGTATGTCCATTCAATGCAGTTCTTGCAGAAGCATCTTTTATATTATAAGTAGTTCCATCAGGAGTGGTGATCTTAGAAATATCACTCATAAGCCACCTCCTTTATTATGAAACAGTAACTGTGCCTTCTGTACCGTTGAATGTAGGTTGAGAAACCGTACCTTCTGGAGTAACTGTACCAGAGATTTGAACTTTTGTGCCCGTAAAACCAAGACCCGTAAGAGATCCATTTGGTGTGCCGCTAGTAGAAACATTTCCTTCTGTTCCAGTAAAAGTTGCTGTATAAGTATCTGGAACCGCAATATTGCCTGTTACAAGTCTGACATCAGTACCAGTGAATGTAGGTTGAGAAACTTCTCCTGTAGCAGTGCCAGAAACAGAAACATTTCCTTCATCTCCAGAGAATGTAGCAGAAGAGGGGACTGAAATATTACCTGTTACAAGTCTTGCACCAGTACCTGTAAAAGCAGGAGCGGTTGCTGTATAAGTAGCATCACCAGTTTTGACAGTTACATTTGCTGTTGTAATAGATGCGCCTGTTGTATAACCAATTTGATAAAGTGTTAAATTCTCATCAGCAACAGCATAATAAGTTAAACTGTTTGCAGGAGCTGTAGCGCCAGGAGCGGCCGCGACAACAGTCTTAGCAACAGTAACAGAAGTAGGATTCTTAATCGTTTCAGTTGCGCCTGCCGTAGCTACGGAAATAGTAGGGGCGGCAACTGTGCCTTCTGGTGTATAAGTTGCATCTCCAGAAGCAGCTTTAGAAACTGTAGCTGTTTTATTTGTGTTTGTAAAGCTAACACTACCACTAGGAGTAAAAGTTCCAGTTGAATTAAAAGAAGAACCAGTAAAAGTAGGTGCTGAAACAGTTCCCGTAGGTGTATAAGTTTTTGGCGCTGAAGCAGAAATCGTTGCTGTAGAGACAGTCGCTGTTTTATTTGAAGTTGTTTTGGTAGTGACTGTTACATCTCCATCTGGAGTGAATTTACCAGTAAAAGTTGTATTGGATCCGCTAAAAGAACCAGATACAGAGCCTTTAGGTTGATAATTTCCGCTTGTATTATCTGCTGTTGTAATTGTAACGTCAGATGCAGTTCCTGTGAAAGTAGGCTGCGTTATTGAACCAGATGGCGTGAACTCGCCGCTTGCGCTATCTTTAAAAGCTAATGCTCTGAAAGTGCCGGATGGACCTAACCTATGCCATTTAGAATCAGATTCAGACCACACAAATTCATCATCACCATAGATAACTAACGCGCCATTGATTGCACTTACTTGTTTACCATCAATAGTAATAGTACTGGTTGAGGCGCCGTCAGTAATAGCTGTGGTCGTAATACCAAGGAAGCTAACGCCGCCGCTCACTGCACCTTTAATAGTTTCAATGTCTGCTCTTGCTTGAGCATCTTTTATGTCATAAGTATTACCAGTAGGTAATGTTATTTGACTTATTAACGGATTTGGCATTTCTATTATCCTTTCTATTTATTTTTTATCAATGAATAGTAAAAATTAATCTCTAATCCTAAATTTCTTCAGATTGACATCTAATTTTATTATTCCAAAATTGTTTTTGCTATGGAGTGACATGGATATCTTTGTTATTTATGTGCTACATCATTGCTTCATCGGAAAAAGCAATATCAATCAAATAAGCTTGTCCATCTCCTATTTTTATACCTGGTATATTATGACCTTCCGAATCTTGCTGGTAATCGGTATAAACATAAATAACATCTTTTTCTGAAATTAAAGATGGTTGAGAATTCCAGCCAAGCTTTGTATTACTAAGAACTCCACCCTTATTATCATTTATCAGAGTTCTTTTGACTATGCCATCCACTTTAGCGTCTATATAAAGTTTTCCTTCGTCAGTAGTGAAATAAACGTATCCATTATGGCGCTCCACGGGCATGTCTTCAGCTTTTCCACGGAAGACTTTGAAAACTACTTTATCCGCCATCGCCATCTTAATTTCTCTCCTTTTTATAAGTTTCCTTTATTCTTATATTTATTTTTAAAAAACTGAAATTAACTATTTTTACCCTTCGGACAAAACTTGATTTTTTAAAAAATTTAGATTATAATTAAATATGGGAGGATTGGAATATGAAAAGGATAATAGCTAATATTAATATGTTTGATTTAAAACAGCCTATTTTTGTTTACTAGGATGGAAATAAAATTGATGCAGCTGAAGTGCGAATTGAGGCGGCCGCCGCAACTATTAAAGACTTTTTAGAAAAATATGCTGATTCAGAAATTATTTTGCAAGGCGCAAAAATTTATATAAATAGAATTAAAAAAGAACTTAATGAAAAATATAATATTTTAATTGGGTAATAATAAATAATTTTGATAAATAAAAATTCATAATATTTATATTAAAAATATTATTACCCTTTTAAGGAGGATTTAAATTGGATAAATTAAAATATATTCGTATTCAATAGGGTGATGATCAATATAATGGTGATATACCCATTGGAGCAAATGCAGAAAATATTGATTTAAAAAATGGTTATAACCTTCAATAGACTTTAGGTGACTATGATTATACTAAATATGGTAATATAAAAGAAAAATTTGATAGTATAAATAGTGATATGGCTTCTGCAATTGAAGACGAAGCTAATATAAGACAGAGTGAGAATGAGGCTTTAAATACTCAAATTAATGTTTTAAAAGCGGCAGTTGGCTCGCCATTAGTTGAATCTACTGTAGTAAGAATGACTGATAAGACAAAAGTTTATGTATACGTAGGCAATTAGTCTGGATATACTAGTGGACATTGGTATTATTGGAATGGTTCTGCATGGACAGATGGTGGAGTTTATAATGAGACTGCTCTTGAGACAGATAAAACACTAACAGTCTCTAATGCTGCCGCTGATGCAAAGAAAACTGGTAATGAGATTACTGAATTAAAAAATGATTTAAATGTGGTTGCTGACAAAATGCAGTATGTCGAACCAATAAATCTGATTAACCCTAATAAACTTGTTGATGGAAAAATAATATCCAAAAATGGTAAAGTAATAACAAACGCAAGCTATGCGTATTTCGTTTTAGATGTAAACGAGGGGGATGAGTTTTCGTTTTGGTATGCACCATCAATCTTATCAGGAAACGTTGCCTATATTTGTGCGTATGATTCAAGTGGTAATGCTGTTTCTGCAAGTGGTTCTGATTCACTAGTACATACATATACTGTACCATCAGGAATTAAAAAGATAGCGGTTAGCGTTTATAAAACGGGTATGTTGTCGAACTATGGGCAGTTTGTAAGGGGGACAACTTCTCCGACAATGTACAATTCATATTTTGAGCCATATTATAAAGCGTCAAGTGAGTTTACGGCAGACAATGTGAATTCAGGTATAAGTAAATTGGAGTCTATATCTGAATCTATTACTGATGAGCACACTGATGTTGTCGAATATTTCTATCCTACTACTGGAGATGGGTGGTTAACTGGTTTTCTTGGTGACAATGGGACTGTTTATACTGGCGGCAATTACGATTCATACAAATACAAAAAGTTTAGTTGTAAAGAGGGTGACATATTCACGGTTTCTGCGGATATGTCAAGGATATGCACTTATTACAATGACGCCTTTGTAAAGAAAGGGTCAGGGAGTGCAGTCAGAATCTTTACTGTTCCGTCAGGTGTAAACAAAATTGGTATAACATTTAAAAGCAACATTGACGAGTTGATTAAGCGAATTTCAGCCGAAACAAGTTACGCCATCAAAGATGCATCGATTCAGCCGAAGTCCACTACATTCTTTCATATAAGTGGCAACTTGGACAATCCGTCAACTGATGTAATTGGTGAATATATTAACCAAGAGAACGGTAAGTTTTCAAGCAATGCAAGCTATAAGAGAACTACATATATTGAAGTGGAAGAGGGGCAAGACTATCTGATAAAAAGTAGTGCAGGGAGTTCCATTCCTATTAGATATGCGTTCTATGATTCCACGAGAACATATATATCGGGAGCAATGCCAACAGCAGCAACTTATTATGTTTTAACAGCGCCGTCAAACGCAAAATACATTGCTTTTTCAGCGGATTATCACTATTTCCCAATGATGATAAAAAAGGCAAAAGTAGACGCTCCTTTTGAGGGTTATGACAATGTATACGTTCTCCCTAAATATATAGTCGGTAATGTGGGTGACGCATTTTTGAATTTACCTGACAAAATCTATGCGGTGTCAGGTCTTGAGTGCAATATCTATTTTGAAAACCTTACAGAGAATTGGGAAGATTATGCGTGGGATGTTGATTGTTCAAAAGGAAAGCAGTTGGCAAGATGCTACAGAATCACGCCTACTGATGCAGATGCGGGGACATATAGCTTAACAGTTACGATGGCATCGAAAAGCAATTTATCCGCAACACAAAGCAAAACCGTATCATTGATTGTTAAAGCATCTTCTGCTGGGTCAGGCGAATCCAAGAAAATCATTATTCTTGGAGATAGTACAACAAATAACGGTTATGCTGTCACAAAACTAAATGAATATTTCGCTAATGATGTAATGAGCATCACAACGCTTGGAACAAGGGGAACCGCACCGAATAATCACGAGGGGAGAAGTGGTTGGAGATTTTCTAGCTATTTCAATCCACCAAATGCGAAAGATATTGCGGCGGGCGTTGAAAATCCGTGGTATAACCCATCAACACAGACGTTTGATGCAAGCTATTATTTTTCACAGACTGGGATAGCAAAACCTGACTGGCTATTCATTAATTTGGGAATCAATGACATGTTTAGCTTTACAAGTGACTCTACGTTAGAAACACGAATAGCAGAGTGCATAACTTTATGTGATGGCATGATAACAAGCATCAAAACAGCATCACCAAATACTAAAATTGGTATATGCTATACCATTCCACCAAATCATTCACAGGATGCTTTTGGCAAGGCATATGCTTGTGAACAAAATCGAGATAGATATAAACACAATAATGCAATGTGGGTAAATGCAATGATAGCTGAATATGATGGCAGAGAATCTGAAGATATTTATACCGTTCCGCTTCATACCTGCCTTGATACTGTTTATAATATGGGGCTTGAGGCAAATGCTGTCAATTCAAGGAACTCCACAACTTATCAATCTCCGATTGCAAATGGGGGAGTGCATCCATCAAACGAGGGGTACTGGCAGATTGCTGATAACTATTCTGCATTCATAAAATGCAACGCATAATACTGACTTAAAGGGAACTTTAATTCAGTGATTGTAACAGCGTCATAATTAAAGACATTTTAAGCAATTCAATTTGATAAAAATACTTGTTTTGGCGAACAGCTTTAAAAGCTGTTCGCCTGTTTTTTTGTTTATAAAAGTCTTCTTATTTCTTAATTAACGTCGAGTTGTTGAAATAAATGATTCCTTGCTTTTCTCTAAATATTAGTGTAGGGGAGAGGATATTAGTTCAATCCCTAGTAATACGCGTATATTGTAACTTATAGTTTTTGTACAAATGGAGGAAAGTAATGAATTATAATAATCCTAGTATTGGAGGTTTGCAACAACAGCAAACACCTGTGAATTTCATGGGTCAGCAAGCTCCAGTGCAATACCCCTACGGGAATAATAACATTACCCTATATGATAATTATATGGGTAGAATGAACGGTTCTCAAAATTTATTATCTAATCAATTTTTAAAATGTCGTCCAGTTTCATCCAGAGATGAAGCAAGAGCATACCAAATTGATTTAGATGGTTCCCTTTGGGTATTTACTGACGTTGGGAATGGAAAAATTTATACTAAACAAGTGAATAATGACGGAACAGCATCCTTTAAAACTTATGCTTTTGCCGAAGATGAAAAACCTTATAGTTCTGATGAATATGTAACAAAAGAAGAATTTAATAGGGTTGTGCAAACATTAATGGCGGCAATGCGGCCTGGTGACGTACAGGAGTCAGCATCCGTGCAAAGTAATTCTCAAGATCAAGGAAAAGCAGTAGCGTTGAATTTTTGATGAAGGAGGGTAATTATGAATGTAAATCCAATGCAATTAATTCAAATGATTAAAAGTGGGCGAAATCCTCAACAGCTTGTAATGAACATTCTACAACAACAAAGTCAGAATAATCCTATTTTAGGCAATGCAATGGATTTAGCACAAGGCGGGAACACCTCTGCGCTAGAAACGTTAGCAAGAAATCTCGCAGCTCAAAGAGGATTGGATTTTGATAAAGAGTTTGCAAATTTTAAAAGTCAATTACAGTAAGAAATGAGAGGGTAACAAAATGTTTAATAATTCTAATGGATATACTTTAGCAGATATCGCAGCTGTTACAGGAAATGGTAGCGGCAGCCGCAATGGCGATGGTTTCTTCGGCGACGGCAATGGCGCTTGGATCCTGCTCTTATTTATCCTTATCTTAGCCGGTGGTGGCTGGGGTAATGGATATGGCGGATTTGGTGGCGGAAACTCTGGAATGGGTGGAGGCGCAATACCATACGTCATGAGCAGCACAACTAGCGATGTTCAGCACGGATTTGATCAGCAATCCATCATGGGCGGGATTGGTGACATCAGCAACGCTGTTACAAGTGGTTTTGCTAATGTTAATACTGCTCTGTGTAGCGGCTTCGCTGGCGTAAATGCAGGTATCGCTAATGGTTTTGCTCAAGCTGAAATCAGTGATAATGCTAGACAGATGGCTAACATGAATCAGATGTTCGGTCTTCAGACTGGATTATCTAACCAGTTAAATACTATCGCTATGAATCAGCAAAATTGCTGCTGCGAAAACCGTGCGGCGACCGCAGATCTGAAATACACAGTAGCGACTGAAGCATGCGCGGATAGAGCTGCTGTTGATGGCGCTCTTAGAGACGTTACCGCACAGGGTATTGCTAATACTCAAGCATTACTCAATACTATTAACGGCGGTATTCAATCTATTAAAGATCAGCTTTGCCAGGATAAGATTGATGCTAAGAATGAGACTATCGCAACTCTTCGTCAAGAGATTGCTATGAAAGACTTAGCAGCTTCTCAGGCAGCTCAGAATGCTCTTATTACACAGGGATTCTCCAGCGAAGTTGATGCGCTGTACAATCGTTTAAATAACTGCCCTGTCCCTACAACACCTGTTTATGGTAGGACTCCTATCTTTACTTGTGGCAATGGCGGATGCGGCTGCAGTGGCAACACATTCTATAACTGATAAGGAGGTCTTACATGGCTAGTTATGTAACAACTACTGATGCGTTAGTAGCATTAAATGGTACAATACCTTTTAATAGCGTTTCTATTCCATGTAACAAGGGGAATGTTATTCCTCTTGCTCCTGGGATTCTTAACTTAAATGGTAATACCTCTAATCGTTTTGCAAGATATGAAGTTACTCTTCAAGGGAATATTCAAATTCCTGAAGGTGGTGAAGTCACTCCAATAGCATTAGGAATTACTATCAATGGAGTAGTCGTTCCTGAGAGCGTTGCTATTATAACGCCGGCCGCCGCAGAAGAGTATTAGCATATAAAAACATCAGCTTATATTACAGTACCTTGCGGATGCTGTGTGACTGTATCTGGTTCATACGTAGATGGTACAGAAGATGATCCAACTACGACACCTACTCCATCTATTCAAGTAAGACGCGAAGCTTTATTAGATGTACAAAGAATAGCATAAGGAGGATAAAGATATGGCAACAGAAGCTTTAAAAATGATGAAAGATCAGCTGATGAGCTGTGTGCAAGGTCAGCTTGGAGATATTAAAAATGCGGATGCTCATGAACTTGGTGAAGCAGTCGATATGATTAAAGATTTGGCTGAGGCTGTTTACTATTGCACTATTACAGATTCAATGGAAAAGAGTGAAGAAAAGAGCCAGAGCCAGGGTCAGGGCGAAATGAATATTAACTATTATACTACTCCACCTTATAATTATGGTATGAGGATGTATCCTCCTTACCCTGATTACAGAGATATGGAGCGGACAGGCGGTTATATGTACTACCCTACAGGCGGTAACGGTGGTAATACAAGTGGTAACTCTAATGGTGGAAACTCTGGCGGAAGAAGCTATTACACTGAAATGCCTGAAATGATGAGACGTGACCCTCGCTAGGGTAGAAGTCCTATGAGACGCCGCATGTATATGGAAGGAAAAGAAATGCATAACGATACTAATTCTCAACTTCGTGAGCTAGAAGCGTATCTGCAAGAACTTTCCACTGATATTACTGAAATGATTAAGGATGCGTCTCCCGAAGAAAGAACCACGCTGCGTCAGAAAATGACAACGCTGGCAAGTAAAATTGCTTAATGTTTCTAATTAACAATGTATATTGGAAACTTGCTTTTGTATCCCCAGACTTTCCACTTCTTATGCGGATGTCTGGGGAATATTCCATAGGTGCATGTGACAATTTAACAAGAACCATATATATAAACGAGACGCTAAGTGGTGATCTTCTCAAGAAGGTGCTTTGTCACGAAATCACCCATGCCGCAATGTTTTCTTATAATGTTTCCCTTACTATTGAACAGGAAGAAATTATAGCAGATATAATTTCTACATATGGTGAGTAGATTGTTTATATTACAAATAAAGTATTCAATAAATTAAGTAATATGTAAAATGATGAGAAATGATAATTTTTTAGATGTTTTAACTTGCCTTTAGTTTGCTATTACTCTTGTCAACTATCAATAGAACTTACAACAATCTGATAATGATGACATTATGAGAGCATTAGACTAGAAAACAAATCATTTAATAGGACAGCTATAGCAAGATTTAGCTGAACAGAATAAAATGTTAAAATAGATTTTAAGTAAGTTGGAGAAGATAGATGGAAGTAAATGAAATTTTTTATGAAATAGCTAATCATATGTTGGAAGGAGTTATGACTCATTAGCAATTAGCAAATTATTATGATTTTCTTGGATTAGGCGG
>JAEIGA010009349.1_pt1 | contig 14833 bp, 23 predicted proteins | sample 9270691 | NCBI WGS metagenome assembly JAEIGA01 (sample SAMN17057246, study PRJNA624740) | gut metagenome | biome: biome; isolation source: fecal sample | host: Bos grunniens | place: China: Xizang | collected 2019
ACATGGTCTTGATTATTTCCCGGGAAATAATTCCCCGGCCTTGGGAAATAATTTGCATCCTTGGGAAATAAACACGTGTCGATTTGGGAAATAATTCGTATCCATGGGAAATAATTTCGGTCCGATCATGCCAGGGCTACGCACCGTACATGCATGCATAGCACCTTGTAAGGGGCTATATAGCAGGGTTATAACCGGCATCAGAGATATAAATATAATCAATAACAAAGATTCATCATTCCGGACGATAATAGAATTGATATAAAGGAGGATTCGCTAATGAAGTACGAAGTACGATTCAAGGATTATCTTGAGGACATCAACGGAAAGCCGGTGGAAGCATCCAACAGCTTCTATGTTGATGCAGTCTGCTATGTGCAGGCAATGCAGAAGGGATGCAGGCACATCCGGCATATGTTCCGGACAATGCCTGAGCATCTGGACAGTGTGCATGATATGGAGGTCATAGAGCTGTCATGAGCTACAAAAAATCACAGCTGAATGCGATCAGCAGATCAGCTACAAAGCGCGACAATGAAAAAGCCAGGGAATGGATCGTAAACAACTATGGAGTGACTTTTGAAGAATATGCAGCTGCATATGGCTACAAAGGATCACCTTGTATGTTGAGGAATCATCTGGTGGATAAGTCCTGCAGAACAACGATCCGCATGATCAGGCTCTGGATGCAGAAGCTGGAGGTGGAAGATGTTAATTAACCATGCTGAATTGATCATAGATATCAATTCAATACCATCTGATGTAATGTCCGATTCTACTAAAACACTGGTCAGAAGTTACATCATCACACAGGAACCGGTTCCAGCTATTCCTGTTCAGTTCATATCCGATCGGATCAAGCAGCTGTCCGATCTGCAGAAGAAAATGTCACAGTGGACAACACCAGAGCTTGAAATACAGATACAGACTTTGGTCAATCTGATCAGTGATTACACGAATAGCACAGAAGAGAGGAAAGAAGAATGAGGAAAATGATCGAACGACAGAGAGTGCTCGAAACTATTGCAAACGTAGATAATTACGGCGATGGCGTGGCGTATGAAGCATTAGGTCATGTCTATAGAGATGTTGCTCTTATTCCGACAGTCGATGCAATTCCAGTCATCCGATGCGAGGACTGCAAATACTGCCGCACTTACTATCACGGTAAAAACATGCCATTCAGTTATGCGTGCGGCAAACTTTATCTGACGAGTAATCTGTCCAGTGATGATTATTGCAGTCGGGCAGAGAGGAAAGAAGAATGAAATATTTCGCAGAATGCCTTAATGAAAAAGGCAAAGTGTTCGCAACAGGAACATTCAATCGTCTGTTCGAGATCCGGATCTGGGCCGAACAGAGACACGCGACATCGGTAAATGTGTACCTGAATAATTGTGACGGCACACTGACGCAGGTGCAGTTATGGAAGAAATGACGAAAGACAGAATCCAGTTCATTCTGGATCAGGAACTGATGTGGCATCTGAACCGCGCTATCATGTTCCATGAATCGAAAGACGGATACAATGCTTGCAGATGGATCGAAAGAGCCATAGGCATCATCTATGCAGCCGGTGCGTTAAATCTGGTCAATTCTGTGGACGGCTGGAATATCATCAGCACACTGCTGAAGTCCGGCCTGCGTAAGAGGTTTGAAGATGAATAGAGTAATTGAAGACGGCATCATCCTGGCATTCTGTGTGATCATCATGATCCTGCTGAATACATTCGTTGCATCGGTATTCTTCTTTATCTGTTCGTGCTTCTTTGCATATGCCTGGCTTGTCGATCAGGAGGATGACGATGGCTCGGAATAGGTATCGCGGAGGCGGTAAAGCGCGAAGCGGATATGATATCACTTCTTCGGATCTGCCGTTTTACGATATCAATGCGAGACTGGCAACGGCTGAAAAGTACAGCACTGCACTGATGAAGAGTGAATATACCAGAATGCGAGATATCGCGCAGAAGCGTTTGAAGCGTTTAGCTGCCAGTGATGAAGGCAAATTTATCGCCCAGATGCATCCGGACGGCTTTCCAAAGCTCTCCCAGATGTCAAAAGCTGTTGATCCTTTCACCGGTAAAAAGGATGTGAGCCGGAAAGAACTTGCAGCATCCCTGAAAGAACTGGTGAACTTCCTGACTGCGGAACGATCTGCTGTCAGTAATGTGAAGAAGACAGTAAAGAAGACAAGAGAAAGCATTAAGAAAAGTACCGGTGTGGATGTGCCGAAAGAGCAGTTAGCAAACTATGGCCGTTTCATCAATAAGCTGAAGAAAGAATTAGGTCTGGATCAGTTCAAGTATGAAGCCAAGTATGTAGTAGCTGCCTGGTCGGATCTGCAGAATAAAGGAAAGATATCCAAAAAGGATCTGACAAAAGCGGTACTTGACGTGATGGTTGATCTGAAACTTACTGACGATCCGAAAGAAGACAAAAAGAAAGCGGAGCGTGTAGCGCATAAGGTAGACAGGTTCTTCGATCTGGACAAACTGGATAAGCGTACCGTATCCGGACTGAAGAGAAGGAAGAAAAAGAAATGATCATACCGGTACAGGACTTCAATATTATGATGCTTTCATGCTATGAGCCTGTACCGGCTCCATCCGGAAAGAAGAAGCAGAAGGTAAAATACCTGGACTGCATCTGCGCATTCGATATTGAGACAAGCACGGATAAAGCACTGAATATCAATTTCATGTACATCTGGCAGTTTCAGATAGATGAAATGTATACCATTATCGGAAGACGATGGTATGAGTTTACTGACATGCTGCAGAAGATCAGTGACTATCTGGATGATATGACGCTGGTCGTCTATGTGCATAATCTCAGTTATGAATTTCAGTATTTGAAAGGTCTGTTTGATATCGGTGAGCATGATGTATTTGCTTCCGATGTTCGAAGAGTGATCAAGTTTACCGCGCTCGGCAACATTGAATTCCGATGCAGTATGATGCTGTCAAACATGAGCCTTAAACAATTCACGCACAGCATGAAGGTAGAACATGAGAAGCTCGACGGCAGTGATATCTATGATCAGGAGTACTTTCCCTGGACAGAACTGCCGGAACATGTTCTGCAGTATTCTGCTTACGATGTTATCGGTCTGGTCGAAGCAGTGAAGGCTAAGATGAGATTAGACGGTGATACGCTTTACACCATACCGCTCACAAGCACCGGATACCCGCGCAGGGATATGAAGCGCGCTATGCGCTATTATCCGCATAAGAAACTGCAGGCAATGCTGCCGGATCTGACGGTATACGATATGCTGACCGAAGCATTCCGCGGTGGTGACACGCATGCAAACCGGTATTATGTCGGAAGCATCATTAAAAATGTATCCAGTGCTGACAGGTCGTCAAGTTATCCGGATGTTATGTGCAATTGCATGTTTCCTATGGGTCCATGGAAACAACTCACTGCAGACAGGCAGACACTTCTGACAGAAATGAATGAAGGCAGGAATGCACTGCTGATACACATCCGGCTGACAGATGTCAGATTGAAAGATAGATATAACGGTGATCCATATATTCCGCGTGACAAATGCAGAAGCATCTGGCATGCCAGATATGACAATGGCCGTGTATTGGAAGCGGAAGAACTTGAGATGATCGTAACGGATATAGATTTTTATATCATCAATCACGATTATGAATGGTCGGATCTGGAAGTGCAGCGCCTGTATGCTTCAGAATATGACTTCTTACCTGCCTGCTTTGTTAAGGTCATTACAAACTATTATGAGCAGAAAACTAAGTTAAAAGGTGATCCGGAAAGGGATATGGAGTATAACAAAAGCAAAGCACTGTTAAATAGTTTGTATGGAATGATGGCAATGAAGGTTATACGACCGTCTATCATCTTTAAAGACGGAACCTTGCACATAGACCGCTCAGAGAGCCGTGAAGATTTACTGAAAAAGGCATACAGCAAAGCATACTCCAGTTATGCCTGGTCGGTCTGGGTGACAAGTTGGAGCCGTCTACGACTTTGGGAGGGAATACAGATAGTCGGACACGACCGGTTTATCTACTGCGATACGGACAGCGTGAAATACGTTTCGGATCCAGCAGTATCCTGGCATGCATTCAACACGGAGCGCAAAAGCAATTCCATTTATTCCGGATCCCTGGCAAAGGATGCTGCCGGTCATGTGCATTACATGGGAGTATATGAACCGGACGGGTTATATCGTCGCTTTTCCACTCTTGGAGCGAAACGCTATGCGTATGAGGATCTGGATGGAGTGCTGCATATCACGATAGCAGGAGTTTCCAAGCAGGCCGGTGCAAAGGAACTTGAAAAGCTTGAGAACTTCCGTGACGGCTTCCTGTTTTCGCACAGCGGAAAAACAGCGAGTACTTACGTAGATGTACCGCCTATGGATAAATTGAGTTATTATGAAGATTGCATCAGACGTGAAATAGAGATCACACCATTCATCATAATATCGGAAACAACTTACTATATGAGTTTAACGGATGAATACCGTGAACTCGTCGGCATTATGGAATAGGTCATAATACTTTTAAATAAGTATGAGATAGAACAGGAGGAAAAATATTATGACATTCGGAAACAAATATGGACGCAAATCAGTGACTTGGAAAGTCAACACACAGGGACGGAAGTACTTCAAACTGCAGGAACTTGCTGATCAGTATGAAGCCGGACACACTTTCATTATCGACTGCCTGTATGTGAACGACAAAAGCCAGTACGGAGACGCACCGGTAGCAGGTGTGGCAGATGTAAAAGGCGCGTATATGGTCAATCTGCCGAAGCACCTGCTGAGCGATGTGAAGGATATGCTTGCCGATGAGGAAGCGGTGCAGGCTGTCCAGCTGGGCAGGGCAGGCTTCCGTATCCGCACCTATCAGCCGAAGGGCAGCACTCGCGTCTGCTACACGGTTGACTGGTGTGATGTGGAGTTGCCTGGTGATCTGCCATTCTGATATAATGGTGCTGCTCATTTAAGCGAAATCCTTTCCGTCTGTGACGGCAAAAAGGCTGCATGTGCTGACTCGCATGCAGTCTTTTTGTATACTTAAGTATATGAAGATCTACGATGAAAACGGCTATGCAGATCAGTTTGCTATGATCGACAACGGCAATACATTCATATTTGAAGTAGGTGCCAGAGGAACCGGCAAAACATATGGATCCATGCTTTATATTATCCAGACCGGTATCAAATTTCTTTACCTGAGACGGACAAAAACGGAAGCGGATCTGGTCAAAAGCGATATCACAAATCCATTCAAAGTGATCAATACCGACTATGGCCTTGAGATCAAAGCCGGACGCGGACAGTATGTTTTCCCATTCATTAAAGACGGTGAAGTGATCGGATACGGCGCAGCATTGTCAACTTTCTATAATGTGCGAGGTGTAGACTTCTCGGATGTGGATATCATCATCTATGATGAATTCATTCCGGAGAACGCTGCCAGACCGGTCAAGAATGAATTTGATGCGCTTATGAACGTGATAGAAACGGTGAACCGTAACAGAGAATTAAAAGGATCCAGGCCGGTCAAACTGGTAGCGATGGCCAACAGCAACAAGCTGGACAATCCTGTTTTTCTTGGTCTTGAGATCGTGAACAAAGTTGCGAAGATGGCTGAAAAAGGTCAGGAAGTCTACCACGATGATGCCAGGGAACTGACGGTATACATGCTGATGAACAGCCCGATCAGCGTCCAGAAGGCACAGACGGCATTATATAAACTCACATCCGGCAATGACTTCCAGAAGATGGCACTGCTGAATCAGTTTGATATTTATACCGACAATATACGGCCTTCACGAATGACCGAATATAAACCGGTCGTGCAGATCGGTGAGCTTTATATCTACAAGCACAAAAGCCGGAAAGAATATTATGTTACCTGTACAAAAAACGGCACCTTTGCAAAGAAATATACAACATCGGATATAGATGTTGAGCGGTTCCGTAATCATTACATTTATCTCTATGATTCATACATCCGGAATAATGTCTGGTTTGAAGATCCTGTCAGCGTATTCCTGTTTGAACATTTTTTCGATTACTAATATTATTAAAGAGAAGGGATGCTGTGCAGAATCAAGGGCCGGAAGCCTTGCACATGGAGTGATTCACCGTGAGTGCATCCCTTCATTCATATGGAGGTCAGGACAATGGACAGTGTAACACAGTTAATTGCTTCACTCGGTTTCCCTATCGTTATGTGTCTTCTTATGTTTAAGTATATGCAGGAAGAAAGCGAAAATCACAAAAAGGAAGTGGATTCTCTGAAGGATTCATTGAAAGAGAATACCGTGGTGCTTTCGGATCTGAAAAGCATGATCCAGACGCTGGTAGACTTTCTGAGGGCCGATAATGTTTAATCTCTGCTATGGCATGAAGGTAATCAACATTACCCAGCTGCCTGGAGGATCCTATTCGCATCCAAACTATGCGATTGACTTAGCAGGATCTGATGCAGGCATTGACTTCTGGTATGCTGTAGGAAACTGGAAATGCATGGCCGGTCCATGGGGCAATGCGACATACTTCTTCAAGTCATGTGATGCTGCCGGAAACACTGCCAAAGTCCGGTGTGCGGATGGCCGTGACAGAGTGATCACGCTGGCACTGACGCATGGTGCAGGTCTGTATGTGCATCCGGTCGTGGGCCGTGTGTACCGTGACGGGCAGGCCATGTACGAAGAAGGAAGAGTAGGCCAGGCTACAGGGAATCACATCCATGCAGAGATCGCGGAAGGTGTGCAGATCAGCAAACATTATGATGAAAAGCTTGGCGTGTACCGTATGAATCATGAGCTTGATATACTTATGTATATGTTTGTATGCCGTGAACGCAGCAGTATCAAAAGCACGCTAAGCGCAAATCTGCCTGTGTGCTACACAGCACAGTATAAGGAAGGTACATGCACCGGCAAGGGAGAAGATATGATCATTGATATTATTGCAAAAAAAGACCGGCTGAATATCCGCAAATCACTGACTTTCTCAGGCGGTAAGAATACCAGTCCGGTAGTTTACTGCATGAAGGTCGGAGAAAAGGCAGCCATTACACACTTCACGAACCGCTTTGAACAGGATGGATATGAGTGGGCGCAGGTGGAAATGTATGTTGATGAAAAAGGTATTGCCGGATATGTGCAGCTGGATACAAAAGCCTATATTTTACAAAGGAGGACTTAACCATGTATGAGAAAAATTCCTGGCAGAATGGAGATGTGATCACCAAATCGAAACTTGACCATGCAGAGGATGGAATCTATGCAGCATCATTCATTCCGCAGGTAACCGGAACCGCAGACGAAAACAATGCGGTAACTCTCGATCCGAATAAATTCTATGTGTTCGGTGAAGTATCTGCTCTGGATGTGTCTTTTGCTTCCGGAACAGCCGGACAGGTAAACGAGTATCATTTTGCATTCACATCCGGAAGTACGCCGACGGTATTATCTTTACCGGTTGATGTGGTAATGCCGGAAAGTTTTGTGATCAATGGTGATACCACGTATGAAATCAGTATTGTTAATAATTTAGGAGTGTTTGCGTCATGGACAGAAGAAATTTAATTGGTAATATTGCACTGAAGAAATACACACTGGTATTTAAACAGTATGGTATTACATCTGCGACAGGCAGCGAAGGTTCAAATCAGTACAGATGTACAACAGACGGAAACTGTAATGGTTTTCATAAAATAACTGCAGATGATGGTTATGAATTTGCGCTGTTTGCTTTTTCGAATGTTTATAAACATGATGGTACACAGCTGGAAGCAACTTATCACGGCAGTTGGACAGGTTCCGCGTTTAGTCCTACATTAAATCTAACAAATTATTTAAATGTTGATGAAATACCTGATAATTACAAATACACATTTGTGTGTGTTGTGAAAAAAACATCTGGTGATTCAGTAGAAATTTCACCGGCTGAAGCAGCCGAGCATATTAAATTCTGGAGGTAATATATGTGGGGTAAACTGATCAATGGAGTGCTGAAGCACTCTAAAAGCTATCTGATCTGGAACGGCCGGAAGTACTGGAATGCTCCGGATGAACTCTGGAGAGCTGCCGGATTTAAGAGCATTGTCTATGATGAATTTCCGGAAGGCTATGAAGAAGTGGAAATCACCTATACGGAAGATGAATTGAACATTTATGTTCATTACACAGGAGTGGAACCAGATGGAACTGAATGATATTATTTTATTGATAAAGGCCGGCTATACGAAGGCTGATATCGAAGCAATGAACGCACCGGAACCGAAGCAGGAACAGCAGGCAAAGGAACCGGAAAAGAAGCAGGAAGAAGCACCTGCTGCCATTCCGCAGCAGAGTGCAAAAACTGATCCTGTAATGGACGAATTGAAACAGCTGAAAGACCAGATCAGCAAGCTGAGCATTTCACAGAATGCTGCCAGTATTCCGGATCCGGTCGACAAGCTGAATGCAGCACTTGCTAAGTTAATAGGAGGTTAACACATGGCTAACAATCTCAGCATTGATGATGTGTCGGTACTTGCAAATGCGGTACTTTCCGAAGCACAGGGTATTACGGATGGCTCTGTGCAGGTCGATGCATCGAACTTTGTATCCGTAGCGCAGACCACACTGAAACAGGGATATGATCCGCTTATGACCGCGATCAGCCAGGTACTGACGCGCACGATCTTTGCAGAACGTCCGTATACTGCTAAGTTTACCGGACTTACGAAAGACAGCGAGCAGTGGGGCAACCACGTACGCAAACTGAATCCGATCGACAAACCGCTTGAAAAGGATAACCGGCTGTATGATGAAAACGGCGATCTGCTGACGGACGGCAGCACAGTTGACATGTATAAGATCAACAAGCCGAAAGTGCTGCAGACCAACTTCTATGGTGCCGATACGTTCCAGAACAGCTACACGATCTGGAAGGATCAGCTGGATACCGCATTTGAAGGTATCGGTCAGTTTGGTTCATTCCTGTCCATGATCGCGAATAACTCCAACGACAAGCTGACGCAGGCGCGTGAAGATCTTGCAAGACTGGCCGTATGCAATCTGATCGGCGCAACGATCTTTGAAGGCAACGCTCCGCAGGTCATCAATCTCTATGAAGAGTATCAGAAAGCAACAGGCGACACGACAACAGCACTGGCTGATATCCTGAAGCCGGCAAACTATAAAGCCTTCATGCAGGTATCGTTCGCGGTCATCAAATCCGTTATTGACCGCATGACAGAGCGCAGTGTTATCTATCATGTAAATCCGATCCTCGACGCGGCTGACGGTGTGCAGTACATCCGCAGACACACACCGAAGAAGCTGATGCACTGCTATATGATGGCTGACTTCATGAATCTCTCCGAGACGGCAGCACTGTCGAATACATTCCATGACGATTACCTGAAGGTTATGGATTACGAACCTGTCACATTCTGGCAGACAATTGCCGATCCGTATAAGATCAATATCAAAGGTGTTCACTATGGATTCATGGAATCCGGTGATGATGATCCGGTACAGAATGAAACATCCGATCTGTATGACTTTGAGTTTGCGACAGGCGAAGATATGCAGGTAATCGGTGTACTCTTCGATGATGATGCGCTTGGTGTGACACGCGTCAATCAGTGGACCGGCAACACACCGTTCAATGTTCGCGGTGGATATACGAACCACTATGATCATGAAACGAACAGATGGTATATGGACAATACCGAAAATGCCGTCGTGTTCGTAATGGCTCCGGTAGAATCGGGGGAATGAAAGCCCTGCCGATCGTCGGCGTTGGGCAGGTTGGCTACGCGACGCTTGGCGTGATAGTCACCGGATAAAACAAATAGACGATAAAGGAGAGTTATCATGATATCAGCAACTTTCTACAATTTTGCAAAGCGTGATAATTCTACGGCAAGGCCGGCAGAGAATGCCGGCCTTCTGTATAATATCGCGTTAAAAGACGATACAAATATCAATGCACCGGAAATCATCATGTATTTTGGACGCGCAAACGCACCGCAGTACAACTATGTTTATATTCCGGATCTGCGCAGATATTACTTCATTGATTCCTGGACATTCATAGAACATACCAATTGGCTGGCATCCTGTACAGTCGACGTTCTTGCGACGTATAAATATGATATCGGCAGCCAGGTCGAATATGTGGTCCGGTCGGCATCCAGACGCAACAGCAATATACCTGATCTGCTGTATCCCGCAACGAACGATGTTGTGCAGCAGTCCGTGGTTTTTACGTCTCCATTCGATGATGGTTCATTAACGGTGAATGATGGATGCTTTATCGTAGGTATAGATTCCTATGATGCATTCTATGGTTCCGTAGATTATTACATTCTTACCGGCAATGATATCGCGGATCTGTGCGCCTGGCTGATGAATGATTTTGTCACGTTAGGAAACGGTGTAGGGGGACATGGATTCACTGACACAGATGCATCGGTAGCACTGCAGAGAGCATTGATCAATCCGCTTCAGTTTATCAAATCCTGCATCTGGCTGCCGATCGCTTACAACGATATCAAATCGTTAGGAGTGAGTACGACACTGGCAGTATTCGCTTATAACACAGGCATATCCGCGTACAAACTGCAGAGTACTGCAGTTTATTCGATGCCTGGCATCAATATCACGAAGCTGAATCATCCGCAGACGGATTCCCATGGCCAGTATGTTAACGCTGCACCATTCACTGCGGTATCTCTAAAACTGCCGCCCTTCGGTGTGATCGACCTTGACGCAACAGTGCTGCATGCTTCTTCCGGACTTGTCATTAATATGAAGGTCGATCTGATCACCGGCAAAGTCGTAGCGGAGATCAAAGCAGGCATCAATACCGTGAACCGGCTTACGACACAGCTCGGCGTGCCGATCCAGCTGTCACAGGTGACAAGAAACTATCTTGGTGCAGTGACTTCCGCAGCGTCCGGTGTTGCTTCACTGGCTTCTCTTGACTTCATCGGTGCAGTGAACGGCATCGGCAACGCGATCCAGCAGGCAGCACCGCGTGTGAATTCCATCGGATCCAACGGTGGTTTTGCTGATCTGTACGGTGATATCGAACTGATGTACACTTTCTATCAGCAGACGGAAGTCAATGTTATGAACCATGGAAGACCGCTTATGCAGCGTGTGCAGCTGGGAACATTATCCGGATATATGGAAGTGGAAAGCGCAGATGTCATTATCGAATGCACTGCAGAAGAGCGTTTACGGATCGTGAATTATCTGGAATCCGGATTCTATTATGAGTAGGTGATAAGCATGCTTCCAGGACAGACAATGTATGATTCCGATGGTAATCAGGTGTGCTTATTTCCAATGACGTATATGCGGATATCGCAGTGGAACGGTCCAGGCACATTGTCGCACTGCTGCGGTCACATGGTGGATTATGGAACCGAGCCGAATATATCACCGGTATATGCACCTTGTGATATGCATCTGGTCTACAATTCCGGAACAGCTGCGCACACGCTGTTCTACTGCTCAGATCGGAAAGTACTGACACCTTCCGGCCTGCAGTGGGTATCTATCCAGGTGACGCATGATAACAATCCGCCATATCTGCAGAATATCAAACAGGGTGAACTGTTCTATCACTCCGGAACGGCTTCCAGTCCTGGCTATCCGGTAAGCGGTAAGCATCTGCATCTGGATCAGTCATTCGAAAAAGATGCGATATGGTATAACACCGGTATATCATGCAATGTTCGCGGAACCGCCTGCTATGCGATCCGCGGATCAGTGGATCCAAATTATGTTTTCTTTATAAACGATACTGAAATCATTAATGATCATGGTGAGGACTGGGAGTTATTTCATGGTGAAGCACCGCAGCCGCCTTCACCGCCCATTCCGGATCCGACGAGCGGAGGACGCTTGAAGTGGTGGATGTTTAAACGTATTATTGACTTAAGGAGGGCAGTAGATGACGAGCAGATATGATTATGACGTGATCAGCGAGATCAATGCGCGATACAATCCGAATACTGTCAAATGCAAAAACAATGCGCTATATATGTTCTTCAGCCGGTATCTATGGATGAAGGCCGTCAGTGTATTTGAATGGTCCGGCATTCCGGACTGGTGGAGTGATGTATATTTCAAATACGTTCTTGCCGGTGCCGGATATGTGGCAATTCTGAATACAGAAGAGTATGGTGTGATACCGCAGTGGTGTACATTCAATGGAAAGCGTACTGTATTCTATGAGCCGGCCGGTATCATCGTTACAAATCCAGCATTCAAAGGTAACCGGACATATGAGCGGACGTTAGGACTGGACGCGGAACTGATCCGAATGACACCGGAATATGTTGGCATTGGTGACATTATCGGTTATTTTGGTGATCAGCTTGCACTTACAGCCGAAGCGTTAGGTGTTAATACATTGAATACGAAAACAGCACTTGTATTTGCTTCCGCAAATACGACGGCTGCCGAATCGTTTAAAAAGATGTTCGATCAGATACAGTCCGGCAATCCTGCAGTGTTCATTGACAAGGATCTGTATGATGAAGATGGCAATCCGAATTGGCAGCAGTTTATTGCCGATCTTAAAAACATGTATATTGCACCGGATCTGATATCATCCCTTGCCAGGATAGAAGCGCAGTTTGATTCTTATATCGGTCTGCCGAATCTGGCAGGCATGGAGAAGAAAGAAAGAATGATCAGTGATGAAGTGAATATGAACAATGTTTCAACATATTCCAGAGCGGAATTATGGAAGGACAATATTGATAAATCACTGCTGAATGTGAATGCTATGTTTAATCTTTCTATCAAATGCGACTGGAAGCATGCACCGGATGATCTGGATCCGGATCAGGAGGACAGCGATGAAGGCATATATTAGTCTCATGTCCATGTACATGTATGATAATGATCTGTTCTCTGCATGTTCATGGCCGGAAGGGGCAGTGAAAGATGTGATCATATCGGAAGTACTTGCAAGCACCGCAGAGCTGGAAGTGATCTATCCGGATGTGGATGTGATGAAGTTTATGCTTCAGATCTATACCCAGAGCCGGTTAAATGCCTGGCAGAGGACATATGATGCACTAGTCGCTCAGTACAATCCGATCTGGAATAAAGACGGTACCATCGAAGAAAATACGCGTACAGACAACACAGGCCGATCTGCCAGCAGCACCAACGCGCAGAGCGATGGATATGTCACTGCCTACAATGACGATGCTCCGAAGCAGTCTACACGCGATACAGCAGTGAATACAGGTTCATTCAATTCTTCCGCAGAAGGCAACCAGTCTGTGATCCGCAGAGAATACGGTAATATCGGTGTTACGAAATCAAGTGAACTTGTCAGGGATGAAGTAATACTGAGAGCATCCTACGATATCACTCACATTATTGCTGCAGATATCAAAAGGCGGTTCTGCCTTATGGTATATTAATTAATAGGAGGTAATGGTTATGCCGTTATTCAATAACTTCCCTTATACGAATTTCCATGAAATGAATCTTGACTGGATCATGAAGAAAGTGAAGCTGATCGACAGCATCAGCACTGACGTTACTGATCTTATCAACCGGTATAATGTCATGTTCAACAAGGTAACTGATCTGGACCGGATGTATACAAGCTTTGCGTCAGATATCCAGGCACAGTTCAATAATCTTGCAAATGCAATTTATCAGGATCTGGATGAAGCATTTGACGGATTCGAAGCACAGATAACAGATCAGTTTGCGCAGCAGAATGCTTTGATCAGCCAGCTTAATAACCGTGTGCAGGCTATGGAGCAGGCAATGCAGCAAAGCTACTATATGGAATCACCGTTTACAGGTGAGACGGTGCCGGTACAGCAGGTGATCTATGAACTTGCTTCCCTGCATACCACGGATGCGCTGACTGCGACTGAATATGACACAGCAGAGCTTACAGCAGCCGCTTATGACGCGCTTCAGTTAACAGCATATGCTTACGACTGGAACGGTAAGACATATATCAATTAAATAGGAGGTTAATATGTCCAGTACGAACAAAACAACAAATTACCAGTTACCGCAGTTTGTTTCTTCCGATAAGCCTACATGGTTAGGTGATGTGAATGGTGCAATGGCCATTATTGACGGCCAGATGAAGACCAACGCAGACGCAGCAGGCGCAGCAGCAGCAACAGCATCGGCAGCAGCTACACAGACAGCACTGAATGCTACAAATGCACAGGTTACAAGTCTGACAACAAGTGTTGAGCAGATCAGTGCGGATCTGCAGAAGATCCGTGTGTATAACGGAACATTCACAACACCTACATGCGCAGGCAATACAAGCAATACGGCAACCGTCACACTTCCGAATAATTACAAAGCGATCCTTGCAGTCATTCCGTTCGGTTATGTTCCTTCCAATGACTGGAATACGCGACTGATCTACAACGATGTAGTGAACAACGATATTGCATTCCGTGTAGTAGGCAGTACCAATCAGTACTATTACCTGCATTACATCGTGATCTATACGGTCGACTAAAGCAGCAACGAGTTGTTCCTCCTCGTGATGCATATGAAGAAGTCAGGTGCTTATGGTTTCTCACCTGGCTTTTTCTATGCTTCTTATACGATGGTATAAGTCAGGTTATACGATGATATAACCCGCAATATACATGCGTGCATGGCACTTTATAAGGTGCATGTCCATGGCATGATCGGATCGTATTATTTCCCAAGGATGCGTGTTATTTCCCAAATCGACACGTGTTTATTTCCCAAGGATGCGTGTTATTTCCCAAATCGACACGTGTTTATTTCCCAAGGATGCGTGTTATTTCCCAAATCGACA
>JAEIGA010009350.1_pt1 | contig 14831 bp, 22 predicted proteins | sample 9270691 | NCBI WGS metagenome assembly JAEIGA01 (sample SAMN17057246, study PRJNA624740) | gut metagenome | biome: biome; isolation source: fecal sample | host: Bos grunniens | place: China: Xizang | collected 2019
GACCTTTGCGTAAATGTCGCAATAAGTGCAGTCCCACCAGTCATCTACCTTTTCGATGAACCAAGGTTTTTCGGAAACCTCGTCGCCGTAATATAGCCAGTTGTTCCCGCCAATTCTGGCGTGGATATAGAGAATCCCATCCAGTTCGGCATATTTATTCCAGGTGTCGAACTGCTGCTGGATTCTGTTCTTTACTTTCTTGATTGCAAACTTAAGAGTTTTGCGCTTCTTGCCGTGAATACGATCCCAACGAATACCGGTAAAGCGCTGTTTACCCTCTTCGTCGATTTCAAAGGTTAAGTAATGCTCTCTTTTGTGGTTGACCTTTTTGCGATAGTCATACCAAAAGGGATTGCCGTACCAAAACGGCGGCTGCTCGATGAGTTCTTTGGCTTCCTCTACAGCAGCGCTCTTTTTGATTTGCTCGATTTCCTCTTTTGTTACAGGTTTTTCTACTTTCATCAGCCGGTAACCACGAAGCCGAGGAACTTCAATACCATTCTTCTTGGCGATCTCGTCAAGGGCATCGATCTGTATATATGCTCCTAAATCCATAATTCACCTCGCAAAAGCGGTATTTTATAAACGAAGCTCCATGTCAAAATCCTTTCGGCACGCAAGAGCGTCGTCTTTGGATTTCACACGGAGCCAGTATTTATCGGGATTTTCTCGATCTGTTCTTATGGTTGCCACCATAAACTCCAGATCACTCTCCAGAAGAGCGTCGATGAACTCCTTGTTCTGGGTTGCCAGAATGGTTCTCTCCTCTGTCTCTGCGACTTCTTCTGTAATATCTGAAACCAGTTGCGGAAAGTCCTCGAAAAAGTCAAGAGGATTGGGGCAGTACAGAATGTTATTCCGGGGGTTGTCCACCAGTTGTCTGGCAACACGCTCCACATCGAGCGGTCTGCCGAGCAGCAGTATTGTCTTACAGCCGCCGAGCTTCTCTATGTTTACGATTGTCATACAAATTCAACTACTTTCCTTAAGTTTTTGTCCCATATCCCCCGGTAATCATTGAGGTAGTAAGCATTCTCGTGCACTGTATGTTCAGGCATTACCTTCAGATACTCACCATTCGCAAATGCGACCTTAATCGGCTTCACAATATCATCAGGAATCAGCCACGTTGTATCTTGCATCGGATGGTATCCAACAAGATCCTCGATGAGGTGTGCCTTTTCAAGCACAGCAATTTGCTGAAAATTGCATTTGCATATGGGGCAAGCACCAAGTAATACTTTTTGAATTTTGCGCTTTGCTTCTCTGTCAATGTAGCAAACTTGCATTGACTTGCCCTCTCTCAAGTTAGTAAACTCCACATTTTTGTGACAGAAATGACAGCCGGCAAAGTATGGCAAACGTACATTTATCATTTGATGCCAGCCTCCTTTTTTGCGTTCTTAATTGCAAGTTGGTTTAATGTGTGGAAGAATCCGTAGTCTGCAAACCCAGTAGATCCGCAAGTTTTGCACTTAGCCCCAATCAGACTCAGAGATTTTCCATACATATTTCTTGGAGTAAAAACAAACTGCACCTCTCTTATTTGCTCGCAACGTACACAGTATGCAGTATACATTGTCGTCACACTCCTCTACCATGGAATTGGTACCACTGGAACCTCGTGTATCCTATGACAATAACGACAAACAGCAGCAGTAATTGTTTTAGTAAATGTAAGCTTGTTGGATTGAGGGTCTAAGTCGTAGCACATATGATCAAACACACCCATTTCGGAATTGCGGTGACAATAAGGGCAAGCTTTTTGGGTGAAGTATAGTGGTACTGGGGTTTGTGCTCGATACTGATTTTTTCTGTCAGCCATCCCGTGTCACCGACTTTATAGGAATGATTCGATTGTAGAGTGCGGTATGTTTATCGTCGATGTCTTCGTCACGATGGTAATGACCAAAATACCAATGCTTGTATTCGCACCGCTCCATTACCTGTTGCAGATAAGAGGTCAATAGATCTTGTTCGTACCACGGAGCCATCTTGGCTTCCAGTGCATTGGGCGCGCAATGGGTCAGAATGTAATCGACACTCCACCCTTCCTTCCTCAGATTATCCATACCGAAAAGCATCTCTTGATTGGATGGAATCTCTTCCCTCCACCACGAAACACCCTCTCTGCGAAACATCTTGTCGTGAGAGGCGGCACCGCCCATAACAAAGAATTTCGCTCCATCAATATGAAAAACCCCGCCGCGACAGAGATGATAGACCGTAGGAGCAATCTCCTGTACCGGACCACCAAATCTTTCGGTGACGGGATACTGTTTTAGTAAATCGAAGTTTTCGTGGTTTCCGTCCACGAACAGAGTTGTAAAGTTGCGGGAACTGAGCCATTCCTGCCAATACTTATCGGCTTTGGAATCGTCCCAAACTCCGCCGAAATCTCCGCAGATAATAACATAATCATTTTTGGTGAGATTCTTTTGTTCTGCGAAGTTGGAGGTGTTCAGCTTATGGATATCATGGTCAATGTGGGTGTCCCCTGTTACATAAATCATAAGCCACCTCCGAAGAGAGCAAACAGCCCGTCAGCAGGCTCAAGGTCGGGAGTTCCTTCTGGATGAGCCGGGAACAAAGTCTTGTCGCACCAAGCCCACTCTCCATCGTCTATGTCGATAAAGTATCTAAAGGGGTCTGCTTTTGTTATAGTTGCTTCTCTATTTGCATACTTAAACATTACACTATTGCAACCATGACAACAGTGACGAATGTCCTCTATATCGCCGACAATAACATGGTCACCTACCGTAAAGTTTTTATGGTTTTCCATGTGCTCACTCTCCTTTCTTTGTAAAATCGTTGTTTTGTCTGTAATCTACAAGGCTATAAGGAGATCCTTCTGGAGGATCTGAGGGGCCCTGACGCCGGCGGAGGCTGGCGCCTAGACGGCCGGAGTCCTGGGTTATGTGTTGATTTGATACATTATTTGGTGTCTCGGATGACTATTCCTAGTCGGAGATGTCGATTGAGTCGGCGATGAGCACCGAATGGTCATCGCACGTCGGGACCTGCAGCGGGCTGCCTGCCTTCACTTTCCACACCATGCGTCACTTTGATTCACAATACAAAGCATTTTGCGCAAAGCAAAATTATGCATTACAGACTATTATAAAAGGCGGGTTTTATCCCGCCATATCTCTTTTGATCATTTCCAATACATCGACGCGGTACTTGTCGTTATTGAACTGGATCACGCTGTCAATGTAGGTGGGTTCTACCATACGGTAGTACTGATGAAGCCCCATCAAAACCTGCAGGTCGTGCAATTCCCACAGCTTTCCGGAACGCCGGTCGAGGATATAGTTATTGATCATTGCACGGAAACGTGCCTTGTTCTTGTGGCCGATAGTGATCTCATTATCTTTATTCAGCATCACGCCGAGGTTCCAATTGGAGCCTGCACTGGAGCCATAGCGAGTCTTCTCATCCTTAAGTGAAAACGGAGCAGAAAACTGCGCCAATGTATCCTGTACCAACTTTACCACCTTGTGGTATTCAAAGTTATAGCGGCAGGAAATGAGGAGATCGTCCGCGTAACGGGTATAAACGAAGTTGTGGTCGTCAAAATCGCGAAGAGTATTATAAAGACGATGGTCGATAGGAATCATCATCAGATTGGTGATCATGGGAGAGATTGGAGTTCCCTGCGGCAAACCGTCATTTAAAAATGCCAAACTCAGCGCTTTTTGCAAGGCTACACGGCCTGTTTTGTCCTTGCAGATTTCACTGAACGGAAAAATATTGCTGATGGTTTTCATTAGAAACTCCAAAGTGGTATTGCCAAAGAAATTTGAGAAGTCGAGCTTCAAAAACCAACGGCTCTGATTTGCCTGATGGCGCTTGATGGAAGATACGGTGCTGCGACCCTTGACATACCCGAATGCACTAGTATGATACAAGGCAAACATTTCGGTTTCCATAAGAGCCTTCAATTCTCGCAATGCGGCCTTGAGTTCAGGCATGGGCGCATCGATCCGACGAACACCACCGGATTTCTTGGGGATATAAAACGTATCGTACAGGTCTGCACGTTTCCGGCGGAACAGATTATCATGAACGCGATTGAATCTCACCAAAGAATTGACCATCGTTCCAATATCAAACTGCTGAAGAAAATCTTGCTTAACGTTCTTGACGAAAATCGTTCTCGTGTTCGTGTCGTTGTACGTAACCATTTTACGGACATCGACCTGACCGGACAGAATGTCATCAAGTGAAATCTGACGATACATCGGAGATTGCATCAATGTGATATAGGGCATTTCGTTCTCCTTTCTTTTGTGATTCCATGTAATCTACATTGTGTTGAGTCCTGATCGTAGGAGGTGCTAGTTGTTGTTAGCAGCTCTGAAAAAGATGAGGCTGGGGATTTGACGGGTTTTGGAAAGCGTTGCAATTACTAGGTTTGTGTGCTGTCGGAAGCGAGGCTGGGTTTTTTATTGATTTGTTTTACCTGGTTTATTCCGGAGACGGACCAGTCTTCTCGTGCTGGAGGCATGTCTATTCTTTCCAAACCATTCGTTACTTTGATTTACAATACAAAGCACTCTCAAAAAATGAAAGTTATGCATTACATGGAGGGCGGGGCGCCCTTCCTACCGGGCGCCCCTTTAATGAGGTGATTTAAAATGCATCGACCGTGTGGCCGAAGGCATCGATGAGAATGAGCTTTCGCAGGGCACCGCCCTTGACGAAATTGATGAAGTTACTGACACCACAAGCCACGATCATACGAACCGTGGGGGCGACAGAGAGAGTGATGTTGCAAGCAGAGACAGGAGTTTCTTCCTTTGCCTCTTCATGGGTAAAGTCCATGCTCGCCAGAAAGGCTTCGACCATCTTCTGGTCGCTCCACGATGCAGCGTAATGCTGGGCGTCGGTGAGTCGCATACGGAAATCGTACATGCCCTTGACATAGGTATTGTCCTTACAGGCTTCGGCGATCTGGCGGCGCAGGTCGATGTTATCCACGCACAGGAAAACATGGCCGGCAAGACGCTGACCAGTCCAGCCCTCTTTTACGAGGCGCAGACCTTCGGCGCAATCGGGGTTGATGTCGCACAGCATGGCTGCCAGTGCATCCACCTTCATCTTGCCAATGTCGATCTGACGGAACATCTGATTGGCAACATTGTGGGCTTCGACATAGTCGAAGTCATACAGGGTAATGTCCGTGATACCGAAACGAACAAGGTTTTCAGCGACCGTGGAGCCGATTGCTCCACAGCCGATGATATGTACACGGGATTCAAGCATGTCAGGCTTGAAAAACTCATAGGATTTTGAAAGATCCATTGTTTACCTCCTCTTACATGGTGGCGATGCGATGCAGAAGCGTGCCGAAACAGCTATCATCATCGTCTTCGTCGTCGTAGGCCGCAACACGGCCTCGCCATCCTGCGCCCATCACAGTAGCCTTGGGCTTACTCTTGGGTTCCTCGGTCTTGGGTGCTTCAGTCTTAACGGGGGCATTAGCGGAAACCACCTCGATTTTCTTTTCGGTGGTTGCGGCAGTCTTTTTCTCCTCGGTTTTGGGGGTTGCAGTAGCTGCGGGAGCCGTTGCGGGAGTAGTAGTCGCAGGAGTAGTGGACTTAACAGGATTGTAAGGACTGCCGACAGATGTTGCTCCGCCGGAACCGCCGCTCCACTGGCTCTTCGAATAAACAGTTTCGACCTGCTTTCTCGCATCGGTCAGGAAACTGAACTCCATGCCGGGAATATCTACGTCAGAGTTCTCGTAGTAGACATTGTTGGCGTAGTCATAAATCATGACATTGCGTTCCAGCCGCTTGTTCCAGATCATAAAGATGTAGAACATACCGTCCTCGAGCTGGTCGATGATCTTTCTCTGGTGTTCCAGATCGGTTCCGGACGCAAATGTCTGGAAGTTCACGTGGGAATGTCCCTGCATACGCAGGTTGTTAAACTGGTCGTCTTCCAGCTTATACAACCAGGTTTCATACTTAGCCTGGTCGGTATTGACGGTGCCGCCGGTGACGGTCTGGGGGTACACCAGAATATCGTCGATATAAAACTTTGCAGGGTCGTTTTCATCGCGACGAGCGGTACCATGCCATGCGACCTCAGTACTGAAGTCAGCAATCAGTCGGATCATCTTGGCGAAAGCCTTGGTGGAAAACTCCACAGTTGCACGCTTGCCAACCTTGTCGGACGCCATCTTTTTGGAGAATGTGATATTGCCATCGAGCATCTTTGCCTTCATGAGGTGCTCGTAGAACTCTCTCTGGAGTTCAACGATCTCCTGCTCGGTGAATCTGATCTTCTTACTCATGCTTTGCTTCTTCCTCCCTCTTCTTTTTGCCATTTGCCTCTTCCTCCTCTAACCACTTGACGGCATCCAGAGGAGTCTTGATGGAGCCATCAGGCATTTCGATAAATCGACCAGCGTCGGGACTCAGAACCTTCTGCATGAACCATGTGATGGTGTTGCTCTCGGACAGGTTCATATTCTTGGCAGATGCCATACAGGCAATAATCGCGCCGATATAATCATGGTTTTTTAGGCTCTGTACCATCAAACCATGATTGTTGCCGAGACAGCCATAATACTGAATGTGCTGGTTGGGGGTGAAGTCCTTATATCCGGGCAGAACATGACGGAATTCATAGTTCTTACAACCAACGACGCCGGCTCGAGTGAAGTCCATACGATAAGCTGCACAGACGCGAAGCTTCAACTGTTCCTTCTCGAAAATTGCACGCATCAGCTTCTCGATGCGTTCGTCAGTCATGTCGGCATTGCCATAGGTAGTCGTATTGTCGCGATAATCGCGATAAAAGGCACTCCTATGGTTCTTAATGAGACGGGAGAACATATCAACATCATAGTTGTCGATGGTTGTCGTCACGATGAACTCGAAATATTCTTGCTCAGCGTTGACTAGATGCAAACCCTTGTTCGCAACGAAGAACTGCATTATTTCGGAATCTTCTCCGCCCTTACAGGTCGCGATACGATTCTCAAGGCCGCACATCTTGATGCGGTGCTCTTCCAGCTGACGGTAATAGTCACCAATATATCTGAGGTATTCCTCAATCTTTCCTTCGGTATTTCTGATGTCGCGCTTCACACGATCCAGAGTCACACGATCCATGCCGGTCTCGAAATCCTTCAGCTGCTTTCTCAGCTTTGTCTTACGGAAATCGAACTTCTGAGCGATACGCTCAATGAGGTCTTCATAATCAGGCGCATAGCGGTTGTTCAGAGACTTGATCAGAGCAGCATCTTCCTCGGTGATGGGCTTTTCAGCAAAGTACCACGGGAAGTAGCGAGGGATCATTGCCTGAATGAAGTGCCAGCGCTTGATGTCGATGTTCGCAATGAACACGACAGTGTTTTTACGCTCCTTGTGGATAAAGAAGCGTGCGGGAATCTTGATTTTGGGCTGTTCCATGAACGCCTGAAGATCGGCGACCGGTTCATAACCCTGAGAAATCAGAGTTGTATCGTTGTCGATGAACTGAAAACCAGCCTTGAGATCTTCTTCATTGGGTGCACGGACGCTGTGAATATGTAGGATTCCGGTGGAACCTTCTTTGAGGACATCGGTTGCGGCTTCAAAGCATTTCGCCAGATACTTGCTACCTTTCTTACCGTAAAATTCCTCTTCTCTCTTGGTTGCACGCCGAGAAGTATAGTACATTCTGACGCGCTCCTCTGCGGGGACACGCTGATGAAGCAAAGCTCTCAGCGTTGCGATGAATGTCACATCTCTTCCGTAGACAGAACCGGTGATGTTCGGGAAAAGTTCATCGGCAATGTCAGTCGCCAGAGACACTGAATCAATCTCTTTTGCGAACACCTAATCACTCCTTTTTCATTTCATTTTAAGTGGAGTCGGACGCCGGATTCGAACCGGCAAGTTTTTACTAAGAAAGGTTTCATAAAAATGACAAAGTGAAATCCGTCTCATTAAGATTGTGGCTATTTTCCAAAATTAAAACTTCACCTACTTGGTCCGACATATGAAAGGCTCCCGGAGAAATCCGGGAGCCGAGATGCGCAATGCGCAGGTTAGCGGGCGTTGTCGGCCTTCGCGACAGATACCAGATAGGCGCTGTCCTTGCCGGGGGTGCCGTCGAAACCGAACTCACGGAAGGTCTTGTTCAGGTCGCCTGCCTTCAGGGTGACACCGTCCATGGTGATCATACCCTTATTGTAGTCTACGCCAGCGGCGTCCAGCACGGCACGCAGGGTGGTGTCCTCGCTGACAGTCTTGGATTCACGCTTCAGGTTGTTACCGACGATAACACGGATCATAGTTTTTTCTCCTTTTTATTATGTAGATTTTTGTTTGGATGACAGATGAAAAAGAGCGAGGGCATTTAGCCCCCGCTCAAGCAGGTTGCCTAAAAATCAGGCGATGGTGATGTTCTCGCGAACAGCGGTCTTCTCGGCATCAACGCTCTTCAGAGCGGCCTCGAACTGAGCCTCGACCTTGTTCAGCAGCATAACTGCCTTGCCGATGGTCTCAGCGGCATACTCCTTGGCATCCTTCACGTCGCCGGGAATGCACATGGTGATGGTAGCCTTGCCATCCTTGTCGTGGGTAACATTGTCGAAAGAAGCGCCGTAGTTACCGATGCTGCCCTTGCCGCCCTCGGCGACACAGACAGCGAAGACCTCTTCCTTCTTGCCGTCCTCATCCTTCTCGAACAGACGCAGAGCCTTGGGAGCGTACTTAGCCAGAGTCTTGATGTCCTCCAGCTTGGCGGCGGAAGTAACCACCATTGCGGAACCTGCGATAACAATCTTTGCCATAATATGGCCTCCTTTTATTCTGGGGATTGTACCCCGATTTATATGTAACTCCGTAGAGTTATCACTAAAATTGAAAAACCGCCCTGTAAAAGGCGGTGCGATGAAAGTTCTGTTTTATGTGCGTACATAACGCATCTTGAATTGCTTTAGAGTCATAGTCTCGTATTCAACAAGAGGATCTTTTGAGACTTCTGCGACCCATTCCTTACGAATGTCCAACATAATGTCGTCGGTATAATGGTGAACATAACTGTTTACCACCGTCAGATATACTCTGTACCCCATACTACCGACAAATTCGAAATTATTCGGGAAATCAAACTCCTCATATCGTTTCATGAGTTCTACTTCCCGTCTTGTTCTGGGAGTAGACATAATGTTCACCTCCAAAAGACTTGTTTTATGTGATCCGCTTAACTCCAACCAACTCGCATAAACCGTGAGAAAGTTGAGAACACCGATGCATAGGAGCATTTCCTTTGCACCTTGTATTAAGGATCATTCTGATAGATGAGATGTCTCGCTCTACTGCCGTAAAGCTTTGGAAGTTGTCGATAAACTTTTCTCCGCAGTTTTTGCACTGAAATATCGGAGCAAAAGTTACCTCTTCTTCAAACACAATGCGACGTGGTGCCAAGATCACACGCCTCCTCTTATCAAAAGCTTATTTTATTGCCGCTCTAAAAACGGTTTGGTTGCGAAAGGCTCGTCGCATTCGACATTTCGCAACCATAATTCGCGAAACGAATCCCAAGTGATGCGCTCCTCGACATTGCGATTCTTTATAATGACTCCAACACTAGGTACACCAGCCACTTGGAATCCGTCTATACGGATATAGTTTCGACAAGCCATACGCTCGACCTGTCTGGCGATACGAAAAGCCTCTTCCCTGCTTCGAAGCGGATATTTTTCGCGATTTATCATATATCGCTCCCTTAATGAGAATACAGCCAAAGAATATCTTGCAACTCCTCGATCAGTGCAAGAATCTTTTGCTTTTCTTTAGGAGGAATTACGTCCGTGTTGACATCTGAGTGTAGTTTTCTTAATAAGTCAACATAACTTAACTCCATGTCGCACCTCCTCATAAAAGCTCAGTTTTACGTGAGCGAAGGCTCGCCCACTTGATATCGGTACTCAGGTGCTGCCATGCTCGAGTCGCACAGCAGTAAAGTTGCGATGATAAGACAGATCACGGTAAGAGCGATGGCGACAATCGCCTTGATAATATCTCTCATGACCGTGCCTCAATCTCTTCTAAGGCTTCTGCCTTGGTGTCTGCGCTGAACTGAAAAACTCCGTTGCGGTAGACTTCATAGTGCTCACCGCGAATACATCTGATGTCGTACTCCATAAAGCCTCCTATATATTCAGCATTGCGAACAGGTCAGTTTCGTTCAGATCGGGTTCATGGACTTCCATAATGTCGGTGAAGCATGCATTACACCATGCAAACCGTCCCTCATCGAGGTCGATTCGGTAGTAATCGTCATCGTCCATATCGGAATAACCAGCCTGTGTAATGGTCGCTTCCATGCCACAGTATTCGTCCATATCTGCGACCCACTGAACCCAGATGTCCTCTGCCTGCTCATCGTCTGGCGGAGTAACTAAAATGCGAACTTTGTCGCCTACCTGATAACGCATACAAACCATCCTTTCTTTGAAATTAAAAGACCGGGCGGTTGACTACTCCGCCCGGTCAATAGAGAAAGGAGCGTAACTCCATAGATGGACTATGGGGCTACAATGGCGGAGGAAGTGGGATTCGAACCCACGGCGGTGTTACCCGCGCCGGTTTTCAAGACCGGTGCCTTCAACCGCTCGGCCATCCCTCCGTATTACTCCTTTTCTTGCCAATCAGGGTCCCAAGGATACTCTTCCACGTATTCATTGCCATCCTTGTCGACAAGAACTACGGGATGCTGAACTGCGATTCCGTAATCGTCGTGAAGTTTCTTCTCGATCGTGAACGCAATCTGCTCGATGTCTCCGGGTTCGATACCGAGTTCCTCGGTACAGTTGTCCAACATAACGTCCAGCATATCCATAACCGAGCAGTAAATCTGATCGTTTCTGCAATACTGTTCGTCGTCGAGAAGTGAGTCCTCGTCATCTTCCAATTCGGTGCTGGTCGAAGTCTTTTCTTCTACCGGCTCGTCCTCGTCGTTGATAAAGTCCTCGAGAATATCGCGATAAGTAGAAATTGCATCTGCGCCAGATACACACTCTGCACAATGCAGTTCGTATCCGTCACAACAAACTGAGAAGTACGGATAACCACCCTTTTCGGTGATCCAGACTTCCATACCGGTAAGGTTATCCTCTGCAATGCAGAGCGCCTCATTGTTGAACCGCTGCCGATTGTCGATAAAAAAATCCATCAACTCACCGGGCAATAGTGATTTGCTCATGACTTCCCTCCTCTTATAAGATCCAGAGGTGACTGACCATGACTGCCATCACAGTAATCAGACTGGTCAGCAACAAAACTGCGCCGATCACTCGCTGCTGACGCTTCATTCTTCTGCGGCGCTCAGCCCCTCTTGCTGTTCTGATAACCATGGACTCACCTCTTTCTTTAGTAGTAATCTGCTTTCTAACGCGGTTCATAAACTGAGCCGCATTAGAAAACACCGGGTGAGAATGTAATGAGAAGAACCCGGCATCTTCTTGATAGCTCCAGCACCGACCAAGTCCGTCGGCTATGTTCGTTTAATCTAATCAATTCTTTTAATTAAGCTTCTGGAAGGAGCTACCGCCAACGATAAAGACTGCGCGCCATCCTTACCATCCACAGGAAAGCAGTTCATACCCTGTGGCGTACCGCGTTTCACCTGCCCGTCGCGGTTAGCAGTGCTGGAATAATAGGGAGCAATGGCCGGATTCGAACCAGCGTCTTCGCCGTCATGTGGCGCAGCTCTTACCACTAAGCTACATCGCTATAAAGAAAGGGGGCTGAAAACCAGCCCCTAAAACAGTTATTTTATCTTCTGTGGTTTCAAGTATTCAGACTTCTTAAGGTCTGTGACCTGTGTAATCTCGACGATTTCATCGTCGACGTATTCTTCTGTCTTATTGGTGAGAAGTTTAAGTTCATAAAACGTCGCACCGGAGTTTGCAGCATAGTCTTCAACCACATAACGATTACCATCTGATGCTATAAAAGTTACGTTATAGTGGTCATCAACATATTCGCGAGAATGCTCGAAAGCTGTAACTGTGCGCAGACTTGGCGTTTCGCGTAGTTCATTCACAGAATAAACAAACCCGAAAACACAAGTTGTCATAACTGCGCCGGCTACTAAGCCAGACCATAGAGCTTTTGTTACTTCATTCATCTATAACCACAAAACCTCTCTTTCGTATAGTGGTGGGCCGTGTAGGATTTGAACCTACGACCGTCCGGTTATGAGCCGGATGCTCTGACCGCTGAGCGAACGGCCCGTTTTACTTACCTACCGGCGCAGATACGCTCCATGAACGCTTCAAAACCGGGATACTTGTCCATCAGCTTTGCAAAACCGATGTATATGATGCTCAGGACTGCCATACCCATCAGGGGCAGACCGATACCGAAGAACAGAAACATTGATACTACTCCTTTCTGGATATGGAACCGAGGGGCGACCGCAGGGTGAGCTATGCGCTTCATCCCTGCGGATTTTTATAGCCAGAACTCGGTTAATCGAGGTGACAATCGACTGGTGCGGGCGGAGGGGGTCGAACCCTCACGATTACTCACAGGAACCTAAATCCTGCGCGTCTGCCAATTCCGCCACGCCCGCATATAGAGCCGCCAGGAGGCGGCTTGAGTGGCTTACAGTAACTTGGTGTATTCCTCGGCAAACTTACCGATAGCATCGGACTTTGTGAACGTTTGGGTAAGATAATAGATCCGGTATACTGCGTCCATGCCGAGAGTTTTCTTAGCATCATCGACTGCCTTAACGACATTGAAGGAGTCTACCTTAAAACCGACTTCGTCGATAAGCCGCTCAAAAAGCTCGCCGGTATGCAGATTAATAGCGATTACCATGTGCTGGTTCTGAACGGGATTCTGCTTGTGATGCTTACAGCGGGCGATTTCCCAGCGTTCACGCAAACCTACGAAAAACTGGTCGGGAGTATGGGGGTGCTCGGGGGTGTTCCAGAGCGTTCCGATGATGTACTTGTTGACAGCATCCAAACCGAGCATTACTCGGGCGGCTTCGATGATAGACTTATCGTCCTTCAGATAGTAGGCTTTCACAGATTCCTCTGCGATGGGAAACTCTGCGTAAACAGGCTTGAAAACTGCGGCGTCCTTGTCAGCGAACGCGATGATAACTCTTTCCATGATTATTTCCTTTCTCTGTCATGGGATTTGGAATGGAAAACTCGGGGCTTTAACCATTCAAGAAAACCGCCCATCAGGACGATGAGCGGCTCTGATTCAATGGTCAAAAACTCGGGAGATTAGGCTGCAGGTTCAGCCTTGACTTCATCCTGCTTCTTACCCTTACGGGGAGCCTTGGGCTTGTCGATTGCGCCGGGAGTGGTGACTACGACCTGACCACCATTACCAGCTTCCTTGATTTTCTTGTAATCGACGGTGTACTGAGCACCAGGGGTGATGATACGGTGGCAGACTTCAGCCATAATGCCGAAGAACGTCTTGTGGTTAGCACAAGCCACGCTCAGAGCCTTTTTGCCCTTTCTGGCATAGCTACGATCCATAAACCGGACATCATGGGAAGTGGCTTTACAGTCCTCGCCGAGCATGGCGGTGACTACGGTCTGCATGGACTTCAGCAGATTGGTGTTACTGGTGGGATTCTTGCCCATGTCAACCTGCTTGGCGATTTCAGCCATGGAGTAGCTGTCATGGACTTCCTTGGGGTCGATACCCAACTCTTCGCAGACCTTACAGGTCATCAGGAAGTTGAGCTTCTGTGCCTTATAGAGCCACTGGGGGTCTTTGCCGATGGTACCACAATACTTGTGGAGCTTTTCGAGGTCGATGGGCTTTTCCTTATCGACCACAGTGAGGACGGCGAACTTTTCCTCTTCCTTGGGCTTGTTGTCCTTGAGGGCGATGGTCACAAAGGAGAGCATCTCGACAGCCTTACGCATCGGGTCGCCGGACTCCTTACACTCCTCAAAGCACATATCCCGAACGATACGGGTGTACTCATTGACATTGTTTTCGGCTTCGGTACGGGCTTTCATAGCCTTTTCCATCTTGCCGGACTGATAGGCTTCATTGTAGGTCTTGACGAACCCGTCGACCTTGGTGCGAAGTTCCACCAGCTTGGTCATACTTTCTTCTCTGGTCATGTTTATATCCCCCTTAAAGGTAATTTAGAGTTCATCACTCAAAAGAACCGCCGAAGATGATTCCTCGGCGGTTCATGTTCAATGATAAACACCCTTTAGGGGTGTGAGTTTCAATTTTAATTTCGTGATAGTTGCCTTTAGATCCATTTGCATTCGTGGCAGAAGTCAGGCTCCTTGGAGCGCAATACACCCTTGGGTGGACTTATTAGCCGTCCCGCGATTGGCCTTTAGGCCGTTCTCATATACCCATCCGTTACGCAAGCCGCGCTTAGGCTCATAGGGACAAGCCTCCGGGGATTTTCACTATCTCGAACCCACAGCCTAACTCTGTGGCACCGGCGACGGCTGGATATACCAGCTATACTGTGTTTTTGCGTTCCTCAGTCGAACATACCAGCTTTCTAATTTAGGCACTGGATTAGGGGTCATGTCCCGCCCGCCATGCGTTCGCATGACTACGGCTGTTATAGTCTGCCTCTCTGACTGTGCCTTTAGGGAAGAATGAGGCATCCCTCACGGTGTTCCCGGCACTGGTGATACCGCTCAGAACCGGAGCGGTTCGGTCACTTCTTCGGGGCGTTGCCCGTCACCCTCTACCGCAAGGGGTACTACAACCGCCGTCCGTGTGTCGGGCGTGTCGGCGTGTCCGCTTGCGTGGGAGCGTGTCGGGGCGTTGCCCGTCACCCTCTACCGCAAGGGGTACTACAACCGC
>JAEIGA010009351.1_pt1 | contig 14831 bp, 28 predicted proteins | sample 9270691 | NCBI WGS metagenome assembly JAEIGA01 (sample SAMN17057246, study PRJNA624740) | gut metagenome | biome: biome; isolation source: fecal sample | host: Bos grunniens | place: China: Xizang | collected 2019
GACGGGTACGATCGAATTGCCGGAAGGCGTTGAAATGGTCATGCCGGGTGACAACATCACGATGACGGTTCAATTGATCAGCCCGATCGCTATGAACGAAGGTTTGCGTTTCGCAGTTCGTGAAGGTGGTCGTACGGTTGGTGCTGGCGTTGTTGCCAAGATCATCGAATAATATTTTTAGCAATTAGCTGAATTTATTTGACAAAGTAAGGATGCGGGGTTAAACTCCGCATCCTTATTTGTTCTTTAGTGTTCTTTTTATAAGGAATAACGAAATGCAATCTCAACGCATTCGCATCCGCCTTAAGGCGTTCGATTACAAGTTGATCGATCAATCTGCACAAGAAATCGTTGACACGGCTAAGCGCACGGGCGCTGTTGTTCGTGGTCCGGTTCCGCTTCCCACCCGCATCCAACGTTTCGACATCTTGCGTTCCCCGCACGTCAACAAGACGAGCCGTGACCAATACGAAATCCGTACGCACCAACGCTTGATGGACATCATCGACCCGACCGACAAGACGGTTGACGCTTTGATGAAGTTGGACTTGGCTGCTGGCGTGGACGTCGAAATCAAGGTTCAATAATTTTTTTGCATTACTCTTGCAAGTCTTTTAATTGCAAGGTAAAATCGCGCCTTTCTCGTCAACGTATTTAAATACTGAGACGTTTTTTCAAAAAATGGTCCCGGCCAATCGTAGCCGGGGTGGAGATAACAATGAGTGAAAAACTCGGCTTAGTCGGTCGTAAGATCGGCATGACGCGCATCTTTACGGAAGAAGGTGTTTCTATTCCCGTGACGGTGCTCGACGTGTCCGGCAACCGTGTCACGCAAGTGAAGACGGAAGAAACCGACGGTTACAATGCCATTCAAGTCGCATTCGGCTCCAAGAAGCCGTCTCGCGTTAGCAAGCCGCTCGCTGGTCACTATGCTAAGGCTGGTGTCGAAGCAGGCGAAATGCTTAAAGAGTTCCATATCGACGCTGACAAGCTCGCCGAATTGACGGTGGGTACGGCTTTGTCTGTTGAAATGTTCACGGTCGGCCAAAAGGTTGACGTGACGGGTGTCACGATCGGTAAGGGTTTTGCTGGTGCCATCAAGCGCCACCACTTCCATTCCAACCGCGAATCCCACGGTAACTCCGTTACGACCCGTGCACCGGGCTCTATCGGTAACCGTCAAGATCCGGGTCGCGTTTTCCCTGGTAAGCGCATGGCTGGTCACCTCGGTGACAAGCAACGCACGACGCAAAACCTCGTGGTTGCACGCGTCGACGTCGAACGTCAATTGTTGCTCGTTCGCGGTGCTGTTCCCGGTGCTAAGGGCGGTAAGATCATTGTCCGTCCGGCAGTGAAGGCTTAAGGAGCGAACGATGGAACTTAATGTTTTGAACGAACAAGGTTTAGAAGCTGCAAAGTTGGCAGCTTCCGACGCCGTGTTTGGTCGTGAATACAATGAAGCTTTGGTGCACCAAATCGTGGTTGCTTTCCAAGCTAACGAACGTCAAGGTACGCGCGCTCAATTGACGCGTGCTAACGTTCACCACTCGACCAAGAAGCCGTGGCGTCAAAAGGGTACGGGCCGCGCTCGTAGCGGTATGACGTCCTCCCCCGTGTGGCGTGGTGGTGGTCGTGCATTCCCGAACACCCCGAACGAAAACTTCAGCCAAAAGGTCAACAAGAAGATGTACCGTGCTGCAATGGCTTCCATCTACTCGAAGCTCGTTGCTGAAGGTCGCCTCGTTGTGGTTGACTCCATCGCCGCTGAAACGCCCAAGACCAAGGCTTTTGCACAAAAGTTGAAGGGTATGGGTTTGGAATCTGCAATGATCATCACGAACGAAGTTGATGAAAACTTGTTCTTGGCTTCTCGCAACCTCAAGAACGTGTTGGTCGTTATGCCGCGTTACGCTGATCCGCTCTCCTTGATCTTCTACAAGAAGGTCGTGGTGACGAAGGACGCTGTCGCTAAGCTCGAGGAGATGTGGGGATGATGAGCCAAAATCGTTTAATGAAGGTGCTCCTTGCTCCGGTCGTCTCTGAAAAGAGCACGATGATGGCTGAAAAGCACGGTCAAGTTGCTTTCCGTGTCGTCGCTGACGCTACGAAGCAAGAAGTTAAGGCTGCAGTCGAATTGCTCTTCAAGGTGCAAGTCGAAAGCGTTCAAATGGTCAACGTCAAGGGTAAGACGGCTCGTTTCGGTCGTTTCGTTGGTAAGCACAGCGATGTTCGCAAGGCTTATGTGACCTTGAAGTCTGGTCAAGAAATCAACTTCGCAGAGGTGAAGTAATATGGCTCTCGTCAAATTGAAACCGACGTCGGCCGGTCGCCGTCATGCGGTCAAGGTTGTCACGCCGGGTTTGCATAAGGGTAAGCCCTTTGCCGCTCTTCTCGAAAAGAAGAACCGCGGTTCTGGTCGTAACAACAACGGTCACATCACCTGCCGTCATAAGGGTGGTGGCCACAAGAAGGCTTATCGTATCATCGACTTCAAGCGCAACAAGGACGGTATCGTCGCTCGCGTTGAACGTATCGAATACGATCCGAACCGTTCTGCTCACATCGCTCTCGTTTGCTATGCAGACGGTGAACGTCGCTACATCATCGCCCCGAAGGGTTTGACGGTTGGCGCCGAATTGATGAACGGTCAAGAAGCTCCGATCAAGGTCGGTAACACGCTCCCCTTGCGTAACATCCCGATCGGTTCCACGATTCACTGCATCGAAATGAAGCCGGGTAAGGGCGCTCAATTGGTTCGCTCCGCTGGTGCTTTCGCTCAATTGATCGCACGTGAAGGTGAATACGCTCAAGTTCGTATGCGTTCTGGCGAAGTTCGCTTGATCCACATCGAATGCCGCGCAACCATCGGTATGGTCGGTAACGAAGAAAACAGCTTGCGTGAACTCGGTAAGGCTGGCGCAAAGCGCTGGCGCGGTGTCCGTCCGACGGTCCGTGGCGTTGCCATGAACCCGGTGGATCACCCGCACGGTGGTGGTGAAGGCCGCACCGGTACGGGTCGCGCTCCGGTTACTCCGTGGGGTCAACTCACGAAGGGTTACCGTACTCGTAACAACAAGCGTACGGATGGCATGATCGTCCAACGCCGTAACCGTAAATAAGGGGGCCTAAGAATGTCTCGTTCCTTAAAGAAGGGCCCGTTTGTTGATGGGCACTTGATGAAGAAAGTTGAAGCAGCACAAGCTGGCCGTGACAAGCGTCCGGTCAAGACCTGGTCTCGCCGCTCCACGATTCTTCCTGAGTTCATCGGTTTGACGATCGCTGTTCACAACGGCCGTCAACACGTTCCGGTGTTCGTTAATGAAAACATGGTCGGCCACAAGTTGGGCGAATTCGCATTGACCCGTACGTTCAAGGGTCATGCTGCCGATAAGAAGAAATAAGCAAGGAGTTAAATAATGGAAACCTCTGCTATTGTTCGCGGCGTTCGCTTGTCCGCTCAAAAGGGCCGCTTGGTTGCTGACCTCGTCCGCGGTAAGCCCGTGGATAAGGCTTTGAACATCCTCACGTTCACGCAGAAGAAGGCTGCTGTGATCATCAAGAAGGCACTCGAATCTGCTATCGCTAATGCAGAACACAACGACGGTGCTGACATTGATGAATTGCGTGTGACGAAGATCCACGTGGAAAAGGCCGCTTCCTTGCGTCGTTTCGGCGCCCGTGCAAAGGGCCGCGGTACGCGCATCGAAAAGCAAACCTGCCACATTTACGTGTCCGTTGGTGACGCGAAAGCAAAGAAGTAAAGGTGAATCATGGGACAAAAAATTAACCCCACCGGCTTCCGCCTTCCTGTGACGCGTGACTGGACCTCGCGTTGGTACGCTGAAGGCCGCGACTTTGCCCGTACGTTGGGCGAAGACTTGAAGGTTCGCACGTTCTTGCAAAAGAAGTTGCGTAACGCTTCTGTGAGCCGTATTTTGATCGAACGTCCGGCTAAGAATGCTCGTATCACGATCTACTCCGCTCGTCCGGGTGTTGTGATCGGCAAGCAAGGCCAAGATATCGAAGTTTTGAAGGCTGAAGTTCAAAAGATGATGGGCGTGCCGGTGCACGTTAACATCGAAGAAATCCGCCGTCCGGAACTCGATGCACAATTGATCGCTGACAGCATCACGCAACAACTCGAAAAGCGTGTGATGTTCCGTCGTGCTATGAAGCGCGCAATCCAAAACGCTATGCGTATGGGCGCTCAAGGCATCAAGATCATGTCTTCCGGTCGTTTGAACGGTGCTGAAATCGCCCGTTCCGAATGGACGCGTGAAGGCCGCGTGCCCCTCCACACGTTGCGTGCTAACATCGACTATGGCTTCTCTGAAGCTAACACGACGTATGGCATCATCGGCGTGAAGGTTTGGGTCTACAAGGGTGACAACTTCGGTGAAGAAGTTCAAGCTCAAGAAAAGACCGAACGTGATGATCGTCGTTCCCGCCGTCCGGCTGGTGATCGCGCAGGTAAGCCTGCAGCTCGCCGTCCGCGTAAGGCTGGTGAAAAGACTGAAGCTGGTCGCGCTCGTCGCGGTGCTAAGCCGGCTGCTAAAGACGGAGAATAATCGATGTTGCAACCTAATCGACGCAAGTACCGTAAGGATCAAAAGGGCCGCAATTATGGCTTAGCCACGCGTGGTGCCAACGTTTCCTTCGGTGATTTCGGTCTCAAGGCTCTCGAACGTGGCCGCCTCACGGCTCGCCAAATCGAAGCAGCCCGTCGTGCCATTACGCGCCACATCAAGCGCGGTGGCCGTGTGTGGATCCGTGTGTTCCCGGACAAGCCCATCTCTGAAAAGCCCGCCGAAGTCCGTATGGGTAACGGTAAGGGTAATCCGGAATACTGGGTGGCTTTGGTTCAACCGGGCCGTGTCCTTTATGAAATGGACGGTGTTGAGGAAACGTTGGCTCGCGAAGCTTTTGCTCTCGCAGCAGCTAAGCTTCCGTTGAAGACCACGTTCGTTACCCGCCAAATCGGTATGTAAGGAGTTACGGCAATGAACGCAAAAGAATTGCGCGCCATGGATGAGGCTGCGCTTAAGAAGGAACTCGCTGACTTGTTGAATGCACACTTCAAATTGCGCATGCAACACGGCACGCAACAGCTCCAAAACACGAATCAGTTGCGCACGACGCGTCGTGATATCGCCCGCGTTCGCACGATTCTCGCTCAAAAGGCAGCTTCGAAATGATGCAAGAAAATCAAAAGACGGCATTGAAGCGTACGTTGGTTGGCAAGGTTGTCAGCAACAAGATGGAAAAGACGGTTACGGTTCTCATCGAACGTAAGGTCAAGCATCCGTTGTATGGCAAGTTCGTGGTTGTTTCTAAGAAGTACCACGCACACGACGAAACGAACGCTTTGAACGAAGGTGATACGGTTGAAATCACGGAAACGCGTCCGGTGTCCAAGACGAAGGCTTGGACGGTGACGAAGTTGATCGCTAAGGCCGAAATCATCTAATTCAAAAAAAAGTTTGCAAGTAGGTAATTTCTTCTATATACTTGCGGCTTCGTGGTTGAGGTTGTCTCTCCCGAGACAACCTCAGCTATATTAGTCAGTACATAAATTTAGCCTAACCCCCCAGGACGCCTGGGTTTTCTGTGAAGCTAGGTTTTTGTGCTTCCTCCCATTAACGGGACCAATACTATCCGCACTGGGATGCGGCATAAGTTGGGAATAAGGAAATCATGATTCAGATGCAAAGCAAGCTGGACGTCGCTGATAACACGGGCGCACGTTCGGTGATGTGTATCAAGGTGTTGGGCGGCTCTAAGCGCCGTTACGCAAACATCGGCGATATCATCAAGGTTACGGTTAAGGAAGCTGCTCCGCGTGGCCGCGTCAAGAAGGGCGAAGTCTACAACGCAGTTGTGGTTCGCACCGCCAAGGGCGTGCGTCGTGCAGACGGTTCTTCCATCACCTTTGATGGCAATGCCGCTGTCTTGCTCAATTCTAAGTTGGAACCGATCGGTACCCGTATCTTCGGCCCGGTGACGCGTGAATTGCGTACCGAGCAATTTATGAAGATCGTGTCCTTGGCTCCGGAAGTTTTGTAAGGAGAAGCGCGATGCAACGCATCCGTAAAGGTGACGAAGTTATCGTTATCTCTGGCCGAGACAAGGGCAAGCGCGGTACCGTGCTCTCCCGCGTCGACGACCGTCACGTGACGGTTGAAGGCATTAATGTGGTCAAGAAGCACCGCCGTCCGAACCCGATGTTGGGTACGGCAGGTGGCATCGAAAATAAGGTCATGCCGATCGATCAATCGAACGTCATGCTCGTCAATCCGGCCACTGGTAAGGGCGAACGTGTTGGCTTCAAGGAAGTCGACGGTAAGAAGGTTCGTATTTTCAAGAGCGACGGCAGTGTTGTCGGCGCTAAGGCTTAATAGAGGGTAAAACAGAATGTCTCGTTTCCAAACTCTCTACCGTGAAGCCATTGTTCCTGAACTCATCAAGAAGTTCGGTTACAAGACCACGATGCAAGTTCCGCGTATCACGAAGATCACGTTGAACATGGGTATCGGCGAAGCGGTTAACGATAAGAAGTTGATCGACAACGCTGTTGGCGATCTCACGAAGATCGCCGGTCAAAAGCCGCTCGTGACGAAGACGCGTAAGGCAATTGCAAACTTTAAGATCCGCGAAAATATGCCGATCGGTTGCATGGTGACCTTGCGTGGCGAACGCATGTACGACTTTTTGGATCGCTTGGTTACGATCGCTTTCCCGCGAGTTCGTGACTTCCGTGGTGTCTCTGGTCGCTCTTTCGACGGCCGTGGCAACTACAACATCGGTCTTAAAGAACAAATCATCTTCCCCGAAATCGAGTACGACAAGATCGACAAGATTCGTGGTATGAATATTTCCATCACGACGACTGCGAAAACTGACGAAGAAGCTAAGGCTTTGCTCGCTGCTTTCCGCTTTCCGTTCCGCAATTAATCGAGGTGTGAATTGGCTAAACTCGCACTGATTAACCGTGACTTGAAGCGCGCCGCTACGGTCGCTAAGTTCGCGGAAAAGCGCGCAGCCTTGAAGGCTGTTATTAATGACGCTACCCGTTCTATCGAAGAACGTATGGAAGCTCGCCAACAATTGCAAATGTTGCCGCGTGACGCAAGTCCTTGCCGTCTCCGCAACCGTTGCGGTTTGACGGGTCGTCCGCGTGGCACGTTCCGCAAATTTGGCTTGGCTCGCGGCAAGATCCGTGAAGCAGCTATGCGCGGTGATATTCCTGGCCTTGTTAAGGCTAGCTGGTAAGCGAGGAGATTAACATGAGCATGAGTGATCCGATCGCCGATATGTTGACCCGTATTCGTAACGGTCAATCTGTCGACAAGACGGAAGTGGTGATGCCCTCCTCGAAGTTGAAGGTTGCTATCGCCCAAGTCTTGAAGGATGAAGGCTACATTGATGGCTTCTCTGTTGTTGCTAACAACGGTAAGGCCGAATTGCACGTTGGTTTGAAGTACTACGCTGGCCGTCCGGTTATCGAACGCCTCGAACGCGTTTCCCGCCCGGGCCTCCGTGTTTACAAGAACCACCAAACGATTCCGCAAGTGATGAACGGTTTGGGTGTTGCGATCGTTTCTACGCCGAAGGGTGTTATGACCGATCGTAAGGCTCGCGCAGCCGGCATCGGTGGCGAAGTCATTTGCTACGTTGCTTAATAAAGCGAGGAGGATAGAAAATGTCGCGAATCGCTAAGAACCCGGTTGTGATCGCCAAGGGCGTCGACTGCAAGTTGACGGAAACGACGATCTCCATGAAGGGTCCGAAGGGTGAATTGAGCTTGGTGCTCTCCCCGTTGGTGAATGTTAAGCAAGACGGTGATCAAATCACGTTTGAACCGGTGGACGCTAGCCGTGCTGCTAACGCCGCTTCCGGTACGATGCGTGCATTGATCAACGACATGAACAAGGGTGTCAGCGTTGGTTTCGAAAAGAAGTTGACGTTGGTTGGCGTGGGTTATCGTGCCCAAGCCTCCGGTGACACGTTGAATTTGTCCCTCGGCTTTAGCCACCCGGTCGTGCACAAGTTGCCGGAAGGTGTGAAGGCTGAAACCCCGAGCCAAACGGAAATCTTGATCAAGGGCGCTGACAAGCAAAAGGTTGGTCAAACCGCTGCTGTCATCCGTGGCTACCGTCCGCCGGAACCCTATAAGGGCAAGGGTGTTCGTTATGCTGACGAAGTCGTCATCATCAAGGAAACGAAGAAGAAGTAATCGGGGCGGAGACTGAAATGATCAATAAGAAAGAAAGTCGTCTTCGTCGTGCACGTGCTACGCGTGCTCGCATCAAGATGCAAAAGATGAACCGTTTGACGGTTTATCGTACGAACTTGCACATCTACGCCAGCATCATCAGTGCTGATGGTGGTCGCGTTTTGGTTTCTGCCTCTACGGTGGAAGCTGAAGTCCGCGCTCAATTGGCTAACGGTGGCAACGTCGCTGCCGCTAAGTTGATTGGTGCTCGTTTGGCTGAGAAGGCAAAGGCTGCTGGTATCGAAACGTGCGCTTTTGACCGCTCTGGTTACCGTTATCATGGCCGTGTCGCTGCGTTGGCTGAAGCTGCGCGTGAAGCCGGCTTGAAGTTCTAAGAGAGGGACTTATGGCTAAGGCTCAAGGTAAGAATGCAGCTGTCGAAGCTTTCGACGATGGCTTGCGTGAAAAGATGATCGCGGTTAACCGCGTTACCAAGGTTGTGAAGGGCGGCCGCATCATGGCTTTCGCTGCTCTCACGGTGGTTGGTGATGGCGATGGCCGTATCGGTATGGGTACGGGTAAGAGCCGTGAAGTTCCGGCAGCTGTTCAAAAGGCTATGGAACGCGCCCGCCACAGCATGGAAAAGATCCCGTTGAAGAACGGTACGATCTACCACGCTGTTGAAGGTCGTCACGGTGCTTCTCGCGTGATGTTGCATCCGGCCTCTGAAGGTACGGGTATCATCGCTGGTGGTCCGATGCGTGCAGTGTTCGACGCCATGGGTGTTCGTAATATCGTGGCTAAGGCTCACGGTTCCACGAACCCGTACAACATGGTTCGCGCAACGCTCAACGCTCTCGAAGCCCTCCGTTCTCCGGCTGAAATTGCTGCTAAGCGCGGCAAGACGGTCGAAGAAATCTTGGGTTAATCTGTAAGGAGATTCGAGATGTCTGAAAAGAAGACCGTTAAGGTTACGTTGGTTAAGAGCCCGATCGGCACGAAGGCTGATCACCGCGCTACGTTGCGTGGCTTGGGTTTGAAGAAGATCAACCAAACCCGTGAATTGGAAGACACGCCGGCTGTGCGTGGCATGATCACCAAGGTTGCATACTTGGTTCGCGCCGAGTAATAAGGGGTAGATGATGCAATTGAATACTTTGCAACCCGCAGTGGGTTCTAAGAGCGCCCGTCACCGCGTTGGTCGTGGTGTTGGCTCTGGCTGGGGTAAGACCGCTGGTCGTGGCCACAAGGGTCAAAAGTCCCGCGCTGGTGGTTTCCATAAGGTTGGCTTCGAAGGCGGTCAAATGCCGTTGCATCGTCGCCTCCCGAAGCGTGGTTTCACGTCTATGACGCGTCGTTTCGTCGAAGAAGTTCGTTTGAACGAACTCCACGACTTGACGGTTGAAGAGATCGATTTGAACGTCTTGAAGGCTGCCAATATCGTTTCTCCGCGCGCCATGGGTGCCCGCGTGATCTTGTCTGGCGAAATCGCTCGCAAGATCGTTGTTCGCGGTTTGGGCGTGACCAAGGGTGCTAAGGCTGCAATCGAAGCAGCTGGCGGCTCTGTGGAATAACAAGCTTTTTAGGAAGTAAAACGTGGCGACCAGCCCTATTTCCAACAAACAAGCAAGCGGCAGCAAGTACGGCGATCTTAAGCGCCGTATCATCTTCCTGTTGCTTGCTTTGATTGTGTACCGTGTCGGCGCTCACGTGCCGGTTCCGGGCATTGACCCCGGTATGCTTGCCCAGCTCTTTAGTGAGCAACAAGGCGGCATTCTCGGGCTGTTCAACATGTTCTCCGGTGGCGCCTTGTCGCGCTTCTCGGTGTTCGCGTTAGGGATCATGCCGTACATCTCTGCATCCATTATCATGCAGATGTTGTCCTACGTGCTTCCTTCGCTTGAAAGCTTGCGTAAAGAAGGCGAAGCCGGTCGCCGTAAGATTACTCAATACACGCGCTACGGCACGTTGGTGTTGGGTGTCTTCCAGGCGCTCGGTATCGCTGTCGCACTCGAAAGCCAAGCTGGCCTCGTTTTGGATCCGGGTATGATGTTCCGATTCACGACGATCGTCTCCTTGGTGACGGGTACGATGTTCTTGATGTGGCTCGGTGAACAAATCACTGAGCGCGGTTTGGGCAATGGGATTTCCATTATCATCTTCGCAGGTATCGTTGCCGGCTTGCCGAGCGCGATTTCCGGTCTCTTCCAATTGGTGAGCACGGGTGCGATTAGTCCCTTGTCTGCAATCTTCGTGATCGCAATCGTCGCTGTCGTTACGGGCTTTGTCGTGTTCATTGAACGCGGTCAACGTCGTATCACGGTGAACTATGCTAAGCGTCAAATTGGTAACAAGCTCTACGGCGGTCAAACTTCTTACTTGCCGTTGAAGATTAACATGTCTGGCGTTATCCCGCCGATCTTTGCTTCGTCTTTGATCTTGTTCCCGGCTACGTTGGCTGGTTGGTTCACGACGGGTGATTCCACTCGTTGGATCCGTGACTTGGCAGCTTCGCTCTCGCCTGGTCAACCGCTCTACACGTTGCTTTACGCAGCAATGATTATTTTCTTCGCTTATTTCTATACGGCGTTGGTTTTCAACCCGAAGGAAACGGCGGAAAACTTGAAAAAGAGTGGTGCGTTCGTCCCGGGTATCCGCCCCGGTATCCAAACGTCTCAATACATCGATAAGGTGTTGTTACGTTTGACCCTCGGTGGTGCTGCATACCTTACGTTCGTTTGCTTGGTTCCGGAATTCTTGAACATGCGTTTCAATGTTCCGTTCTACTTCGGCGGTACGTCGTTGTTGATCGTGGTCGTTGTTACGATGGATTTCATGAGTCAAGTTCAAGCGTACATGATGTCGCAACAATATGAGAATTTGCTCAAGAAGACTAACTTCAAGGGCTTTGGTCCGGGTGGAATGTAAGCAATTACATTTTGCTTCGTGACAAAATAAATCGTCCAATCGGGCCATACTTCAGGCCCGATAGGCACGGAGAAGAAGAAGGAAATTTGCGTTTCCTTCTTCGTCTCTCTCTAAAAAGTATTTTTTTTGATGCACTACGTTGAAAAATACTTGAAGAGTACGGAAAAAGAGAGTATCCTCTCGAACTTCCTGTCGTGTGGACAGCAATGATCCGTGTTTAACACGGTTGGAGAAAACAATGAAGGTTAACGCTTCGGTCAAAAAAATGTGCCGCAAGTGCAAGATCATCAAGCGCAAAGGCGTGGTGCGTGTGATCTGCGCAGATCCGCGTCACAAGCAACGTCAAGGCTAAAGAGGTAAAAGATGGCTCGTATTGCCGGTATTTACATTCCGCCGAACCAACATGCCGAAATCGGTTTGACCGCCATTTATGGCATCGGCCGTGCTCGCGCTCGCGATATTCTCGCAGCAGTTGGCGTGGAATTCACCAAGAAAATTAAAGATCTCACCGACGTCGAGTTGGAACAAATTCGTGAAGAAGTTGTCAAGTACACCATCGAAGGTGACTTGCGTCGCGAAGTTCAACTCTCCATTAAGCGCCTTATCGACTTAGGCACTTATCGTGGTATGCGTCATCGTCGCGGCTTGCCTGTCCGTGGCCAACGTACCCGTACGAACGCTCGTACGCGTAAGGGCCCGAAGAAGGCTGGTGTCGCACTCAAGAAGTAACCATTAAAGGATAACTATGGCTGGCAAGAATAGCGCTGCTTCGCAGCGTGGTCGCAAGAAGGTGAAGAAGGTCGTTACGGAAGGTATTGCACACGTTCATGCATCCTTCAACAACACGATCATCACGATCACCGACCGCCAAGGTAACGCAATTGCTGCGTCTTCCTCTGGTGCACAAGGTTTTAAGGGCTCTCGTAAGTCCACGCCGTTCGCAGCTCAAGTGGCAAGCGAAGTGGCAGGTCGTCAAGCTCTTGAATACGGTTTGAAGAATGTCGAAGTTCGCATCATGGGTCCGGGCCCGGGTCGTGAATCCAGCGTTCGTGCTCTCAATGCACTCGGCATTCGCGTGACGTCCATCCAAGACGTGACCCCCGTTCCGCACAACGGTGTTCGTCCGTCCAAGCGTCGTCGCATCTAATACACAATTTTATTTCTAATCCCGTGTCTGTCTGTTAATGACAGACGGACTGAATGTGACTCAGTTCACAGGATAAGAGAGGCAAAATAAATGGCACGTTATACTGGTCCCAAACTCAAGCTCGCGCGCCGCGAAGGTTGTGACCTCAATTTGAAGAGCGCGCGTCGTTCCTTTGCTAGCAAGGTTAGCAAGGGTACCGATACGATCACCAAGCCGGGCCAGCACGGCAAGATTTCCGGTGCTCGTCAATCGGACTTCGGCAATCAATTGCGTGAAAAGCAAAAGATGAAGCGTATCTACGGCGTTCTCGAACGTCAATTCCGTCGTTACTACGCTGAAGCTGAACGCATGAAGGGTAACACGGGCGACTTGCTCATCGCATTGCTCGAATCCCGTCTCGACAACGTTGTTTACCGTATGGGTTTCGGTTCTACCCGTGCGGAAGCTCGTCAATTAGTTAGCCACTGCGCTATTTTGGTCAACGGTAACAAGGTTAACATTCCTTCCTACCGTGTTAAGGCCGGCGATGTTATCTCCGTCCGCGAAAAGTCCCAAAAGCAAGCTCGTATCGCTGACGCCCTCGAATTGGCAGCTCAAATCGGTTTCCCGGCCTGGGTTTCCGTTGACGCTAAGAAGTTCGAAGGTACGTTCAAGGCCGTTCCGGCTCGCGACGAAGTTGCTCAAGACATCAACGAATCGTTGGTGGTGGAATACTACTCGCGTTAATCAGGAAAGTAGAGAGCGGCTTGTGTGTAGTGCGCAGAAGTCGCTCTTACCTGATACAATTCCGATGCGATCGGTCCTTTTGGGGCGCCGGTCGCATTGTTGCTACAAGCCCCAGACAATCCATCAGCCTTATCGGTGTAACGAGCCGAGGGTATTGAAAAGGACAGTCCAAAAATGGCCAACACTACTTTGTTGAAGCCGACCACTATCGAAGCAGTGGTTGATGAAAATAATCCCAATCTTGCTGTTGTTACGCTCGAACCGTTCGAACGTGGCTACGGTCACACCTTAGGCAACGCCTTGCGCCGCATTTTGTTGGCTAGCATGGTCGGTTACGCTCCCACGGAAGCCCAAATCGCCGGCGTTGTGCACGAATACTCCCAAATCGAAGGCGTCTTGGAAGACGTCGTTGATATCTTGTTGAACTTGAAGGGTGTTGTCTTCAAGCTCGAAGGTCGCGAAGAAGTCACGTTGACGTTGCGTAAGAACGGCGAAGGCGTGGTGACGGCTGCTGATTTCGATTTGCCGCATGACGTGACGGTTGTGAATCCGGATCATGTGATTGCTCACTTGGCTGCCGATGGCAAGTTGGATATGCAAGTCAAGGTCGAAATGGGCCGTGGCTACCAACCGGGTGAAATGCGTGCTTTCCGTGACGACTACTCCAAGTCCACGATCGGCCGCATCATCATGGACGCTTCCTTTAGCCCGATCCGTCGTGTTGCATATGCAGTTTCCGCTGCTCGCGTGGCACAACGTACGGACTTGGATAAGCTCGAAATGACGATCGAAACCAACGGTGCAATCGATCCGGAACAAGCTTTGCGCGAAGCTGTGCATATCTTGCAAGATCAATTGACGGTTTTCGGTTCTATCAAGCCGGAACAAGCAGGCAAGGCTGCTCAAGAAGAAGATTTGAACAACCCGCCGCCGCTCGATCCGATCTTGATGCGTCCGGTCGACGATTTGGAATTGACGGTCCGTTCTGCAAACTGCTTGAAGGGCGAACAAGTCTTCTACATCGGCGATTTGATCCAACGTACGGAAAACGAATTGCTCAAGACGCCGAACTTGGGTCGCAAGTCCTTGAACGAAATCAAGGAAGTGTTGGCCGCTCACGGTTTAACCTTGGGTATGAAGTTGGAAAACTGGCCGCCCGCCGGTTTGGATCAACACTAATTTTTAGTTAGTGTAAATAACACTTGCTAAATAAAGGACGGGAGGTTAAAATCCCGTCCTTCAGTGTTTTTATAGCACTGAATGACCCACCCGCCTCATTGTGAGGATAGAAGAGATGGGACCGGGCACGAGCCCACTAAGACTAACTATTTATCTTAAGGAATTATAAAAATGCGTCACCGCCATGGTTTACGTAAGTTGAATCGCACGAGCGCTCACCGCTTGGCTATGCTCCGCAACATGATGAACTCTTTGCTCCGTCACGAAGCAATCAAGACCACGTTGCCGAAGGCCAAGGAATTGCGCCGCGTTGTTGAACCGATGATCACGTTGGGTAAGGAACCGACGGTTGCTAACAAGCGTTTGGCTTTTGCTCGCTTGCGCGATCGCGAAATGGTTACGAAGCTCTTTAACGAAATCGGTCCGCGTTTTGCTAACCGCAACGGCGGTTACACCCGTATCTTGAAGATGGGTTTCCGCGTTGGTGACAATGCTCCGATGGCTTACATGGAATTGGTCGACAAGGCCGCTCCGGTTGAAGCAGAAAAGGCTGAATAAGTCGCTCTAAGCTAAATTAGCTTGAGTTGAAAAGGGAAGGTTCTCGTAGAACTTTCCCTTTTTTCGTTTTGGTAGAGATCC
>JAEIGA010009352.1_pt1 | contig 14829 bp, 23 predicted proteins | sample 9270691 | NCBI WGS metagenome assembly JAEIGA01 (sample SAMN17057246, study PRJNA624740) | gut metagenome | biome: biome; isolation source: fecal sample | host: Bos grunniens | place: China: Xizang | collected 2019
AATCTTTATGGCAAAAGGCGTTGTCTTTGCGCAAGTGCTTACCATAGTATTTGCACTATCTTACGGAATTATATCTTTAACGTTTAGATATTATGGTGAAATGATAACGTATATCTTTATGGCGTTGCCTATTGCCGTGGCTTCACTAATAAGTTGGTTAAAGCATCCATATAAAGACACCAAGGTTGTTGAAGTCCAAACCCCGTCAAAAAAATCCATTTCGGTTTTATCTGTTTGGTATGATAAAAAGTCGCATTATTGGTAAAATCGGGCAAATTTCCGTCAATGGCTTTTTCCGCTACTTTTAGACAATGAATAAAAACTTTATCCTTTTCGGTTAAACATAATATTTTATGATAATTTACATCGTTTTTGTTCCAACAACTGAATTGTGCTTTTTTCAAACAGGTTGCTTTTATATCCGCAACTTTTTGACCTTCTTCAATCCTGTATCCCGTAAACCATTTTTTTGCCTTAAAACGATTAATTATCACTCGAGCAACGGCCTCTATCCCCTCTGCTCCGTCCCCCCTTGCTTCTCCCCACAAAGTTCTGGCCATAATTTGCAAATCTCCCCACTCGTCAATTTTCATTTTTACCGACCTTTCTTTTGCAATTAAGCAACAAATCAAGTTTGCTTTCAAAACTGTCGAATTTACTCTCCAATTTTGCCAACATAATATTCTGATGATTTTGCATCATCATAATTGAGGCAGTTTCTTTATCTGTCTTATCCGCTCTCTGCATAATCCCGGCCAAACGCTCTTCCAAGCGACCTTTCCATGTTCCGACCTTCACTAAATTCCATAACATCCCGACAAAAGCCGAAACACCGGAAACAGCTCCGACAATATTTATAAAATCCATCTGTTTTCCCCACAAAAAAGGGGCATTTCTGCCCCGTTATTCTTTCGGATAATCTGCTTTTATTTTGCTTATTGTATCCGCCCATATATTTGTCTGATTTATTTTATCCCAATAAATCATATCCAGTTGTTCCCCGATATCCGGATATACCGCTCGACGTTTGTCACGATAATCGGGTTCTTTTTTCTCAATCTTTTCCGAAAAATATTTTTCTCCTTTCTCTACAATTCTATACTGATTTTGATTACACCAATCCGCCCATTTTTGATAAACTTCGGCAGCAAATTCTTCTTTTTTCATAACAAAATTAATAAAATCGGTCATATCTGTCTCCTCAAAATCCTAATGCTAACCAATGCCAAGCTGATGCTCCGAATGAATAATATGAAAATCCGGTAGTTGTAAGCTCTCGAATAAGCAAAGTAGAAATCTGAGTTGTACTCACTGCCGAAAATCTCGATGTGGTAAGAGTATAATCTGACGTACTAAACGGCTGTGAAAAAGTTATAAAAGCCTCGGTTTCGGTATAAATTTTACCCCATTGAATCAAAAATCCGTTAGCAAATTTAAGATAATTGTTACCTTTTTCAATTAAATTAAATCCGTTTATAAACTCGGTTGTTGCAACCTTATTTGAAATATCATCAACAGCAGGTGTCACCGCTTTTAATAAACCGGAAAACTCCTTATCTCCCAAAATTGTTTGCACATCGTTAATCGTAACAACCTTTTCCAAATTGTTATCAATATTTGCAATTCCAGTTTCAATCGCCGAATTAATATCACTAACTCCGTCGGTTATGATTTCCGATGCTTCTTGCACATAATTTTTGACTTCTTGTTTTGCTTCTTCCAAATCTTCCGCCAATTTTTTCTCTTTATCTGCTACATAGCTGTCTATTTCAGGTTTAGATTTCACATCTACATAATGTTGAATTTCTTCTTCACCCGATTTTATATAATTGACATTAACATCGGTTTCCAAACAGACCTCATCTTGAAAAAAGACATCAAAATCTTTGAAAGCATAATTCTCAAAAATATTAATTTCCGTCATCGCTTACCTCATCGCTGATTTGAAATATTGCATTTGAAGTTAAATCTTGCGGAAAAATTGTATGTACGTCTCCGTTTTTGAAAATAATTTCAATATTTGCCGCATAAATACCCGCCTCTTGCTCAGAGTGTTTCGGCAAAATTTTAATTCTGGCTTTTCCGTTTACGCCATCAATTATTTCTCCGATAATTTTGAATTTTAGAATTTTATCCTTATCCTGTACGGTTAAAAGTATTTTGCTTTCACTTATATCAAGCGGAGCTCCGTTTTTATTCTTAAATTGCATGACAATATCAAAACTATCCCCTCGCCTTATCAAAATACTGTTATGTGTCATAATCCCTGCCATATCAATCCTCCTTTGCTTTAATAAAATAATTCAACGCAATATTTTTCATTCTGATTTCGGAAGAACGTCCGTAAATTGAGTTTGATTTATTTGCACTGAAATTAACTATTGAAAAGTTTTTACCGGCATCAAGACCGCCATCATATTTGCCGGTTGTTGCCGATGAACTGAAAGCTCCTGTTAAAGATGAAGAATATTCAGCCGCACCGCCGGCAAATTTTCCGCTGATATTAGGAGCTCCGTCTTGCTGATAACTGCCTAACGTTCTGTTTGTATCCAACCCTCGTCCGTTATCAAGACCACGAACAACCACTCCGCGACAATCGGGAAGATTAAAAGTAGTAACTTTATTTCCCTCGCCAAATGCTGTTCCTATTGCATCAAACAATTCGTTATATTCTTCACGTTCAACTTCACGGCCGTCGCATAACAGCCAGTTTTTATGGTCTTTTTGTAAAGCAGAGCATTTAATGTCACCAATACAAATTACCTGATTCAAATTGCCCATAACATCGCTCTTGGCTTCTTCAAGTTGCTGCTTATTGATTGCATCATTTACGGAAGTCGCTTTTCCGACATTATTAATCCTAAAACCGCCTAAATTTAAATTTGCTTCCATCGGAACTAAACCGTTACGTAATACACATTCATTTAGCCCTTGAGCAAAATTATCATCTTCTTCATCATGATGATCGCTTACAATATCAATATCATCTATTCTGTCTTGTTCCCAATTATGCAAACGATAGAATTTTCCTTGTGAATCAAACGGCATCTTTTATTCCTCCTCTTTTTGACAAGCAATATCATATCGAACAGATAAATATCCGTCTTCGTTTTCAAAAACCGCTTCAGGCTTAATTTTAGCTACCTCTTGTGCCAATAAGCCTATTTGCGGAATATTTGAACCGACAAAATTAAAACAATAAACAGTCAATCCGTTATCAAGTTTGCCCACTGCTTTAACATTTTCCTTTAATCGCACATCTGAAAACATTGCCGCAACTTGAGCTGCCGTTAATGCCGCATTTAGTCCTGCTTGTGCCTGTTCATTGGAATTTGCCTGCTCTGCATTGGAAATTCTACTATCTATCCCGTGTTTTACATTATAGATATTCATTGCATTATCATATCCGGAGTATGAACCTTGCAGTTGTGATAATATCTGACTGATATAATTACTTTTGGCATTATTTGAGAAATTTCCGGCAGTTACGGAATCAGCTAAACTTTGAGAATAAGCATTTTGTCCGCTCAAAACCGAATTATATGCCGCTTGATTATATGCGTTATGTTGAGCATTTTGCAAATTGGTCATTGCTCGATTATAAGCATCGCTTCCTACCATAATTCCCTGATTTTGCAATCTGCTTTCCAAGTCATTTGTTTGTTGCGAAAATTGTGGTTGAAGCTTATCAATATATGATTGATACGTTGCTTGCTCCGCTCTTTTTCTTGCTGCATCAGAACCATCAACACTAAATGTATAATTATTTGCATTTTGCAAATTTTGGCTCATCAGATATGCGTTATTTACCAAATTTTTTAAAGTATTATCATAGGTTTGCGTATCATAATTATTCAAATATTTTAATATATCTCTTTCCGAACTCAACATAGAAGTATTTTGTGAACCTACACCTAACATACCTCCGATAGTTTTAAATCCGCTCGACATTTTATTTCTCCTTTTTAGTATTATTGATAAATTTACATTCGTTGCGTAACATTCCGAAAACAAACACATCTTGTCCGTCATCTCGAAATTGACGCATTTTTCCTTCCTTTTTAAAACCGCACCTTTTAGCCAAAGATATTGAGGATTTATTTTTAGTATTAATCAGTGCATTAATTCGACGACATTTGAGCACATCAAAACCTATCCCAAAAATCTGCTTTAGAGTTTTTTGAGAGCACCAATGTTTGTTATCGGTATAAATATTTATCCAAGCTGACGTTTTATTTTGAAAATCGCAATAAACAACTCCGCCTACAATTTTGTTTTGATAAACTATTCCAAGTGCCAAACAGTCATTAACATCATTAAAATTTAATCCTAAACCCTCTGCTACATACCTTTTTATTTTTCCGCTTTTATCATAAAAAACATCAGACAATTCCGTCTCCCGTTTCAAAACGAAATCCTGTATTATACCATTCGATTAAATTGCCTCTTGTTTTAGTCTTAAAAACCAGTGAAGCCTTAAAACCGGTAGCGGAATTTCCAATCCATTGACTGCGAATATGCCCCCTTAACGTTGCCCATTTCGTGCCAATCGGATTTTTAACACTGCTCCATTTATATTTATTCCATTTTGTGCCGGTTGAACCGCCGAGATTTTCAACATAATCAAACTCATTATCATCAAAATCCATATTGGTATAAATACTCAAAGCAAATGAACTCAAACTCTTTGTTCTGGGATTTAGCATTTGAATTTTTTTCAAACTGTTATTTCCTAAATTGCAATAAGCCTGATGCACATTACCTAAAATCGGCAATCCGTTATCGGAATATCCGTCATCAAAACGAAAAACACCTCCGCCGGCTCCGAAATAAAGTCTGCCATCAAACAAACACCAACATAACGAATTTATGCCGGTAAAACGACACCAAGCACCGGAACTGATATTTATAACATGTTGCTCAAAACTATTTCTGACCGGAACATTAAAAAGAGCATATCCGCCTCGAGGATAAATTATCCCTTGCCAACCGCTCAAATTTTTATTGTCTTTAATTCGCGATAAAACCAGCCCTCTTATCTTATCGCTATACGCAACTTTGCCGTTTTGCCCTTCAGGTAAAGAAATAACCGTTGATAAGGGAATATATCCTTCTTCGCATATAACAACTATATCTCCGCCATATTGAATTGTGCAATAATCTCCCACCGGAGGAGAAATAAAATATTTACCCTTTAACTGCCAATCATCAGGATTTGACGGGTTATTACCGGAATAAACCAAAACCTCTCCCTCGGAGGTTATAAAAACGGTTAAATCGTCTATTCCCTGTCCACCGTCTTGTGTCCAACAAGCAATTGCCTTCAAATATCCTCCCTTAGAGGTAAGGAGAGATAAATCAACCTTATTCAAATTTCCTTGAACTTCGCCAACCCCTTCAGAATACCAATAGTTCAGAGAATTTTTCTCAATAAAAAATAACCGCTGTTTTGAAACGGTTACATTACTCAACATAGATTTATCAAGATTTGTCCCTTGTAACTCGGTCTCTTGCCAAATCCAATTTTCATCGCTATCCTGAAAATAGCTTAACGGCTCATCAACTCCGTTACACATAATTAAACGATTACGAAATTGCACATAGTGCCAACGATTATTAAGCAATCCCTCTTTTTCAAGCTTATCATTTGCAGAAGTTACATCAAAAATTTTACCGTTACCTGCCGCGAAAATTCGTTTATTCAACGGAGAATGAAAAGCAATCAGTGTTTCAACTTTAACATTTTTTCCGTTTAACGCATAAATTTTGTATCCGCCTCGTAAACAAACTTTTGTTTCTGCCGGATAATAGTTATCCATTATAATAGCGTCATTAGGAGACATATTATCCAATCCGTCTCTTTGATTTAACCCTCCGATTGGTGCAGATAAGATATAATTTTGTGTTCGGTTAAGCATTCGATTTAACATATATCGCCTCCTCGTTTTCCTTAAAATTATTTATACCTCCCAAAAAAATATCCCCTCCGGCTATACTTGCCCCTAATCTCTTATGACATTCTTTTTCATATTCATTAAATTCTTCCTGATATGCTTGCCCGTTGCGAGCTTGAAGTCGCCATCTTATGGCCAACTTTACCAGATATTCATCAAACAAAGGAATATCGCTATCTTTGGTTATTTCTGTTTTTTCAACAAACAGTCCTTTATCAAAAGCAACCACCGCAGAGCGATATTGAAAAACAATCTTAATTCCGTCAGGCGGAGGTATTAAAAAACGAAACATGGAATTTTGGATTTTAAATTTTATTTTACTGCTTGCATCACATAAAAATTTTTCACGTTGCCATTGTTCCGGAGTAATTGCTCCGATAACTTTTTCATTTGCATCTTTGATATAAACCGTATTATTCAAAAGCTGAAAAAAATCAGGACAAAATGCTTTAATTAGATAATCGGTTTTACCTTTTACCGTCTTCAGCTCACCATCTTTTGTCAGTTCCTGCCAGTCACCGAAACGAAGCAAACCGTTCAAAGCATCTTTTGCTACACTCAAAAAAATTTTATCATTTTGACTGTTACTTCCAAATAAAGATTGCGGTGCCTGAACACAAGCTAAACTAGCCACGTCTTTGCATATTTCTAATATACTTTTCATTATTGCCACTCCTTGTATTATTTTGTTGTAATGCTTCAATTTTTGACTCTAGTGTTTTGATTTTTTGAAGATATTGTTGTTCTTTGTTCTGCCACTCTGCTAAACTCAAATTACCTTTGGCCCGTTCTACAAACTTGCGGGCCAGGTCTCGCTCTTTGTTAAGTTGTAAATTTTCAGCTCGTTCGTCATTTAAATCTGCTAATGCTTCAACCGTAAAAATTCCGCGAAGTTTCAATCCCGCAATTTCTGCAACATCAAGAAATGCAAAATGTTCCAACGGAGTGCCTTCTTCCGCCTGTTTTTTATTTTGCTTATAACGTTCATATTCAAGCGGAAAACGTCTTATTTTTTCACTATCTGCAGGCTGATTAAAAATTTCGGAACTATTATCTTTAATTCGTATTTCACAAAAACATTTAAGCTTAAACTTCGGCAAACCGTCAGCAGTCAATTCATCAGTTTTTACCGCCCTATCATAAAAACGAGCAATTACTCCTTCTTCCGAATTTGTATTGCGAGTAAATTTTTCAAAAGTTGCAAAATCCATATTATTTCTCCATATAAAAAGGCGGTACCGTTAAAGCACCGCCCTTGTTTGTTATTCTAAAAATTATTCGGCATTATTGATTAATACCCCTTGCAAAGCCGCATTAGACATTGTCATATTGCCGGCCCATCCGATAATTTTATAAATTGCATCTTGATTAACCGACATTCTTTCCCCGCCGATTACTTTCATATTGCGGTCCTGATGAGAACGCAGATACAAATAATTTGTATTCAAGAAATACATTTTATCTTCCGGACAACAACCTCCTTGTCCCGCATCACAAACAACATCAGCCCCCTTAAAACGTAATGTTTCAAAACCTGCTTCTGCCAATTTGCTGTCGGTAAATCTTTGTTGTGCAGTTAAAGACTGTTCAAAAAGCGCATATAAGTCATTTCCGGTTACAATCAAATCCGGTTTATCGGTTCCGCGATTTAGCGACATATACATCTTATCCATTGCCGGACGAATTGTATCTGCCGTCAACGGATTAGCTACGGTTGTTGATTTGTTACGCCAAAATTCGTTACCGGCAGTTGAGCGATCAATACCACCGACAACACCTGTTTCCGGAGCATCAGCTATCAAAAGTTTCAAACCACCTATGGCTTTTCCGCCTGCCGATGTCCCATCGCCATAAACAGCTTCTGCCATTTTGTTGCTCATAGTTTTTACTGCATTTTCAATTCTTTTTTCAAACAAATCCATCATTTGAAAATGACCGGAATTTTTGAGCATATCTTCACCGGATATGGCAACGGGAACAGCGCAAAGTTTGAGAGAATATTCTGCCGCTGTAAAAAGTTGTTTAGGGGTATATTCTATTGTGTCATAACCTGAATACCAAGTCATATCGCCTTGACCATATTCCAGTTCTTCCACAATTTTTGAACCACCGGAAATATTACGGCTATGCCCTTTTTCCTGCAATCGTTTTAATAACGCATTGTTGTTTGAAACCACATCGGCCAACTGTCCGCTACGATTTTTCAAAGTAGTTGTAAAAATATCATTATAATCAGAATTTGCCATTTTATCTTTTCCTCTAAAATTAAGTTATTACAAATTAATAATCCAATGCTGCAAATTGACGCTCTAACATTTCTCGAGTTGTCAATTTACCGCTGTCATCACCACCGTTACGATGACCTTTGACCGCAAAAGCCGCATCTTTTGCAGTTTTTGCTTCTTTGGCTTTCGCCAAAATTTTATTGTCACTTTGAACTTTGGCTGTAAAATCAGCTCGCAAAAAACGAACTTCATTAATCAAATTTCCGATTGCCTCAACACAAAAAGCCAACAATTCATCGTTCGAATTTTGCGGAGGACAAAGTTCAATTCCGTACGAGCGAGCCAAGAACTGCAAAGCTCCTGCCGGATTTTTTTCAATTAAATCTTCAGCTTCGATAAGTTTTTCAATCCACTCCTTTACATTTTTAAATCCTCGTTTATGTCCTTTGCTCCTAAACACCTCATCTAAAAAACGTGGTGCATCTTCCCAAATAAAAACGGCAGCTTGTTCTGAGCTGCCGTCGGGATTTTCAAATTCATTTTCCGGTAGTTTTCCGGTCATCTGTTTCATTCCATATTCTCCTTTTATAGTTATTGATAAATTCCGCAAACATAACTTTGCGAATTGCCTTTTCCCGATTGTATTTCACATTTCGGCGGAAGGCCTCCGAATAATCGCCTGCAACAACCAATCCGTTTTCGTTCAAATATTTATCTACGTCTTGCTTGCAACAAGCAATACTGCCGTCAGGAAGTTGAATTTCTTCCGTCCATTGTTTATTAAAATAAGCCATAAAATTACTCCGCGAGTTTAATTGCTGTTTTAAGTTGTAATTCTTTTTCTGCCAGCGCTAATTTGTCGGCATTATTTTTAGCTTTCAGCATCAACTCTTTTTCTTTTAACAAGTTTTTCTGTTGTTCCATTTCCGCCACTTTATCAGGCTGAGGCGGTAACGGAGGCGCAAAAAGCTCTTTTTCTATATTGTTAAATACATTTTCAATTACTGTTTCAAAACAACGAGCTTTCGGCATTGTCGTTATCACTGCCTGCATCATACTGCGATACAACGGAAGAAGATGTTTCTGCTGACTGACAGTAAGCAATGCTTCTTGTATCATTTTTCCGATACATTGTATCGCCGATAAAACTGCACTGTTTTCTTCGCTTTGATTTAGGACATTACCTGTTTCAACACTGAAAATCATTCCGCGTAATTTTTCGGTTTTTAACAAATTTATCGCTTCGTCAATTAAGCTATTATCTTCTCTCATTTCTTTCGGTAAAAATGAGACAAGCTTATCTTTTGAAAAATACTCACAAATGATTTCAGCTTTAATTCGTAATAAATCTCGTATAAAACGTTGCATTTCATTTTGTCGGTCCTGATTACGCAAAGTTCCGAAATTAGTCTTTTTGACTATTGCAGTCGCTGTTTCGTTTGCATTAGAATTTCCTCGCATAATATCCGACACTCCGGTAATATCAAAAATACCGTTAATCACATCTTGACGACGACGAGCAAGTTGTTCAAGCGCTGTTATATATTGTTCTAAAGGAACAAAATCGATTATTCCTCTTATGCCTCCGCTCTCTCTCAATTTTGAAAAATCAGTAACCGAGACCAATGTTACGTCTTTACTCAAAATATTTGCCAATTCCGGAAATGAATTATCATATGCACCACTTATTTTCAAAGCCTGCATTGTCAATTTCATACGAGCATTAATCCCGTTTAGTTCGTTTAACATTTCTTTTATTAAGCTATAATCAGGCACCGGAATAATACTATCATTGGTTTGAGTGGACCAAATAGGTTTAGGACAAGGGAAAAAGTTCTGTATATTGATAACATCATTACTTATTTTCAGAAAATGGAACGGATAAGCCTTGCTAATCCAAAAAACTTTTCCGGACTTTTTATCCCATATTTCATATATGCACATCGTTCCTTTTACGGTTATATCTTCAACTTCAAAGTTATTTTTTATATCCTCAACATCCATATAAATTTTACGAGCAACCCACTCTACTTCTTCCCACACTCCGGAGGCTTTACAGTCAGTCAAAAAGTCTTTAGGATCAACATATATCGTTTCAACCTTTTCTTCTTTTTTTATCAAAATATTTTCACTCGGATTTATCGGATTTTTAACTTCTTCAAATTCGGGTTTATATTGTTCCCACAAAATTCCGCTACCTGAAATCAAAAAATCGTTGCGTGCGTATTTTATCACACTCTCAAAATCAAATTGTGATATATTCCATTGCAAAGCCTTTTCCAAAATTATACATGCCATACGCTCAATTTTATCATTACTCTTATTTTGTCTTTCGACATAAAAATGCGGTTGCTTAAAATATAAAAAAGGTTTGAGAGTTTCTATTGTGGACCAAAAAATATTATAATGACCGACTTTTGACTTTTTACTGTCTTTATAAAAGTTACGACTTTCATCTATCAAATTATGGTATTGCTGATAATATTTTTCGGCAAAAGAAATCTTTTCGAACCATTCTTCCAAACATTCTTTTTCGTTTTTTTCAATCATCACTAATCACTCCTAAAATACTGCTTTCTCTAACTACGACCACATCTTTTTCCGCACCGGATAAATCGTCAAAAATGTGAAATAAAACCTTGTCCCCTTTTTTTATTGATCTTACTTTTTCTCCGACCGAAATTACCTCGCCGATATTTCGCCGATTTGGTCCGTCATAATCTATAATAATACCGCCCGAAGTTTTTTCTTCTTCGGGCGGCAATTTAATAAACACTCTGTCTGTTATTGCTTTTATCATTTCTTCTCCTTTATATATAAAAAAAGCACCGTTAGAAAACGGTGCTTGAGAGCAAAATCTTTATGCTATGGCATATGTTTTAAGAACTGATATAAAATCACTAAAATCACAAAACAAAAAATACCGAAAACAGTAAATATCATCTTAAAAAAATCTACGATACCTTCCGGTTTTGCATTTTCTTCTTGTTCTTCCATAACCTCTCCTATTTGTAATATTTTGGGATATATTTTTGAACTAAAGCATCGCAATCTGCCTCAGGATTTTCTCTCCCTAATCTTCTTCCTAAAATGTTAGCATTATAATCTGCATCACTTTCTGCAACAGTATTACCACCAAATGATATATCTTTTAACTCTTTAAGTAAAGATAAAACAGCTATGGTATCCTCTGATTTTTTACCATTTTGAGCTGCTCGGCAATTCATTACTGCATGCTTATATTTATCATTAATCCCCTTTTGTGCTGAATAATATTTATAATCATTATAAATATTTCTTGCACTATTATAATAACCTTGTTTATCAGCTAAATCATCTATAATTTTTTTTTGCATATATGTAATATCATCTACTAAATTTGATAATGCCATTTTGTTTTCTCCTTTCTGAATTACCAATTTTCATTTTTATAATTTTTTTCATTAAACATATCCTCAATACTCACTCTTCCGTTACCATATAATTTCGGTACTCCATAATCATAAACCGGCTCGGCAAAAGTAAGAGCCAAAGCATCTGCTTTGTCCGGCGACTTTCCCAAACGTTTTTTTATTTCGTCTTTGCTTTCCAGTTGCAACCTCCCTTTTGAATCAAACTTTTTTCCTACACTTATCAATTCGTTAAAAAGCTCTTCATCTTCCGGTAATTGCGGCTGCGGATTATCATTAAGCCATTGTGCCAATTTATCCCACATCTCCGCCCTACGATTAAAATAACGTTCACACTTAAGAGCTTTTTCGCCAAAATAAACCGCACGAATAATCTCCCCGAAACCTCTGTCTTTCAAAATATCAAAAACTCCGGCTCCTTGCCCTCCGACATCCATAAAAATTCTTCTCGGCAGATATTCCATAATAAAATTGGTGGCTAAATTAGCCACCTCTACATTGCTCAAATGTTCATAAGTTTCAAAGCGATAACACATTCGACCTTTTCTAAAACAAAATACTGTTCTGTCATCACCGAAACGAGCTATATCCAAACCGATTATCAACGGTGAAGTTGTCGAAATTATTGTCCTTTCAAAAGCCCTTCTGACTAAACTTGTTGAGATTAAACGATTATTTGCTTGCAACATAGGTTCTCCCAACCAAATATGACCATAGTTTTCCGGATGCTCATTTTTACATTTTTCAGCTTGATACTTAATTTCTTCCGGACAAAAGGGATTATCATAAAAATTCGCCTTTACAACTAAGGTTCTTTTATCCGGCTTTGCGGCAACCGCCATCCACAAAGCATCGTTTTCATATCGTCGATTCATCGAAATCCAAATTTCTGAACCGTCTTTTCTGATAGTCGGCTCTAGCACTTCCCACGAAGTTGCCGATATGGTTTGAGCCTCTTCAATCCAAGCTATATCAACACCTTCCAACGATTTTATTTTTTGTGCATCTTGCTCTCGCAACCCCTTAAAAATAAAACGTGTTCCGGTAATTTTGTTTTCTATTTTATCCTCAAAAATCTTGTAGTCGTTCAAACCGTAAAAAGATATTCTGTCACACAACAACTTATAAACGGAATCTTTTATGCTATCCTGAATTTCGCGCAAACAAGCTATGAACAATTTTTTCTTTCTGCCCAACAACAACAAACTGTCAGCAAAAGCATAACTTTTTCCGCCGGCTCTCCCTCCATAATAAAATTTAATCCGATATTTTTTCGTCATTAGCGGAGCAAATATTTGCGGAATTTTCGCCGTTATTTTTTTCATAATTTTCTCCTTTATCTTTTACAAATTGAACTAAAACTTGTTTGAGCCCGTCATCAATCAACTGTTTTTCGCTTTTCTCCGACCAACCGTGATTTGTCTTCAATGCCATAATTGACATTGATGAATTATAAAAACCCAATCCGGCTGCATTCATCAACCATTCTTCCCGAAAATACATTGCTTGCTCATAAGCGGATTTAAATTCGGAATTTTTTTCTCGCCAACGCAAAATATCCTCAACATTTATTTTCAGATTATCGGCAAAACGAACTACACTCGGGCAAGGAGCGGGTTGTTTTTCGATAATTGTTTCTATTTTATCCGACTTTTTGCTGAAAACTTCTTTTGTTTCTTCAACAAACAACGGAGCATCACGAAACCACGCTACAAGTTTTTGAGCATATTCACTTTTATAATCTTTTGTTTTTTTCATCATATCTCCATAAAAAAAATCGCTCTTATGAGCGATTTATGATTACGATTGTGGCAGATTAAAATCATATACCTGGTACTCGATTATCCACCTGCCGTTATACTACTTACATATTTTTTCGTACTATCTGTGCAAACAAAACTTTAACATACTCTTTGGATTTATGCCTTTATAATCTAAAATCCAAGCTCCTACAACCAACATAATATTAAAAAATATAAATGCCAAATATTTTGTTCCGCTCAAGCAAATAACCACTATCATCATAAACAAACTTAAAACAGCTGCTATTGCTGTAAAAAATATCAATACATCTTCAAAACTTATTGTCTTATTCATTTTTATTCCCCCAATTTTGATTATAAAAAAACAATAGAACAAAAATAGAACATTGTCAAATATTTTTTGAACAAAAATAGAACATTTTTTATTTTTTAAGCAAAATCAATAAGAAACACCTCTATATTTTCCGAAGTATCTTTATCTTTTTATTGATTTTCACCTTTATATATGATATATTGTTCTTGCATTAGCTATTAGGAACGAAAGATTTTAATCGCCTAATCAGTATCCTTAAAGGGATTGAAACTTCTTTTAAGAGAACTAATGCTTTTCAGTTTCCACCAAAGGAACGAAACCGAAATCGCCTTTGTGTATCTTTAGCCTGCGGGGAAGCGGTTAAAGGATTGGAACAAGCCCCATGTAATTGGGGCTTTTTTTCTTAATACCACTGGTTTTTACAAAATTCATAACTTTTTCCGGCTTGCATACATTCTAATATAAACTTATCGCCTGATTTTTCATAATCTACGATAAGCATATAAATCAATATAGCAAAAAACAGTATGAAAACTACTGAATAATACGCAAGTCTTTTATAAAAATTCATATTTTTTTATCTTTCCTGTTCTTAAATGCCCCAACAAATCTCTGCAATTTGCCGTTTTATCACTATAGCCAACTTTAAAACCATAGCGATTATTCGTCAAGTCCTTAAAATTCTTATTATAAGTTTCATTTTTTATTCTCTCCTAAAAATAAAAAAACCGCCCTAAAAAGAGCGGTTTATAAAAAACATAAATCAACACTATGGAACAAAAAATGGTGTTGCCAAAATTAAAATTGCCCACACATATAAACAAATCTTCATAACACCATTGACGATATTTTTACAGTCGGTTTTTATTCCATCCTTAGAAATAAAAGTAATTTTATCTCGTATCATTTTTTCTCCAAACATTATTTTTGTAGTCTAAATCTTTAAGCCACATTATACAAGATTTATTCGGGTTTTGCAAGCCATATCAATTTTTCACATTTCATCAAAAACTTTATTTGCTTCTTGAGAACAGACCTCTACATTCTTCTCATGTTTTAAACAAGCTTCAATATATTCCTTTTTTACACTATGTTCATAAATTTTATATCCGATAAACAATAACAGAACGATAATGTAAGGAAATATAGTTATCTTTAATAACA
>JAEIGA010009353.1_pt1 | contig 14828 bp, 25 predicted proteins | sample 9270691 | NCBI WGS metagenome assembly JAEIGA01 (sample SAMN17057246, study PRJNA624740) | gut metagenome | biome: biome; isolation source: fecal sample | host: Bos grunniens | place: China: Xizang | collected 2019
AATAAATATATTAAAAATATCAGAAGGGAAGGGCATTTCCCTTGACAGGAGCAATAATAAGACAACCACACCTTATGGGTGCGGTTGCAGTTGTTAAGATAGTCGAAGAATCCCACTACTTTAGTGGTGGGAGTATGTCAAAAACAGTTTCATATTTCCAAATCCTCAAATTTAAGTTCTTCAATACGTTCCAAATCCTCTCTATGTTTACCCAAAGAATATTCTACATGTGTAATTGTGTATTTAATAGTACTGATTTTCTTTTTCCTCAACTCTTCAAAGTATTCCTGAAGATTTATATCCAGCCACTCGGTTTTAAAGCAAAAGTCATTGTTATTACAATCAATTTCTTTTGGGAGTTCATCGTACCAACCATATACATCAATACTCTCTATATTATAAGGATAGTTTCTAACACTCCAACCAACCTTTTTCTCTATTGTATGGAATTTGTTTATTACTTCGGTCAATATGTTGCAAAGTTCCTTTTCTGCCTTATACGAAATAGACTTGGAATCATTTGTCATTTCTCTTAATAAAATCAATATTTTCTTTTTCATATCAATAAATATTTAAGTTAGTACAATCAATAGCTAAACCTAAAGGAATTAGACCTCGATAGTCTAAATGGTTTTTATTAAACCAATCAATCTGTTCAAAATTACATATCGAAAGTGGGATAGGAGTTTTTATATATTTCCAGCAGTCTTGAAACCCTGAACGTATTGAAGATAGTTCGTAACATTGTTCCTCTGTCATACTTGAAAGAGGGAAAAGGTATGGTTTGCAATACTGCACATCTGCGAAACCATCACACTCCTTCCAATCTAGTTCTTTAAAATACAATTCATTGTAAACATTATCAGATAGCACACCAGATAACTTGTGAATACTTGTATCTTCATATACAGTGCATTTAACACCATACATTATCCTACTACAAAGGTCTTTCAATAAAAGTTCTTTTTCTCCTTGTGTCATAGTTATTTTACTAATTTAAGTTCGACTTCTTGTGGACTATTTTCAAAAGTTACTTCTGGGAATAATGTTTCATCTATTTCCCCAATTAAGTATTTAGTATCAAAATAATGTGTAATAATTATGGGTTTTTTCATATAAAGATATATAAGACCGTCTCTATCTCTTGCTATCCAAAGTTTCATAATCATTCCTCCATTGCTTAAAGAGCCATAGTTGTCTACACCCGTGTCTTCGTCAATTAGTTTCTGTATTTCTTCTTCTCTTGTCATTTTAGATGGTTTGTAAAAACCATCTTTTAATTCATCTAGTTCCATAATTTTACTTTTTACTATTTATAATTTCAACTTTTTTACAATACATTGTACTATTAACACAAAACTCAATATCGTAGTAATTTATAATGAGTATTGCATCACCATTTTTAGCTATTGTAGGTTTAATATTTAAAAGTTCAGTATCATATAATTCTACATCTCTGTCATTAGTTTTGCATATAAATTTAGTTCTTTTATCTTCAGTTTTATCTTCAATATCACTAACAATATCATCAATCTGATATAAAGATTGTTCTATTCTATTTATTGTTTGACTAATATGATTTCGATAAGAATTAATTTCTTTTAATTGTTCTTCTAAATTATCTTTAACTTTATAAAGATGATGAACAATTATAAAAGAACAAATTAATACTATTAATATTACTGCTATTGTCATAATCTTATTTTTTAAATTCTTCTTTAAATACTACAATAGTATCAACAGGAATACTATCTCTATATGTTATTTCAAGAGTAGTTTTACCTTCATATACATCTAATGATGTTGGTGTATTTCTATTTTCATGTGATGAAAATAATGCAACGAATATAATTGCTGATACTGTTAAAATAAGTGCAGAAAGGAATCTGTTATCTTTATCGTTAGATGAAATATTACAAATCAAGGATAGTACATATATTAATCCAAATACTATTAACGCCCATTCCATATCTTACCAATTTTTATAAAAGTTATCACAATCATTAGTTGTACCTAAAAGATGCTCATTTCCTTCGTAAGGGATGCACTGAGCAAATGTATTACCACCATCTACTACAAATGGATATGTGTATTCTTTTGCATAATATCCCCAAAAAGCAGGTAGCCAAGCTCCAACATTGCGTACCAACACTTTACTCTCTAAAGGTACTAAAGTAGTAATGTCAAACTTATTGGGAACCAATTCCCAATTGTCTTGTTCTCGGAAATATAGATATAATCCTTTATCATCTATTCTAACATTATATTTATTTTTTTGAACATCAATAATTTCGCCTATTATATTACTTTGCTTTTCTTTAATCCTATCACCCACCTTAAACTTTGGGTTTAAAGTTTCAGTTTTTTGATTTTTAAATATAGCATAAGTTTTACCATCACGAATTTCAATCTCATAATTATCGAGATGTAACTCTACTTCATCTGCATAATATTCATTGTCAAAATATATATCTGACATTACAATTTTATCATCTACATCTTCGTTTGATTCAATCAACTTCTCCAAAGTTTTTGATTCAGTATTCCACTTATAACCTTTTGCTTTGATAGCATCGAATAGTTTTTGTTTTTCTTCTTCGGTGGCAAATCTTTGTTCTACAATTTCGTAAGTATAACACAAAGTAGGGCTAACATTAATTAATCTATTACCGTCAAGGTAATAATCCACATAAGTTAAAACTTCTCTATTTTCAATACCTTGAAAAATCGAATAAAATATAAAATTGTGAGATGTTTTTGTTACTACAATATCACCATCCTTAAATTTACAAGGTGGTACAAATCCTTCCCATGTAGTTTTACCTTTTGGGAAGATGGTGCATTTGGAATGTGTGCTAAGTGACATACATCCATATTCACTAAGTCGCATGTTGCCTTCGGGAGTTTGTATTTGAATGGGATAACAGTTACTGTCCACAATACACCCAAATGTACAATTATCATACATTGTACAATCCAACTCCATACCTTTAGGGCAATCTTTTAAGAGTTCAACTATATTAATTTTATTTTCCATATTTGTTTTAAATTTAAAAATTACACTGAAAATATACAAATAATAATAATAAAAACAAAAATAATAACTATTTATTAATAATAAAATGATATTATAATGAAAAAATATATAAATAAAAACACTTTATATAAGATAATAAATGAATCAATTAAAAAATGTTTAAATGAAACTACTTTTTATGGTGATACACATATTTTAAATCAACTTAACAAATTAGTTTATAAATTTACATTAAAAGAAATTGATTTTAGTAGTGAGTATGAAATAAATGATATACAAGAATTTATTGATGGATTAATTGAACTTTATCAAATGTCTGAGGAATATGTTTATTTTAAAAGAAATAATTTGTTTCAACTTTATAAAAAATATGAAGCAAATAATAATGTAGATGGGTTTTATAATGAAGATTTTTATTTAAAATTTAGTTATATTGATGATTATTTAAATGATTATAAAGTATGGGAAAAATACATGCCGTCACCTGAAGAATTAAAACATATGGTAGATGAATTTTTTGCATGGTATAAAGGATATTGTGCTGAAAAAATAGAAAAATACGCAAATAATATTTGGTCTGAATATAGAAGTCAATTAAAGCAAATAAATAAAAATATATATTAAAAAACATTTATAATGATACTTAATAATAAAGATTTGATTAATATAATCAAAGAATGCGTAATTAATATAGTTAATGAATCAGTTAATTCTAAAAAATTATATAATATAATTCAACAACATGGTGGTGTTAAATCTAATCATGGAATATTTGATTTGCATAATATGTCTGATAATGATATAATATCTATAATAGATTGGTCAACATGGAAAGACATATGTAATGATAAAAATAAATTAAATAACTTAAAAAAAGATTATAATGTAACTGTTCGTGATGATATTGATATTATTGAATTAAATGATGGAAAATATATTTTAGCAGTTTGTAGAGGGGCAAGATTTGATAGAATTAGTCCTGATTTAAATAACAATAAAGAACCAGGTGACTTTCAAGATTTATATAAAAAAACATCTGAACGTTTAAAAAATAGAAGATTTAGACGAGGTGATTATAATTGGGAAAATGAAAAAGCAGAAGATTTATTTAAAAATCCTTGGTTTAGAAATAAAGAAGGAGTATGGTCTGATACAAACTTAAGAAAAAATAAAATAGAACAAGCAAGAAATAAAAAACAGGACTAATTGTCCTGTTTTATTTTTTATAAATACTCATTACTGTTTCATAATATTTTTGTGTAGATTTAATTCTGTATCCACACCCACCGTTCCACAAACGTATTATATGTTCTATTTTACTACTACTTCTTTCTGGCTTAAAATTAGCATAACGTTCTTGAATTAAATAAAACATTTCAATAGATTTTTTTGCATTATATCTATCTTGGTAAGTGTATTTAGGTGTTTTCCCTTTCATTTTAAGATATTCATTACAATCATCAACAACAATAGTTTTAATTTGTAATATACCAATACAACTACTATCTGGACTAATTGCATGTGCATTACCCCCTGATTCAACTTTAATTATTGCCTTTAACAATTTATCCATGTTAATTTTTATAGTGTCTATATTATTAATAGTGTCATTATTTGCAAAACTAATAAAACTACTTAATATAAACATAAATGTAAAAATAAATTTTCTCATAATATTATATTTTCTTGTTGTTATTTATAATTTAAATTTTATAGCAAAAAAATATCCCACCTCTAGGGTATATATAGAGGTGAGAGGTATGTCAAATTTTTATCTATATATAAATAGCAACTTATTTTAAAAATGTAACTTACTTAATTTTTTTTAACATTACAAATATACAAATAAAAAATGAAACAACCAAATTTTGATTATTTCATTAACATTTATTAATAATTTTTATCATTTAACATTTCGCATATTTCGTTTGCACATATTAATCCATATTCATAATCATCAGTGTCTATTTTTTTAATAGCAAATGTTTTATTATTTATATTTAGATTAATATAGAATCTATAAAATATTTCATTAGTTTTCATTTTTTTAAATGTCACTGAATAAAATACTTTTTCTACATCTAATTTTGTGTAGAACAATTTTTTTTTCTTATCTTCATTTATTTTTATTTCTTTTTTAGAAATATATCCTATTTTATTAAATAATTTATCTATAAATTCCTTTATCATAGTATTTTATGTTTTAAATATAAATAGGTTATATTTTTATAAAAATGTTTCATTAAATGAGTTATCTCTATTAGAATATTAAAAAAAGGTAGGAGTTATCCTACCTTTTTCTTTTTTAAGAGACATCTTCAATATTAATAATTCCTTCATCATTTTCTTTACATTCTCGCATATAATGACGTTGACATTTTAATTTAAATGCTCTAGCAAATTTATCATTATTTTTTCTAATCACAATTCCCTCACGAGGTACTTTATTCTTACATAAAGGTTCATCTTCTTCCATTAAGAAATTTTTATCAACCTTCATTCTTGCTAAAACATTTTTATGCCAATTTTCATCTATTGGAATATCTGAGTATAAATCCATAAATGGTCCATCATATAAAATAGTTAAGAACATTATTTTATCGGATAATTCTGGGTGTTCTGTTACTAAATTTCGCGTCCATTCATCAACTTGATAAACTTCTAATTCATTCTTATTACCCAACTCATCTGTATGAGTAATTCTATAAGGCATAAACTTCCATTTACCTTCTTCACATCCATAATCATGCCCCTTTTGAATCATTGTTTTTGAGTTAGGAAGATAACCAACAACTTCTCCATATATAGTATAACCTTCTTCAATATATGGAGCAAATATTTCATTAACTTCACCCCAAACATCTACTTTATAGAAAGAATTTGAAGTTGGATTTATATATTGATTTTTAATTACTGAACGAGAAGAATATATATTTCCATATTCAGTATCTTTAACTTTAATTTTAAAGAATTTTTTAATTTTTTCCCACCAATTTAATTGTCTATTACAAAGAACATTTGCTAGAACAATACTTGTACCATGAAGTTTTACATCTATAGTAATATTATCTTCTGGGGAAAATTCATTAATATGTTCAGCAAACATTTTAGTGGAATAATGGAAAGCAAATTGTTCAGGTATAATTCTATTAAAACGTTTTAATTTTTTAGTTTTCTTTTTCCAATCTTTATCATAAGATTTGGTATTATATTTATGAATTTTAATTGGTGGAATATATTTCCAACAAAATTCTTCATCATTAATATAATTAAATTGAGTTCCAACCAAAGATTTCCAATCAATGTTTTCTAATTCAGGTAAATAATTAATTAAGGTTTTAATATCAGCAACAAATCCTTGCGAATATTGCCCTCTAAGTTTAATAATACGTACACGTCCATATTTATTAAAAAAACCACATTTAGACTTAGCACTATCCATTAATATTTTACCTTCAGCAACATCTTCAGTCTCATTAGCATCATTAATTAATTTTTCAACAAATGAAAAATTTGAGTTACGATGTGCTTCAGTAAATTCATATAGATTATTTTTTGATAAGAAATTTTCGCAAATAGAAGTTTCTACAGGTATATATATAACAATATCACCTGGTTTATGTTCTTTACTAATTACAATATCATAACCATTAATAACTGTCTTAACAAGTTTATCAGCTCCTTCAATTGGATATACCTCATCTATCTTACATATTGTAGCAAGATAGTTTGGATTATGATTTTCTGATAGTTTAAAAAAGGTATTCATATTTTTATAATTTTTTTATTTCTCCTTGTTTATTAATAATAAAACATTCTCTTGAATCAAGACAAGCTAGATTATCTTTTATAAGACAATAACTTAATTGAGTGTGCCCAATAATAGGGTATCCATATGGTTCATTTCCATCATCATACCATTCTCTAACATCTGCCCAAATTAAAGAACCATAATTGCTTCTCCATCCCCCTCTATAATGTGAATATAGAGTTAATGACTCAATTACCCCATAATTATTATTTTTAAAAGCATTATTAAATAATGTTACAACATTATCTTCATTCACTTCATCACCAAAACAATCATAAGCATATTTTTTATTTATACCAGCATGCGTAAATATAAAATGTTTGTCATTAATATATTCTTCATGTGCTAATTGAAAAATATTTATATTTTCATGGAAAATATTTTTTATTTTTATTTTGTTAAATTTATCAGTTCTACAATTACAAAAATTTTCTCCATATATGTAACCACAATCATGATTCCCTAATAATAATATAATTCTTTCAGTGTATTTTTTCTTTAATTCAATAATATCTAAAAGCATTTTTATATTATTTTCTTGAACCTCAGTCATTGTTTTTAGATTAGTAAAAATTGGTTTGTCTTTTTCATTAAAGAAATCATCATAATAGGGGTCTAAATAATCACCTAAAAAAATTATTTTACAATCAGTTTCAATAAGATATTTATTTACATGTTCAACCCAAAAAGAACGACCATGTACATCTGGAACTATTAATATTTCTTTATTCTTATTCATCATTTATATCAAAAATTATTTCACCTTCATCATTTTCAACTTTTAATAATAACCATGGAATATCTTTTTCTATAATACTTCCTGCTAATTCTTCATTTGGGTTGTCATTGTAATGAAATACTGTAACAGTGTCATTTTTATCAAATTCTACTTGCAATATTTCTTCTTGTTTTGTTTCAGGATTTATTGAACTAAATGTTTTCTTATAAAATTGACCTTCATCAAATGTAAAATCATATGAAGAACCATATGCTTCTAAAAATCTATTAGCTAACATATTAGCATTTACTTTTATAAAATGAAATATTCCCCTAAAAGGAAATGTTATAAAATAAGTATTCATATCAAGCTCTAAATCCTTGTTTTTCCATTATTTTTTCATTATGCTCTTCAAAAGTATTACTATTAGTTTTATTTCTAATTGAAATAAAATGTGAATATAACTTTTCAAGTTCAATAAAATTATAATTTGCTAATTCACTATCAAAACCTACATCAACTCTCAATTCTTCACTTTGAGTATTGAACTCTGTTATACTACCATGAGTATGCCCATGGCAATGACAAGTTCCATGTGGTCTTCTATTCCACGCTAACATAGGGAAATGACAACATTCAATACAAAAAGTTTCTTCTGGGTTAATAAATTTATATTGATTATTAGTGAATTTTAATTCTTTAATATCACCAACCCATTCAAAATAATTTTCTAATCCATTACAACTTTTATCATGATTACCTCTAATAAGATATTTTCTACCATTAAGTCTTTCTAATATCTTTTTTGTGTACTCTTTATTACCTAAACAAAAATCACCAAGAATATAGATATAATCTTTTTTATGAATTATACTATTCCAATATTTAATCAACCATTCATCAAACTTTTCAGATGCTTTTTTTCTATCTTCTTGAAGTTCTTCTAATGTGATACCAGCAATTTCTCGCCTTTTAGGTTGAAAATATAAAGTACTTGGATGACCAAAATGTAAATCACTAGTAATCCATACTTTATATTGTGTTCCTTTAATTTCTCCCATGTTTATTTAATTTTATTACACCTTTTATGTTTTTTATCTTTAATGTTAGAAAAGATACACTTTTTGATATACCTTGTTCTTCTTTTAATATTTCTTTATACATTTAAGGCGCTTTTTTATAACGTTTTATTATATATTGTATTTTACTTTTAGGTAATTTAGTTAAATGTTCTATTTCATTAATTGTTTTATTTTCTAAAAACAATTTAATAATATCAGGATTTTCTTTTTTGTATACTTCTTTAGTTTTAATTGATTTGTTGTTCGTTATTTTTTCACCTTTTATTTTTTTAATATGTATATTGTATTTAGTTACACTCCATATTTCACCAGTTTTTAAACGTTCATCATTTTTACTTACTTTTAACCTTTCACCAGTTTTAGGGTTTATACAAAAAACAATACCATAATTAATACCAACTAATTCACCCGATACTACTCGCGGGTCATTTGGTGTTGTTTGACATATTCTTGAAAAATCATTTTTATATTTATAAACACTTAATCCTTTGGTAGAGCCAACTAATTCTCCAGATAAAACTCTTTTATCATTTAAATCACACATTAATATATTTCCATTTTTATCTTTAAAAACACCTTTTCCTTTTGTATGCCCATGTATTATACCTAATTTATTTTTTTCATCATATTCTTCTTTTGAAATCCATTTAACTTCATCATTTATTTTAGCTAAGACATTTCCTGAAATGTGACATTTATATCTATCTTTATTATTATGGTATTCTTTTTTAGTTATTGTTATATGTTTATTATTGTTGCTAGTATCAATTACATGAACCATTCCAGTCATATTGTGTTTAAGTTCACCATTAACATATCTATCATCATTTAAATCAACTAAAAAACACTTACCTGATTCATCTTTAACCGTAACTCTACCTAATGTAAAGTCCCAACTTCCACTTCCGCCCGTATGCATGTTATAACAATTATTGTTTTTTACCATATCTTTAGTTACAATAATTGTTTCATATTTATACATTTCATCTTTATTTTTAAAAAATTTAAAAATATTTTTTTCATAATTATCTAAAGAAATATCTTTCATTTCTTTATTTAAAGCATACCCAGAACCTTTATAACCATCATTTAAATTAAAAGTACTATGTACTCCCCAATATTTTTTTCCATTTTTTAAATTTGTTATATTATAAAAATAATAATACTTATTATTTTCACCTTTAAAAATGTTTTCTGTTAAAATTTTATATTTAATTTTTCCCATAGTATTATACCCCCATTAGGAGGGGACTCTTATATAAATAGTTATTATTTATTAAAAAATAAAGGCCTGTCTATATAATTGTCAATTACACTTGGAATAACTCGTTCATAATTACCATTATTAAATAATGGGGATGTTAAAATCATATCCGCAGTCGTTCTATTTGTTGCAAATGCAATATTATATAGCGAAGCTAAACGTGATAAAGCACCTACATCTTGTTGATGACCTTGCACAATTAAATTATCGCAAAAGAAAACCAACACATCAATTTCACCTTTAGCTATCATAGAACCTATTTGTTGGTCTCCACCTAAACTTCCACTAAACAAACAAGTTACCTTATTTTTTAAAGGTTTAATTTCTTCGACAGTTAAACCATCTTCTTGAGGAATTATATCTGTAACAATATTTGAAATCAAACGACCTGTTGTACCAGTTGCATAAAGGTTATGTTCTTTAAGTACATTTATATTATATTTCACCCATTCAATCATTTCTTCTTTTCTAGCATCATGTGCGACTAATGCAATATTCATATAATTTTATTTTTTTTTTGTGTTTATTTTTTGCAAATATACAAAAAAAAGATTTAAAACACAAATTATTTTAAATCTTTTTCTTTTAATGGAATAAATATATCATATCCATCATCATCTTCGAAATGATTAATTTCTTCTAAATATTTTTGTCCAAACTTAAATCGTTCATATATAAACTTTTCACCATCCCAAATTGCTTCACTACTATTTCTACAACTGCCTTCATACGTTTTATTTATAATTAAATCTTTTTTAGCAATTGCTCCACATTTAATTAATATAGGTTTATAAAAAGTTTCCATTTCTTCTTTAGTACATTTAGGAACATCTGGTATATCATCTATGTTAATAAAATATGTAAGATTTTCCCAATAATTTTTAATTATATCGTTCATTTTCAAAATCTATTGTATTGGAAAATTCTTCAGGAAAATATGCTTCTAATTTTTCAGTTGCGAATTCTTGCATACATTTCAAGATTGTTTTCGGACTAAAAGTTGCTGCAACACATAACCCATTAAAAGATTCAAGCAAATCATTCATACCAGCATCCCAATTCATTTCTGCGGTAAATTTACATCCATTACTTTCTAAAGTAAGTATTGTTTTTTCTTTATTACTCATATTATTTTTATAATTTATAAATTATTTTTTGTTTAATTTAAACATTAATGCATTATTAACTATTTCAATTTTCTCAACAATGATTTCATTATTACACCATCCCTCATTAATACAAGGACCACCCTCTGTATCTATAAAGTTAATAGTTTTACCGTCTTCATTATAAGTTACATATAAAGGCATCCATTCTTCTTCAGGTTTAAAACAATAATAGTCACTATTAAGTATTTTTTGAAAACTATGTATGTGATTATATCTATCACTTTTTATAAAATATTTATTTTTCATTTTCTAATTTTTTTATTACCACACCAATCTGGTACTATTATTGTATTTTCATCTTTGAAATCATTATCTTTATAATAATAATTATAAGGACCACATACATATTTTTTATGTTTTTCGTGATAACATAAAAACGGACATTCATTACAATAATCTACTCCAAAATCTTCTTCTTTATCCATATTAATAACTTTCTGCAATTAAATTACGTATTGGAAATTTTACATTTTCTTTCTCACTAATACCCATTATTCCTAGATAGGAATCAGTTGCTGGTGTCCAATATCCATGCTTTGCTGATATCAATAAACTATCAGCATTAAAATCTATTTCATTAATATCATTTAATTCTCGTTCATTAATAAAATTAATGACAGTTTGTACTAATAATTGTTGTAATTCTAAAGCATCCTTACTAGTCGTTTTAGGATTATCTGCTAATGGTAATTCACATTTATTATATCTACGACTTAAACGTGAAAATTCATTCCATTCCTCTTTAGAAAAATATTTAACAATTTCAATTGCTTTATTTATATTATCAATATCAATCATAATAATTATATTTTGTTACAAATATACATTTTTTTTATAAAAAAAACAAAATAAGACTCACTATTTTTTTTAGTAAGTCTTATTTTTAATTAAATTATTGTAAGTCCTTCTGGGTTATTTGATTGTCCATTAGTGTATCCATGTCTTAATTTGGTGAGATATTCTTTATATTCTGGATGTTCTAAGTCTGAAATCTTTTTAATGTATTCTTTATTATGTTCACAATGTGCCTTGCTTTTAAAACCAAAATGATTAATTAAATTAGTATAGAAAACTAATTCTTCTTTTTGTTCTTCAAGATATTTAATTGCTTTGTCATATGCTTTATTTTCTGCTTTAGCTAAAGCAATTCTTTTACCGCGTTCTTCGTCAAAATTATCATCATAATGACATTTAGCAGTTCCAATTGTTTTAAACAAAGGTTGATTAATATCAATAATACCATACAAATAATATGGTGTTTTTAAATGAGATTTCAAAACACAAGTAACAGTATTATTTTTTTTATTTACAAAAAATTTAGTTTCTTGACTATAAAAAGTCAATTTAATTTCATTTTGTCTATATCCTTTCATATTTTTTATTTTTAAAAAATTAATATTATTTTAACTTAAAATATTTATAAATGTTTTGAATTTATCTCTATTTTCAGATAAAGTTAAATCAAATCCATTTTTAATTACCCATTTACCTCTTGTAAAATTTATTGTTTTATCATTTTCAAGACGAGTACATTCCACATATTCTTTAGTAATTAAACGGCCATATTTTACATTATCATCAAACTTATTCCAGTCAATGCCTTCTTTTTCATACAAATATTTAATTTGGTCATCAGTTGTTTTATTTTTTAATATATTATGTGAAATATAAGTTTGTGCTGTTTGTTGTTTACTATTTCTAATACAATCAATATTTCTAAACAAAAACCAAGCAATAACTTCATCATATGATGGTACTTCCCATACTTTACAATCAAATTGATATAATGGCATATTTGAAATTAAATCTAAAGTATTATATTCAGTAACTTGATTTTTTAGATGCCATAAAGTCATTAATTGGTTAAATTTACCAGTTGCCAAAGAAGATATAATACTTTGCATTTTACATAATCTACCATTAAAAAATATTTCACTTTCAGGTGTTTTCTTATTTAATAAGAGAGTAATTTCATCACTTTGTACATATGCTAATTGTACACCTTGTATTTTTTCACATAAATAAGATGCTGTTGCATCCATCATGTTAACAAAATTAACACTAAAAGGTTTTTCAAATTTATTTTTTACCATTTTAGAAAAACTTCTACCATCAATATGTACTAAAATAAAATTATTTGTATCTAATACATAATCTCTTTGTTTTTGATAAAATTTACACTTTTCTTTAAGTGTCATATCTGATGTGTCCATATATTTAAAAATTATAAATTAATTTAATCTTTTCATGTTCTTGTTTAAATAAACTATTAGTTGTAAATAATTTATTAATTGTACCGTTTTCTAAACGTTTAATTAATACACCATTTTCTTTATCAAGAATATTATCTTCTGTATGTGAAGCATAAACATAAATTGCTTTTGCACCAAGTTCTTTTAACCTATCAGCACCAAGTGCTATTGTATTTCCATATGAAATAATATCATCAATCATTAAAAATACTTTGTTTTTGATATCTGATTCAGATACTTTTTCACCTTGTTCATTATATATTTCAAGTCCTATAATTTTACCAGTATTAGAATCCCTATTTTTTCTACCATATACACAATATCGTTTAACACCACTTCTAAAATATTTTTTATATCTTTCATAAGAACCTTCATCTGGAAAGTAAATTGCTACTTGTGAAAACTTGTCATCAATATAATCATTATCTATTTCAAGAAAACAATCAGTAATACATCTATATAAAATATTATCCATTGTATTTAATCTATTTAACAATGCTAATGAAACATTTGAATGACTATCAAAAATACCTACTTTATTAAAATTAAAACTATTAATAAAATTAGCAAAATATTTTAATGTAAATACTTCTCTTTTAGATAATGTTTTATCCATTCTAGCATTTGGTAAATAAGGTAATACCAAATTAATTACAATATTATTTGAATATATATGATTATCTCTCAAATGAGAGACTAAACATAGTAATGTAAACATTTCTTCATCATTCTCATACAACCAAACTATTTCATAATAAGGAGTTGTGTTTTCTGGATTTGTGCAAAAAATGTTTTCGTTAAAATCTGTTATACATTGTGTCCCATCAGGAAAATGTTTAATATCTATTTTAGTTCCATTAATTTTAATCATAGTCTAATTTTTGGTACAAATATACAAACTTTTTTATTTAAAAACAAAATTAATTATAAATAAAAAACAGATTCACTAAAAAGTAAATCTGTTTATTTTTATTATTGTTTTTCTACTGTTACGATATAAATATATTCATGCCATCTTTGTGTATCAAAAGGAGTTTCTTTACCATTCCAAAAATCCTCAATTGATTGAATAATTGCAGAATATGTTCTTGCTGCTTTTTTTGATAAAAATTGAGGTTTTTCTGCATATTCATGTTTTTTTGTTGGAATAGATATCACTGATTCTATTTTTATTGGCGATTCTCCATATTTACCTTTAATGTTAGACACAGCAATTAAATTTAAATTAAAATCTATTGCTATTATATCTTCACCATTTTCACTTTCTACACGTAATTGTCGATATGGATTACCAAAAAATTCCATTGAAAATAATTTTGAAGCATGTGCGATAAAATCTTCCTTTCTAAAAGTTTTATCCTTTAAAGCAGCACTTGCATATCTTTTCCATCCATTTTTTATAACACTTTCAAGTGTTTCTTTAATCATTTGTTTTATATCATTTTCATTTAAAGTAATCTTCTTCATATTATTTTCATATATATTATTAATTAAA
>JAEIGA010009354.1_pt1 | contig 14827 bp, 10 predicted proteins | sample 9270691 | NCBI WGS metagenome assembly JAEIGA01 (sample SAMN17057246, study PRJNA624740) | gut metagenome | biome: biome; isolation source: fecal sample | host: Bos grunniens | place: China: Xizang | collected 2019
CTAAGCTTGCTCTTTACGAAAGCCGGACCCTTTCCTGGCTTAACGTGCTGGAACCATACGATCTGGCATGGCTTGCCGTTGAAGTTGAGGTAAAGTCCGTTCTTGAAATCTGCTGTTGTTGCCATAAATATAAGTGTTTAATAATTAAAATGTATTCTTATTGATTCTCAGTGTCATTTCCGCTTGCAAATTTCTCCTCCCATTCCGGAACATATTTATTGAGATCAAGTATGCGCTTGGCTACCTCGTCCAGCAGCCATTTAGGGGTGGATGTAGCTCCGCATATTCCTACTTTGTCATCAGCTCTGAACCATTCGCGCTTGATTTCCGAGGCCGAGTCAATATGGTATGTCCTGATGTTGAGGGACTTGCAGAGGTCGCAGAGAACCTTGCCGTTTGAGCTGGCCTTTCCGGAAACAAAGATTATGATGTCGTGTTCAAGAGCGAACTTCGAGAGTTTCTCGTGACGGGTAGCCACCTGTGAACAGATGGTGTTATGCACGGTGAGCATGCCTCTGCCTTTGAATCTCTCTATCGAAAGTTCATTAGCCTTAGCCATGTCCTCTTCCAGTCTGCTGCAAAGCATGGCATACTCTGCCGGACTCTTTGTGGTCTGACTGAATACCTCGGTAGGAACATCAAGTCTGATGGCGCCTTCTCCGATGAGTTCTTCCATCATGATGACGTTTTCCACTACGATGGCAGTGCCGTCAGTCTGGCCTATGAGGCCGAGAACTTCTGCGTGACCGATCTTGCCGAAGATTATTATCTGTCCTGAGCCGTTCTCATGGTGCTTTTCATAAGCTTTACGGATACTCTTCTGAAGCTGAAGCACCACAGGGCATGTGCAGTCTATTACTGTGAATCCGAGGCTTTCCGCAGTGGCGTAGGTTGCCGGTGGTTCGCCATGGGCGCGTATCAGCAGCGCCTCACCTTGCGCATCCACCATTTCGTCAAGGTCTTCCTTATCTATGGTTACGAGACCTTTGTCAACAAGTCTTGTGAGCTCTGCATCATTATGTACAATGGCTCCGAGAGAGTAAAGCCTTCTTTCTTCCTTGTCTTTGCGGCTGCCAAGGAATTCTTCCGCTTTGCCTATGGCCCGGATGACGCCGGCACAGAATCCTGAGTTGCTGTCTATATCTACTTTAAGCATAGGAATGTCTTTAGCATCCGAAGCGTTCGGAAATTATATCTTTTATCCACTCCAGCTGGTCATTCATGCTCATATGGGAGTTGTCGAGCACGACGGCATCGGGAGCCTGTGTCAGTGGAGAAGTTTCGCGATGAGAATCGATGTAATCACGTTCCTGAAGGTTCTTAAGTACCTCATTCAGATCGGCTTCCATGCCTTTTGCCTTCATCTCGTCTGCGCGCCTCTGTGCCCTGATAAGAGGGTCGGCAGTCATGAATATCTTGAGTTCTGCATCCGGGAATACGGTCGTGCCGATGTCGCGTCCGTCCATCACGATTCTCTTCTTACGGCCGAATTCACGCAGTTTCTTGTCTACATAGTTGCGTACTTCGGGTACCGTTGCTATAGGACTGACCTTTCCGGCTACTGCTAGGGAACGTATTTCATTTTCGATGCATCGCTCGCCTATGCAGGTGCCTTCGGCACTGAAACGAAGGTCAAGATTTTCAAGACCTTTCTCCAGTTCTGGCACGTTGATTGTATCGTCGTCTGCGATCAGACCATTTTCAATGGCGAAAAGTGTGACACCGCGGTATAACGCTCCGGAGTCAAGGTACAGGAAAGAGAACTCTTTTGCTATGATTTTTGCAAAGGAGCTTTTGCCTGTAGATGAGTAGCCGTCGATGGCTATAATGATATCTGGTAGGTGCATCAGTACACGTGCTTACTTAAAAACGGACAAAATTATAAAATATTGCTCAAACTCCCAAAAATGTCGATATTTGTAATATCGTTCAGACATAAGTAAGCCCTCTCTCCGAGAGGGGTGTAGATCAATTGTATACGTTGAACAAAGTTATAAAGGTAGAAATATGAAAATTCTGATTATTGACGACGAACGCTCCATCAGAAACTCTCTGAAGGAAATACTTTCCGATGAAGGTTATGACGTTGATGTAGCTGAAGATGGGGTGCAAGGTTGCGCGATGGTTGACAAGGAAAAGTACAGTGTGATTTTCTGCGATATAAAGATGCCGGGGATGGATGGCCTTGAGGTGCTGGACAAACTGGTGGCAATGGGAGTTGATTCAGCTGTGGTTATGATTTCAGGACATGGCGATATCGACACTGCTGTAGATTGCATAAAGAAAGGAGCATTCGACTACATCCAGAAGCCACTGGATCTCAACAGAATTCTTATCACCATCAAGAACGCCACAGAAAAGGTGTCGCTTGTAAAGGAGACCAGGATACTGAAGAAAAAAGTCTATGGACAGCCGATGATAGGCGAGTCCGAGCCAATGCTTCATATAAAGGATATGATAGAAAAGGTTGCACCTACTGATGCCAGGGTCCTCATTATAGGTGCCAACGGAACCGGAAAGGAACTCGTTGCCCGTAATCTCCATCAGAAGAGCCGTCGTTCGGCTATGCCATATGTGGAGGTGAACTGTGCTGCCATTCCTTCCGAACTTATCGAAAGTGAGCTCTTCGGTCATGAGAAAGGCTCGTTCACATCGGCTATCCGCCAGCATAAGGGAAAGTTCGAGCAGGCAGACGGAGGAACACTCTTCCTCGATGAAATCGGAGACATGTCTCTGGCTGCACAGGCGAAGGTGCTTAGAGTTCTTCAGGAGAGAAAGCTCTCAAGAGTCGGAAGCGACAAGGACATCATCGTGGATGTTCGCGTTGTGGCTGCCACAAACAAGAACCTGAAGGAGGAAATTGCCAAGGGTAACTTCCGTGAAGATCTCTATCATCGTCTCAGCGTGATAGTAATAAATGTCCCTACTCTTGATGATAGAAAGGATGACATCCCGATGCTTGTGGACCATTTCATCGAGCAGATATGTGCAGAGACCGGCATGCAGCCTCGTGCAATAGATGCCGATGCCCTCAAGCTGCTTGTGGACAAGAACTGGACAGGAAACATCCGTGAACTGCGCAATGTGGTGGAGCGTCTGCTCATCCTCTCCGGCGACCGCATCACAGCATCCGATGTCCGGGCATACGCTCTTTAGATTATTCCATGTATTTAGGTAGAGTGACGGTAAAAGATGCACCGCCAAGGCTGAAAGACTTCTGGTAGGATATCTCTCCGTCGCATTTTTCCACTATGTTGCGGCATATGGCCAGACCAAGGCCTGTGCCGCCGCTTTTTGTGGTGAAGTTAGGAGTAAACAGCTTGCTGAGGTTCTCATCTTTGACTCCGGGGCCATTGTCGTCGAATACGACATCATAGAAGCCGTCGCGCGTGCTGTTGCGCAAGCATATGAGTACGCGTCCCAGAGGAGCCTCCTCGCCATTCTCCTGTGCTTCCTTGCGCATGATTTCTACAGCCTGAACAGCATTCGTGATGAGGTTTACAAACACTCGTATAAGTTGTGGCTTCGGGGCCTTGACTAATGCACTCTCCATTCCAATGTACCTGATGCGGATACCTTCCCTGTTGTCGAATATCATCAACTGGTCCTTGAGAGTCCTGTCCAGGTCCATTACCACAGGGTCCTCGCTGTAGAGTTTTGCGAATGTTGAGAATTCGTTTGCTGTATCTGTAAGAATGTCAATGTGTTCAAGGACAACTGATGATACCTGATCGAACTTCTCTTCCCATTTAGGATTGCCTTTCTGCTTGAGTCTTATGAGTCTCTGGATTTCCAGCTTGATAGGAGTCAGAGGGTTCTTGATCTCATGGGCTACCTGACGCGCCATCTGGCTCCAGGCCTTGTCTCTCTCTGCCTGGGCCAGCTGCAAGCTGGAGTCGGACAGTTCCTTTACCATCCTGTTATAAGCATCCACCAGAGATGATATTTCGTCATCTCTTTTGTATATGATATATTCAAGGTTGTTGATGTCAGCGGCATTCATCTTCTTACCCATCTCGGAAAGAGGAGAGAAGAGAGCATTCACTTCCCTTGTGCTGAAGAGCAGAGCCATTATAAGCAGCAGGATGAAGAGGTTGACCAGAAGGGCTGCGTGGAAGAAGGCCTCTCTCTGGAAGTCATATCCGCTGTCGGTGTAAGGTACGCTGATTATAGCCATCATCTCCTTGTTATCGTTGAACAGAGGTGCATAAAGGGCCCAATAGCTGAAGTCGGCAACACGTGCCTTGCTTATGAAGAACCTTTGGTTGAGATGGCGTATGTTGTGGAAGGCCTCCTGATCAATCCGGTTTCCTATTATCATCTTCTCGAAGACATCCGGACTGGTGGAGTGAAATACTTCGCCTGCAGGAGTGTAGAGCGTGATATCGGATTTTGTGGTGCTGCTTACGTTTTCCACAGCAGCCTTGAAGGTTGGAGATATGAGGTCCTGCACGCCCCTGGCGTATTTTGTCTGTGCATCAAGCAGGGCCTGGATGGTTGTGATTTTGGACGACATCAGGTTGTGCATGTTGTCCTCGTTCCTCTTGTATACAAAGAGTACGCTTACCGTTGTCAGAGTGGCCAGAATCAGGGATGACGATGTAAGCAGAATTGTGTTGATCCTTGTCTTGAAGTAGTTGCTTCCATGTCTTGCACTGCGGTTCTTGCGGATGGTCACGAATGCATATGTAATTCCTAGCAGGAGCAGGAATATGTATGAAAACGATGTGAAGAAGATAAGGAAATGACGCTGCGGTCGTGATATTATAACTACTTCATTATCACTTACTTTATGATTAAAGTGAGTGAATCCCTTTGAGTGTGTTATTTTGCTGTCCTTGTCGTTCTGCGAGGTAAGTTGCGATTTGTCAAATATGGTCGGATATGGAAAATTTCCCTTGTAGGACATCAGGCGTCCGTCCGAGTACTTTGCATACGAGTATATTGCCGGAATGTTTATTTCTCCGGGAGTCGAGAATTTTCCCATCAGGTTCTTATAGCCCTGGTCGTCTTTGTTGGAGTTTGGCTCGATTTCAAGCAGCATCCTGGTGATTCCGGACTCCTTGGAATAGAAAAGGAATGTACCGGCATATCTGAAGCTGCCGTTTCCGTCGGTCACGAAAAGGAAACGTGAATTTTCAGCGATAGGGGTTCCGTTCCGTACGATTTCCGTGAAATGATTCATGGCATCCTGGTCCTGATCCTTGAATGTCATGATGCTTATACCGTGGCTTTGTCTGATGCGGGAGAGATAGTTCTCAGTGATTCTGTTCAGAATCATCCCGCTGGCCTTGTCGATACTGCTGAGTGTGGATATCAACTGGTCGGATGCTATGGCTTCCTCGACGGAACGGAGTCTTATCTCCAGTCCGAGGTCCCTGTCCACGGCCAATCTGTTGGCCCATACCATTATCCTGTCCTGCTCTTTCTGGAATCCCAGCTTGCTCGATGCTACAGACAGATACAATGCGCTGACGAATGCGAATGCCGCGAGCCATTTGAGCGAGAAAAAGTCGAATCGTCGTCCCGTGAGTTCCCTGATTGCCGGTGCACACATCTGCATGAGCAGCATTATGCAGAACATCAGAGCCATGTATGACAGGTATACGAGTATGGTATATGTGGTCCTGTCATTCCACAGATACAGTTCCATCGATATGTTGGAATTGTATATCAGACTTTTCAGAGACAAATGGGTATATATAAGTATGCAGATGGCTGAGATTGCAGCAACTGTTATATATATTGTCAGATTCCTTTTGCGTCTTTTCCTGCTCTTTTGTGCGAATCTCACTAAATCGGCCCTTACAAGATACGCGCAGATGAAGAAGAGGGTAATGTAGGTATTTGTCAGCAGAAGAGCCCCAAGAGAAAAGAAGAATGTGCCGTCTGCGTATAGGTTAGGGGAGAAGATGTCTGCGCTCCCGTTCATCTGCACTCCCCAGATATATGCCATCAGGAACAATAGGCTCAGGGTACACATAACCACTAAATATACTTTTCTCGTACGGTGGCCGGCAAGGAAAAGTACCGTAGCTATGGCGAAGAGCAACAGGCTCATCCATCTGAGGAACGAATTGTCGAAAAACGGGGCCGATGAACTGGTGTCGCGCAGGATCTTGAACAGCGGACGACCTTCAACAGTCACTACCGATCCTCCGCTGTGGTTCAGGGGAAGAACCGTGTATCGTGTGGATAGCTTCAGATTCGGATTGACGCCGTTGTCATTTCTCCTTACATCGTTAATAAGTGTATTTTGGATCTCGATACCTGCTATCACTTTGTCGTTGTACAGGCCGTTTACAGACTTCACGAGATACCATTTAGGACCAAGACTCGTGAACGAAAGGTGTTCCGTCACTTCGGCCAAAGGCGATATAAGTCTGTTCTTGAGGTTGGTGAGCCTTTGAAAGACCATGCGGTTGCTGATGTCGTCGTTCAGCACGGAAAACTGATTTGACCAGGCCTGAAGAGAATCGTTCACATATCGGTAGATGACCATATCCTCCGGCAGGGGATCGATATGGGCCTTGGTCTCCGGTGGAGAATCCAGCACTTTATTGATGTGCCTGTCGAGAATATCAAGACGCTGCCGTATATTGTTCTCCATTCGTCTTGCTACTCTTTCAGTATCGCCTTCTATGCCGTTCCCGGCCATTGAAAGCATGAACAGAAAGAGAGCCAGAATGAATACTGCCAGCGGTAACCTCTTATTTAATAACCTTTTTCTCATCGTTATTCATGGTGATAAGGTTCTCCTTTCATGATGGTGAAGGCGCGGTAAAGCTGCTCGGTAAATATGGCTCTGACCATCTGATGCGAGAATGTCATCCTGGAAAGTGAAATCTTGGAGTCAGCTCTTTTGTATACGGGCTCGGAGAATCCGTAAGCACCACCTATGACGAACACCATGTCCTTTCCTGTATAGGAAATCTTGTCCTGAAGTATCTTGGCCCATTCTACGGAAGTGTATTCTTTTCCGTGCTCGTCCAACAGTATAAGGTCATCAGCAGGTCGTATGTTCTTTAGTATGAGTTCTCCCTCACGGGTCTTTATCTGGTCCTTGGTAAGGGCAGACACACCCTTTAGCTCGGGAATCTCCACGATTGAGAACGGGATATAATGCTTGAGTCTGGATACATATATATCCAGGCCCTGCTTTACCCAGTCTTTATCTGTCTTTCCTACTGTCAGTAATGTGATCTTCATCGGGTCAAAGTCATGTAACCCACAAATATAAACAATTATCTGCAAAAAGTCTGCCTTGAATCCATAATGCATCATTGCGATGGACTATGGTCATAGGAATCTTCCATGTCGGTTTTGCATGGTGCGGATTTTGCAGTATATTTGCTCCGGTTTTCCTGAGATTCAGATGAATAGAATTCTATCTATATTGATTGCTTCGGCAGCAGTCTTTGCATCCGCTTCCTCGCTTTCGGCACAGGACAGCGGATACGATGTGTTTAATCCGATATCGAAATATCTGGCCAGTGGGGATGCAGAAAGGCTTTCTGCGTGGTTCTCTGATAATCTGGAGGTATCGATATTCTCCACATCAAACGATTCAAGCCGCAATCAGGCACGTCAGATATTGAAATCATTTTTCAAATCATACACTCCGCGTTCCTTTGTGATCAACCACAAGGCAGGTCGTCCGAACATGAAGTATGCGCTCGGCACTTTGAATGCCGGCGGAGAAATGTTCACCGTCACCATCTTCGTGAATTTCACGGACACTGAATGTCGTATTCAGCAGCTGAAGATAGAACGCCTCGACTAGGAAATTCCCTTGAAGAGGTCATATGGCATAGGAACCGATATCCTCCAGCTATTTAAGGATAAGTTCCACAGGACAGTGGTCCGATCCGTAGATTTCCTGATGGATGGATGCTCCTTCAAGTCGGTCTCTGAGGTCATTGCTCACTACGAAATAGTCAATACGCCATCCCGCATTTCTCTGTCGGGCCTGGAATCTGTATGACCACCATGAATACTCGTCCTTGGCATCAGGGTGGAAATGACGGAAGGTGTCGGTGAATCCTGCATCAAGGAGCTCTGTGAACTTGCCTCGTTCCTCGTCGGTGAATCCGGCATTCCTTCTGTTGCCTGCAGGGTTCTTGATGTCGATTTCCTGATGTGCCACGTTAAGGTCTCCGCAGACGATGACGCCCTTCCCCCGTTCTGAAAGGGCACACAGGTACTTCCTGAAGTCGTCATCCCACTTCATTCTGTAGTCCAGCCTCTTCAGCTCATCCTGAGAATTAGGGGTATATACGCACACGAGGAAGAAATCATCCATTTCGAGTGTTATTACGCGTCCCTCGTGGTCATGCTCGTCTATGCCGAGTCCGTATGTTACAGCCAGTGGTGTATGCTTTGTGTAGATGGCTGTCCCCGAATACCCCTTCTTGTCTGCATAATTCCAATATGACTGGTATCCAAGGAACTCCAGGTCCAGTTGTCCTGCCTGCATCTTGGTCTCCTGCAGACAGAAGAAATCGGCATCAAGCTCAGCGAAAATATCGGCAAATCCTTTTCCACATACAGCCCTCAGGCCGTTTACGTTCCATGATATGAATTTATACATAGCTTTCTGTTTAAATCTTCACTTGGTCTATTGCTTGTCTAACTCTCGTAATAGCGTAATTATGTAACCAATTATTCGGTGGTCTCGGATGTATAGCCTCCACCGAGAGCATGGTAGAGGTTCACTACGCTCAGGATTTCGTCCAGACGGTCGGATGCTTCTGTGAGCTCAGCGTTGAGGAGATTCTTCTGCGCTGTGAGTACCTCGAGGTAGTTTGTGTTGCCGTGCTTCATCAGCAGCTGGGTATTCCAGACAGCTGCCTGAAGGTTTACAATCTGTTTCTTGTGGATCTCTACCCTTTTCTTGGCGGTCTCCCACATCGTGAGTGCGTTATTTACTTCCACCCCTGCATCGAGAAGGCTCTGGCGGAAAAGGTAGGCAGCCTGTTCGTGCTGGGCCTTTGCCGCCTGAAGACGCGCCTTATTGGCATACCTGTCAAATATAGGCTGTGCAAGGGATGCCACAAGGTTGGTGATGAGACTTCCAGGGTCAAGCACGATGCTTCCGTTTCCTGAAGTCCAACTCAGCGAGCCGCTGAGAGTCAGGTTAGGGTAAAATGCACCTTTAGCTACATTGACGGAGTAGAAAGTCTGTTCCAATGCAAGTTCAGCCTGACGGACATCCGGACGACGGCTCAGCAGTTCGGCTGGAATCCCGGCTGACAATGCTGCCGGGAGTTTCTGCATATCCAGGGAATTGCGGCTGATCTTCATCGGTACCACTCCGATAAGAGAGCAGAAAGAGTTTTCCGTAGCAAGGATATTCTTTTCTATGGTAAGCACATCGGCTTCCACGCTCAGCCTGTTGGCCTTGGCTTGAAGGACAGCCGCTTCGTTGGTCTTTCCTGCCCTTTTGAGAGCCTCCAGGGTGCGGATATTCTCTTCCCATGTGTCAAGGGTCCTCTTGCTGATCTTCAGCTGCTCGTCCAGCATCAGGAGAGTGTAATAGCTGCCGGCAATGCTTGCCACGAGCTGTGTCTGCACTGCCTGACGATAGGCTTCGCTCTGCTCGACTGCCGCCTGGGCCTTCCTTTTGGCGTTTCTGTGCGTTCCGAAAATATCGGCTTCCCAGCTGGCATTCACTCCTATGTTGAAATTTCCTGGATACGCTCCACCTGAAGCCGACGCCGACACTCCGGGAAGCAATGCTCCTCTTGCTGAAAGCAGTGCCGCCTCAGTCTCTTCCACCCTGAGTCGTGCCACATTGAGGTCTGTATTATACTGAAGGCCAAGTCTTATCCACCCCTGAAGAAGTGAATCGGTGAAAATCTGATCCCATGATACCGATGCCGTGGATACTGAATCCGTCGGCACGGACATCCTTCTGTAGAGGCTGTCCACGAAGTGCATGTCTGCACGCTCGTATTTGGTGTAAAGTCCGCAGCTGGTCATCATCGCAGCCGCCAATATCATATATATTATACGTTTCATGAAGATTATTCCTTTATACGTTTAGGCATCACCTTTTCCTCGACATACTGGAAGACGATGAATAGGGCTGGCACAATTATCAGGAGCGCGATGGTTCCGATGAGCATTCCGCCCACAGTACCCACTCCGATGGATATGTTTCCGTTCGCTCCCACCCCGCTTGCGAACATCAGTGGAAGCATACCGAATATCATTGTAAGCGACGTCATGAGGATAGGTCTCAGACGGGCTTTTGCTGCAGACATTGCCGCCATGGTGATGGACATGCCTTCTGAGCGCTTCTGGGAAGCATATTCTGTCAGAAGAATAGCTGTTTTGGCAAGGAGTCCGATGAGCATCAGGAGTCCGATCTGCAGGTATATGTTGTTCTCCAGACCGAACATTCTCGCAAACAGGAAGCTGCCGGCAAGACCGAATGGCACAGAAAGGATAATCACCGCAGGGATGAAGATACTTTCATACAGCGCACAAAGAATCAGATATATGAAAATGATGCAGATGACGAAAATCACTGCCACCGAGTTTCCTGTGTCGGCCTCCTCGCGGGACATTCCGCCGAATTCATATCCGTATCCGGCAGGAAGCATCCTGGCCGCCGTTTCGCGTACTGCCTGAATCGCCTGTCCGGAGCTGTATCCTTCGGCTGCCTGTCCGTTTACCGAAATAGCCGTAAACAGGTTGAATCGTGAGATTGACTGAGGTCCGTAGATACGTGTCAGCTTGAGATATTGGTTGATAGGGGACATCTCGCCGTTGGAGTTGCGCACAAACATATTCTGGAGAGATTCGGTGTCCAGTCGGTATTCCGGAGCTGCCTGGAGCATCACTCGGTAGAGTTTTGAGAATCTGTTCATATTGGAAGCATAGCTTCCTCCCACATATCCGGCGAGAACGCTCAGTACATCTCCTGGAGAAGTACCGTTTCTCTTGCACTGTGCAGCATCAACCTCTACGAGGTACATCGGATATTTGGTGTCGAAGGATGTCTTGGCGCGTTGGATCTCCGGACGCTTGTTCAACTCTATGATGAAGTCGTTCGTTATCTTCTGAAGATCTTCCAGCTTGCCGCCCTTCTGGTCCTGCACGTAGACCTCGAAGCCGTTGCTGGCTCCGTAGCCCGGAATCATGCCTCGTGTATATACCATGATGTCGGCAGCCGTGATGTCGGCAGTGCGACGGTATATCTCCTCTATAATGGAGTCGATGTTGTCCTCTTTACCTTTTCTTTCATCCCAATCCTTGAGACGGATCACGAAGTTACCGGTAGATGAGCCCTGTCCGAACATCATACCCCATCCCGTTGTGCGGGAATATGCCGATATCTGCGGAATGGAGCTGATACGTCGGTCAATTTCGGTAAGCACTTTGTCGGTCTCTGCGATGTTTGTGCCCGGCGGAGTACGTATATCCATATTTATAGTACCCATATCCTCTTTAGGCACGAGACCTGTCTTGGTTGTGTTCATGAGGTAGAGAAGGCCGCCACAGGCAATCACAAGAAGAATCACCGTAAGCCATTTGCGCTTGAACATGAAGAGCACCAGGTGCTTGTATTTATTCACCAGTCCCTGGAATCCGGCGTCGAAAGCCTTGTGGAATCTTGTTGAGAAACTGCCCTTTTCTCCTGGCTTCAGTTCTTCATGAGGAGTCATGATGAGCGAACAGAGGGCTGGGGAAAGGGTGAGTGAATTTACTAATGATATGCCTACTGCCACAGCCATCGTAAGTCCGAACTGTGTGTAGAATGTACCGGTGGTTCCTCCCATGAAGCTGACAGGAATGAACACCGCCATGAAGACGAATGTAGTGGCAAGGAGGGCTGTAGAGATGCCTCCCATGGCATCTACAGATGCTTTGTATGGAGACCTGTAGCCGGCGTCGAACTTGGCCTGCACGGCTTCTACCACTACGATGGAGTCATCCACCACCGTACCGATCACAAGCACGAGTGCAAAGAGCGTAATCATGTTGAGGCTGAATCCTGCTACCATCAGGAATGCGAATGTACCCACCAGGGATACGATGATAGAGATAGTCGGGATGATGGTCGACCGGAGACTCTGGAGGAATACGAACACCACCAGAATCACGAGCAGAATGGCCTCGAAGAGTGTCTTTATGACATTTTTGATAGATGCATCAAGGAAGTCCTTTGTACTCATGAGGTCCACGATGGCCAGGCCCTTTGGCAGGTCTGCGCGGATTTCTTCCACCACTTTGTCTATTGCTTCGATGATTTCGTTGGCATTGGATCCTGATGTCTGCGACACGCTTAGGGTGGTACCCGGATGTCCGTTCACCATACCGACGTAGTCGTAGCTTCTTTCCCCCAGTTCTATTGTAGCTACATCCCTCAGGCGGAGCACGGTACCGTTTGCTTCAGCACGGATGACCATGTTCTCATAGTCGGTCACGTTCTCGTAGCGTCCGCGGTATTTCAGTACATATCTGAAAGTATTTTCGGATTCGGCGCCCAGAGTGCCCGTAGGAGCTTCGAGATTCTGTTCAGCCAACACAGCGGATATGTCTGACGGCACGAGACCGTATTTTCCCATCTTTCCCGGGTCAAGCCATATACGGAGGGAATAGTCACCGCCTCGTACGTCCACTTCTCCTACTCCTGCCACGCGGGAGAGTCTTGGCTCGATGTTGATCTTGAGGTAGTTGGTGATGAACTTCCTGTCGAAGGAATTGTCCGGGCTATAGACCGCGAGGGTCTTGATGCGGCTGGTCTGGCGCTTGCGCACCGTCACACCGCTTCGGGTGACCTCGGCGGGAAGAAGACTCTGCGCAGATGCGATGCGGTTCTGCACATTCACCATGGCCATATCTCCGTCGGTTCCCTGACGGAAATAGATCTGAATGCTTGCTGATCCGGAGTTGGTGGCAGATGACACCATGTACATCATGTCCTCTACTCCGTTGATAGCCTCTTCGAGAGGTACCAGCACGCTTCGCTGCACTGTCTCGGCATTGGCTCCTGCATACGCAGCGGATACGCTCACGGTAGGTGGCGCAATTTCCGGGAACTGCTCTACCGGAAGTTGTGAAAGACCGATTATGCCTACCAGCAGGATGATTACCGAAATCACCCCTGCAAGAATAGGACGGTCGATGAAAGTCTTTACATTCATTATTCCTGGCCCTCCTTGACGGTTAATGTGTCCTGTTGCGGTGTGGCTGCAGTCTTGCTCTTTATGATTGTGCCTTCCTTGATGAGGCCGGCTCCTTCAGCCACGATGATGTCTCCTACCTCGAGACCGTCTGTGACGATGTATTCTATACCGTTGTTCTGTGGAGTTACGTGTATTTCGGTGGCCGATGCCTTTCCGTTCACTACCTTATATACGAAAATGCGGTCCTGAAGTTCGAATGTAGCAGCCTGGGGAATGGCGATACAGTCCTTGAGAGATACAGGGATGATGATTGTGCCGCTTCCACCGTTGCGCAGAAGATGGTTGCGGTTGCTGAATACGGCCCTGATGCTCACAGCTCCGGTGCTCTCGCTGATGGTTCCTGAGATGGCGTTGATTTTGCCAGTGTGCTCATAAAGGTCGCCGTTGCTCATCACAAGTTCAACCTCAGGCATCTGCTTGATTGCTTCCTTGAGCGACCCGTACTGCTTCACCATATCGAGCATCTGGTTCTCTGCCATGGAGAAATATGCATAAACGCGGCTGTCGTCAGACACTGTCACCAACGGCTGGGTGATATTGCTGCTGACGAGGGCTCCCACCCTGTATGGAATCATCGATGCCACGCCGTTTACTGGAGAACGCACTTCAGTGTATGAAAGGTTGTTGCTTGCATTCACTTCCTCGGCCTTGCAGAGCGTGAGGCGTGCCTCGGCGTCTGTCAGGTCGTTCTGTGCTGTCATCAGGTCGAATTCCGACACCACATCCTGTTCGAACAGCTTTTTGTTGCTCTCGTGGATGAGCTTTGCTGTAGATAGGGATGCCTCGGCGCTCTTTACGTTTGCCACGGCGATTTCATATGCTGCTTTGTAAGGAGTCTGGTCTATGATGAAGAGTACCTGGCCCTTTCTTACACTTTCACCTTCCTCGATGAGGATGTCAGTGATCATTCCGCTCACCTGAGGGCGGATTTCCACGGTCTGAACTCCGCTGATGGCTGCGGAGTACCCTGTGGAGAGGGTGCGGTCACCGAGTGTAACCTCAAGGGTTTCATAAAGAGTGTCTCCTTTTGGAGCGGTTTTTGTCCCCTCCTTGCAGGCGGTCGCAAGAAGACCGCAGAGCAGTAGAATGGCGATGGCAGTTCGTTTCATTGATTTCCGATAGTTTATAAGTTTTGAGATATACGTATGTTGTTGACGTTTATCCTGCAAATATACTTAAAACGTAGTTTTAAATGAAAAATATTTTATGGATTGCCGGTGAATGCTTGTTCCCAATGTGAGTGTCATGTGTTGAAATATAATGATATTGTTGTTATTTTTGTATGATAAAATTTTGAGTATATGGCAAGAAAGAGGAATTCCCGCGCTAGAGGCCGCGGAAAGAAGGAAAGAAAGGTATTCCCGCAGGCTGTCGGAAAGGTACAGATGACCCGTGAAGGTTATGCTTTCGTGATTGTGGAAGGTGATGAGGATGATGTTTTCGTCAAGGCTTCGAAGACCCGCGGTGCGCTCAACGGCGACATTGTGCGTGTGACCGTGACACGCGAAAAGCTGGACCGCCAGCGCAGGGAAGGGGAGATAGTTGAGATCCTCGAACGTTCTCCACGGCCTTTTATAGGCATTCTGCATGTTGTCGGAGACCAGGCCTGGGTGCTTATGCAGAGCCGTTTC
>JAEIGA010009355.1_pt1 | contig 14824 bp, 9 predicted proteins | sample 9270691 | NCBI WGS metagenome assembly JAEIGA01 (sample SAMN17057246, study PRJNA624740) | gut metagenome | biome: biome; isolation source: fecal sample | host: Bos grunniens | place: China: Xizang | collected 2019
CCGCCAATGATACGGTCGATAGCGGCAAGGAAGTCCTCCTGAGTGACAGATTCTTTATCTTTACGGGCGGCGATGAGAGCAGCCTCGTTACATACATTAGCGATATCGGCACCCGAGAAGCCAGGGGTCTGCTTAGCCAAAAAGTGACGGTCGATAGCAGAATGGAGCTTGATATTACGCAGATGAACTCCGAAAATATCCTGACGCTCGTTGATGTCGGGAAGACCAACATCAATCTGACGGTCGAAACGACCTGCACGCATCAATGCCTTATCCAAAATATCAACTCGGTTGGTGGCAGCCAGAACGATAACGCCAGCGTTAGTCTGGAAGCCATCCATCTCGGTAAGGAGCTGATTGAGGGTGTTCTCACGCTCATCATTACCCGAGAAACCGGCATTCTTACCGCGGGCACGACCTATGGCATCAATCTCATCGATGAAGACGATACAAGGTGCCTTCTGCTTAGCCTGCTCGAACAAGTCACGCACACGCGACGCTCCAACACCGACGAACATCTCCACAAAATCGGAACCCGAGATAGAGAGGAAAGGTACGTTAGCCTCGCCCGCAACAGCCTTGGCAAGAAGAGTCTTACCTGTTCCAGGAGGTCCTACAAGCAACGCTCCCTTAGGAATCTTGGCTCCGAGCTTACGGTATTTGTCAGCCTTCTTCAAGAAGTCGACAATCTCCATAATCTCGACCTTAGCCTCCTCCAAACCTGCTACATCCTTAAAGGTGACCTTCTTCTTCTGATCCTTATCGAAGACCTGAGCACGTGCCTTACCGACATTCATAATGCCGCCAGCTCCGCCGCCACCGCGTGACATACCACGGAAGAAGAAGAACCAGATACCGATGAGGAATATCCAGGGGAAGATATTGAGGAAGAATGAGCCCCAGCCACCCTCAGTCTCATCGTAGGTGACAGTGACATCGTAAGGTGCTACAGTCAGCGTAGAGTCCTGAGCAAGAAGGTGCTCACGATAAGCCTCCTCAGCAAGGTTAATCTCCTCGTTGAGAATCTCAATAGAGCCGTGGGTAAAATAGAGCTGATTGCCCTCCGCAGGGATGTGCTTATAACGCTCATCAGCACCCTCACGGTAGCGTTTGATGGCATCCTCCTTGAGGAATACCTCGATGGTCTCGCGGTTGCCTGTAACGTTAACTCGCTCGACATCGCCCTTTTGAATCATATCCTTGACGGTGGTCAGATCGCTCGCCACGGGAGCTCCCTCGTCGTCCCACAGAAACGATGCAGCGACAATACCGACAAGAATCACAGCCCATATCCACATAAAATTGAAACGTGCGGGACGTGGTCTGTTATTTGGTGTTTGTGTTGCCATAAATTAAGTTAAAAATTCTGTTGATACATCCATAACTATGCCGTTACGACACAGATAACGTATCGAGAACTATAATTCGTATTCGTAACGCTTCATTGGTGCGTCAGCCCACAACTCCTCGAGTTTATAGTAGTCACGCAACTCGCTCTGGAAGACGTGTACAACGACATCCAAATAGTCAATAGCTACCCAGAAACCATTCTGCTGGCCCTCGATACGCCATACTTTTTGACCGAGCTTCTCGAAAACCTCCTGCTCGATGCCATCGGCAATGGCACACACCTGAGTGGTAGAGTCGGCGTTACATACTACAAAGTGAGAACAGATAGCTCCGTCGAAGCCTGTGAGGTCCAGAGAGATGATGTTCTTACCCTTCTTATCTTGAATTGCTGATACGATAGTGTCAATAAGTTTTTCCATAAATTCTATATATGCATATAACCACGCAAAGTTACATAATTTTTATTGAAAATAAAATAATTTAGGGAGGATTATTACACAGGCGGCGTTTTGACAAAAAAAAGAGGCTGTCCAACTTGCGGTCAGACAGCCATATAGAGGTAGAAAATATATTTCGGGATTAATGCATAAATTTCTGCAAAGAGCCGGCACAATCCAGAATGGTCTGCTCAAGAGCCTTGACGATGGAGTTCTTGACGTAGGTGCGACGCACAACCATAGCGATACGGCGTGATGTGGCACCCTTGGCAAGCATCTTGACCTGCGACTTACGGTCGGCAGGGATATACTCCAAAGCCATCTCGGGGATGATAGTCATAGAGGAGGTGCAGTTGACAATACGCATAAGCGTATCGAGCGAGCCAGACTCGAAATAGTAGTGGGTAGGCATCTCACGGCGGGCAAGGCAGAGCTCCATAATCTGGTCACGCATACAGTTGCCCTTGCTCAGAAGAATCAAGTCCTTAAGGTCGATATCCTCAAAGCGGACATTGGAACGCTCATAGAGAGGATTAGAGGGCGAGACATAGGCGTAGAAGCGGTCGCTGAAGAGGTCGTGCTCGACAACGCCCTCGCCACAGGTACCACTTGCAACGAGTGCCGCATCGATACGATCGTGGCTGAGAGCCTCGATGACATCGGCTGTGACCATCTCCCGAATCTCCAACTCAACCTTTGGGTATTTTTTGACAAAAGTTGGAATAAATTTATGCAGAAGATAGGGGGCGATAGTGGGAATAACACCCAGACGCAACTTACCCGCTGTAACACCCTTAAGCTCGGCGATAGACTCGCGGATGTAGTTGTAGCTACGCAAGGTCTCCTGTGCCTGAGCAATAACGACAGCTCCAGCCTCGGTGGGGATAACGGGCTTCTTACTACGGTCCAAAAGAATCACACCAAGCTCATCTTCCAAAGCCTTAATCTGCATACTCAGAGAGGGTTGCGTAACAAAACAGTGGTCGGCAGCAGCAGAAAAACTACCGCAGTTTGCCACCTCAATCAGATACTGAAGTTGAATAATTGTCATAAGCACACATTGTAAACCAAAGCAAAATTATAAAAAAAATCTATAGCGACAAACTTTTTTGGCATAGAGGATAAAAATTCTTAAATTTGTAGATAATTTGAGGTTGAAGTGTGGCACAAAACAGAGTGGCAGACTGGGTATTTTTGGAGAAATGGAGAGTTTTTTGGAGGAGATTTCCAAAAGGTGCACACAGACAACAGATTTGAGTAAAAATTAAAAAAAGAAATAGATTTATGGGAAAAGTGATTTTGACGGGCGACCGTCCAACAGGAAAGCTCCACCTGGGACACTATGTGGGCTCACTGCGTCAGCGAGTAGAGTTGCAGAACTCGGGACTTTTTGAGAAGATTTTTATTATGATTGCCGACGCACAGGCTCTCACAGATAATGCAGACAACCCTGAAAAGGTGCGTCAAAACATCATAGAGGTGGCACTGGATTATCTCTCTTGCGGAATAGACCCTACGAAGTCGAACATATTCATACAGAGTATGATACCAGAGCTCACAGAGCTGGCATTCTACTATATGAACTTAGTAACGGTAGCACGTCTGGAGCGAAACCCAACGGTAAAGACCGAGATTGTGATGCGTGAGTTTGGTAAGTCGATACCCGTAGGTTTCTACACATACCCTATATCACAGGCATCGGACATCACAGCATTCCGTGCGACAACAGTGCCCGCAGGTGACGACCAGGAGCCTATGATTGAGCAGACACGTGAGATTGTACACAAATTCAACTCTATATATGGCGAGACACTCGTGGAGCCAGAGATACTTCTCCCATCAAACGCTGCGTGCAAACGTCTGCCAGGAACAGATGGTAAGGCAAAGATGAGTAAGTCGCTCGGCAACTGCATATATCTCTCGGATGATAGTGCAGACCTGCGTAAGAAGGTGATGAGTATGTACACCGACCCTAACCACATCCGCGTGGAGGACCCAGGCTCAATAGAGGGTAACTGCGTGTTTACATATCTCGACGCATTCTCCTGCCCCGACCACTTCGCAGAGTTCCTGCCCGACTACGCATCACTTGACGAGTTGAAGGCACACTATCAGCGTGGCGGATTGGGCGATGTGAAGGTAAAGAAGTTCCTCTACGCAGTGCTCGAAAAGATGCTCACACCTATACGTCAGCGTCGTAAGGAGTATGAGCAGGATATCGAGGGTGTATACGAGATACTGAAGAAGGGATGTCAGGTGGCACGCGAAGAGGCTGCCGAGACACTCGAGATGGTACGTCGTGCGATGAAGATTAACTACTTCGAGGATGCGGAGCTTATCCGTCAGCAGTCGGAGATGTACCGCACGAAATAGTAGAGCAAAGAGTAGAAGCAGGGCGACAGAGGATGAGTCTGAGGGAGAGCATACTTAACTGGCTGCGACGCAGAGCAAAACGACTGAGCAACAACCAGATGATGGCTGTATTGGCAGCCATAGTGGGTGTGGCTGCAGGTGTGGGCACGTGTCTTTTTGAGATGTTGCTCTATGGCGTGCGTTCGGCACTTGTGACGTGGTTTCCCGCAAACGAGGCTCAATTTCTGTTCCTGATATATCCCGCGATAGGTATAATATTAGCGACGCTGTTTGTAAAATACATCGTCAAGGATAACATATCGGAGGGTGTAACACGTGTGTTGCACGCTATGTCGCGAAAGGACTCACGCATAGCATCACACAACTGCTGGTCATCGGTAGTAGGTGGTGCTACAACGATAGGTTTTGGTGGCTCGGTAGGTCCCGAGGCTCCTATCGTACTGACGGGTGCTGCCATAGGCTCTAACGTAGGTAAGGTGGCGAAGCTCAACTACAAAGAGCTGACGCTGCTGCTATGTTGTGGTGCGGGAGCAGCAGTGGCTGCTATATTCAAAGCACCGATAACGGGCGTGGTGTTCGTGTTGGAGATACTGATGCTCGACATAACAGCTACGTCTATTATTCCGCTGCTCATATCGTCGATATCGGCAACGACGGTAGCCCTGATATTCAGAGGTTTTGACCCTATACTCTCCGTTACGCTTGACGCATCGGACATATTCATCATCAGGCAGATACCGCTATACATACTACTCGGCGTATGCTGCGGTCTGATGTCATACTACTTCACGTCGATAAACTCATTCGTAGGAAAGAAGATTAAGGGTATCACATCGCAATATCGTCGCTGGGCAATAGCGGGCGTGATGTTGGGTGTGCTGATATTCATCTTCCCACCGCTATACGGTGAGGGATACGAGGGTATGATGTCGCTGATGCACGGCAAGGTATCGCAACTCTTCGACAACTCGCTATTCTACCAATTCAGCAACATAGAGTGGTTGGCGATAGTATATGTGGCGTGTATTATGTTCTTCAAGGTGGTGGCAATGGCCACAACAAATGCCGCAGGAGGCGTGGGAGGAACATTTGCACCATCGCTCTTCGTGGGTGCATTTATGGGTGCGATAGTGGCTCTGGTATGCAACGTGGCAGGGTGGGAGGTCTCTATCGTTTCGTTCACGCTGGTAGGTATGGCGGGTGTGATGGCAGGTGTGATGAAGGCTCCGCTGACATCGATATTCCTCATAGCAGAGCTATCGAACGGATATGGGCTATTCATACCGCTGATGATAGTGGCGTGTATCTCCTTTGCGGTGGACTACAGCCTCGACCGCGACTCGATATACACCAAGCAGCTGCGTATGCAGGGCGAACTGCTAACACACGACAAAGACCAGTCGGTATTCGTATTCCTGAAGTTGGATGAACTGATGGAGACAGACTTCATACGTCTGAAAGAGAACTTCACATTAGGCGACGTGATACACATAATATCGTCAGCCCGACGTAACATATTCCCCGTGATAGATAACTTTGGACATCTGTTGGGCGTAGTGCAGCTCGATGACCTGCGAGAGGATATGTTCAAGCGTGAGAAGTGGGGTCGCTCGATAACACACTATATGATTCAGCCCCCGTACCGTATACTGGAGCACGAGATGGTGCAGAGCATAATGCCACGTTTCGAGCAGACACATACCTGGATGCTGCCCGTAGTGGATAAGGATAACCGCTACTTGGGATTCATATCGAAATCACGAATACTCGATGCCTACCGTGAGGCATTGGTGAAGATTTCACAATAGGTGGCATAGCGACACCACTTGCAGAGGTCATCACCTTATATTAAAAAAAGAATTAGCCTGTTCGCATAACGAACAGGCTAATTTATGTTCAGGGGGGGGGCAGACGACTCTATCGTCTACCCTTCTGCTGTTGCTGCTGCATTAGCTCCTGCTGACGCATCAACTCCTCGTAGCGGAGCTGGAACTTTGACTTCTTGCCATTGTGCTTCTTGGCAGCGGTACGCTCCATAATGGCACGGATCTTATTATCGTCAACGAAATGACGCATAGAGAACATAATAATCATAGTCAATACCTGCGACACCAGATAGTAGTAACACAAGCCCGATGAGTAGCTATTGAACCACATAAGCATCATAAATGGCATAAAGTATACCATCATAAACTTCATAACACCACCCTGTGGCTGTGCAGCACCCGTCTGCTTATAGCTGAAGTAAGAGAAGCCCATAAGTGCAAGGCTCATCAACAACGCAAAAAGACTCACGTGGTCGCCATACCAAGGAATAGAGAATGGCAACTCCAACACACTATCGTATGATGAGAGGTCGTGTGCCCACAGGAAAGACTCGCCACGAAGCTCGATGCTCGCAGGGAAGAAGCGGAACAATGCCCACAAGATAGGCAGCTGGATAAGCATAGGCAGACAGCCTCCGAGAGGGTTGACACCAGCCTTCTTGTAAAGCTCCATCATAGCCTGCTGCTTCTTCATAGCATCCTCCTTACGTGGGTACTTCTCATTCAGTGCATCCATCTCGGGCTTAATGACACGCATCTTAGCGGTAGAGAGGTAGCTCTTATAGGTAAGAGGCAAGATGAGAGCCTTAACCAAAAGGGTAAGGATAAGGATGATGATACCGAAGCTTGCGATGTGGCCACTAAGGAAGTCCATAACAGGGATGATAATCCAGCGGTTGAACCAACCGATAATCCATCCACCCAGAGGAATGACCTTCTCCAAATAGATATCCTCGTCGGCACGTACCTCAACATCCTTCAGGATGGCGTACTTATTAGGACCGCAATACATAGAGAGCTTATACTCGTTCTGACCATTGTATGGCAAGATCATAACAGCCGAGAACTCCTTCATAAAGCCTGAGCCCTCCTTAGCAGTCTTATAGTTAAGGTCCGCCGTATCGAAGTTATCGTGAGCAATGAAGGTCTGCGAGAAGAACTGCTGCTTGAATGATACCCAATTAACAGGGTCCTCATCGAGCTTCTCTGCCTCCTTAGAGGTGCTGATGCTCAGCTCTTCAACATCATCCTCGTCAGCAAGACGATAGGCGATAGTGGTGTAGTTATTCTCGTTGGCGAAGCCACGCTCGTTCTGGTAGGTGCGGTTTGCCCACTCAAGAGCAATGCTCTCCTGCTTAGCCATAACGGCATCGGCATTGATGAGCTGGATATCGAAGTCGATAAGGTAGTCGCGTGAGAGCTCCTTCTTATCGTAGAGGGTGTAGACATACTGCAGGGCAGCATCACCACTCAATGGCAACGAGAAGGTAATCTTCTGGAAGCCATCACCCTGCTCAATACCCTTGTTCTCGAAGACAAAGAGTGATGTCTCGACAGGCTCGGCAACACCCTTCAGAGTGAAGATGGTTGAGAAATTGGCACTCTCGGGCTCATATAACACAACCTGCTCGTTACGCTCTCCATCGGCATATTTGGTATACTCCTTCAAGGTGACCTTGTGCATCATACCTCCCTGGGTGGTGAAATCAACGCTCAGCACATCATTCTCAAGAGTGATGGTCTGAGCCTCAACACCCTTATGAGATGCGAGAGTTGCACCATAGGTAACAACATCCTGGTTAATCTCGATAGTCTGCAACGAGTCAACCGAAAGTACTGTGCTATCTGCAACCGCCTCAGCCTCAGCCAACGCCTCCTCGGCAACCTGAAGCATCTGCTCCTGCTTAATCTTCTGCTGTGCTGCCTCATACTCAGCAGCCTGATCGGAACTGTACCATACGTAACCCACGAAGATGAGTCCCATAAGGACAAGTCCCATAATGGTATTTTTATCCATTGTTTTCCTACTAACTTAAATAACTTTTTGTCTATTTATTCTTCAAAGCGGCAGCCACAAACGCCACGAAGAGTGGTGCAGGACTCGCTACTGTACTCTTATACTCGGGGTGGTACTGCGAAGCAACAAACCAAGGGTGGTTAACCAACTCGACAACCTCCACCAAACCTGTGTCGGGATTAACACCCGACGCAATCATACCCGCAGCCTCGAACTGAGCAAGGTAATCTCCATTGAACTCATAGCGGTGACGATGACGCTCCGAAATGAGCTCCGAACCATAAGCCTCATATGCCTTAGTACCCTTCTTCAGGCTACAAGGATAGGCTCCAAGACGCATAGTGCCGCCCTTGGCGGTGATATCCTTCTGCTCCTCCATAAGGTCGATGACAGGAGTCTTGGTCTGAACGAGCTCGCTTGAGTGAGCATCCTTCAAGCCCAACACGTTGCGTGCAAACTCGATAACGGCACTCTGCATACCCAGGCAGATACCCAGGAATGGGATATTGTTCTCGCGGGCATAGCGGACAGCCTCAATCTTACCCTCAACGCCACGAATACCAAAGCCCGGAGCAACAAGCACTCCCGACATACCGTTCAAATGCTCGGCTACGTTCTCCGCAGTGACATTCTCAGAGTTGATGTAGTGCACCTTAACCTTACAGTTGTTGGCAGCTCCTGCGTGGATAAATGACTCGTTGATTGACTTGTAAGCATCGGGCAGCTCGGTATACTTACCAACCAAAGCGATATCTACTCTGTGCTCGGGATTCTTTACCTTGTCGACAAACTCCTCCCACGCCTTCAAATCGGGCTCGGCAGCATCCGTAACGCCCAGCTTACGCAGGATGACATCGTCGAGGTGCTGGGCGTGCATACGCAGCGGTACCTCGTAGATGGTAGGTACGTCGATAGACTCAACAACAGCGTCGGGGGTGACATTACAGAACAAGGCTACCTTACGGCGTACCTCATCCGAGAGCTCGTGCTCCGAACGGAGAACCAACACATCAGGCTGAACACCCTCAGACTGCAGCTCCTTGACAGAGTGCTGGGTAGGCTTGGTCTTAAGCTCACCAGAAGCAGCCATATAAGGGATGAGAGTGAGGTGGATGAGAACAGAGTTCTGGTAGCCAAGCTGATTACGCAGCTGACGTACAGACTCAATGAATGGTAATGACTCGATATCGCCGACAGTACCGCCAATCTCAGAGATGATGACATCGTACTCCTTGGTAGCTCCCAGGAGCTGGATGCGACGCTTAATCTCATCGGTGATATGAGGGATGACCTGAACGGTCTTGCCCAAGAACTCACCACGACGCTCCTTCTCGATAACACGCTTGTAAATCTTACCCGTAGTGACGGTGTTGTGTGTCGAGGTGGTGATGGCCGTAAAACGCTCATAGTGTCCCAAGTCCAGATCGGTCTCGGTACCGTCATCGGTAACATAACACTCACCGTGCTCATAAGGGTTGAGTGTTCCCGGGTCCACATTCAAATAAGGGTCGAACTTCTGCACTGTAACAGAATAACCACGTGCCTGCAAAAGACGTGCTACTGAGGCTGAGATGATACCCTTACCCAACGATGATGCCACACCTCCTGTAACGAAGATATACTTTGGCTTGTCTAATTTCATAACTCTATATTTTTAAAACCTAACTACTCTGTAACATTCTCCTTGTCAATCAAGACAACCTTCTCGATGGTCTGCTGAAGCTCACGCTTGGTGCGAGAAATCTTCTCGCGGATGTCAGCAACCATAGCATCGGCATTCTTGGACTTGGAGAAGAAACCAATATTATTCTCCAGCAGAGCGATATCCTGCTCAAGCTGGCGTACTTTATTATAGAGACGCTCACGCTCGGCACGCAGACGCTTGTCGGCACCGCCTCCCTTCATAGACTGCAGACGCTCCTTAAAACGGTTCATCGAACGGTCGTGCTCAGAGCCTCGCAGAACAGCGAACATAGCATCGACTGCCTGCTTATAGCTCTTCTGGATAGAGTCCTTGTGCTTGATAGGTACATAGCCCACCTCACTCCAGCGACGCTGGAACTCCTTAATCATATCGTAACCACCACTCTTAATGTCGGCAGCAGCCATCTCCTCGATGAGAGCCTGCTTCTTGCGGAGGTTATCCTCATACTGACTCTCGACACCTGCAAAGTGCTTAGACTTATGCTCAAAGAAAGCATCGCACGCAGCACGGAATCGTTTCCATATCTGCTCGGAATAGCGACGTGGCACAGCACCGATATCCTTCCACTTAGCCTGAAGAGCGATAAGTTCATCGGTAGTGTGCTTCCAATCCTCGCTCGCCTGCAAAGCCTCGGCAGCCTCACAAATCTCGGTCTTGAGCTGGAGATTGTGCTCCATCTCGCTCTTGATGCCGGCGTAGAACTCACGCTTGGCAGCGAAGAAACCGTCGCAAGCGGTACGGAAACGCTCGTAGATGCGGGTGTTGTCCTTCTTAGGAGCAAAGCCGATGGTACGCCATATCTTCTGAATCTCCAGAAGCTGCTCACTCGCCTTGTTCCACTCCTTACGCGAAGTGAAAGGCTGCTCGATGAGAGTCTCGGTCTTCTCGCAAAGCTCGCTCTTGAGCTCAAGATTTCGGGTCTGCTCACGTTTGATGGCATCGAAATACTCCTGATGCTGCTTATTGATGCGGCTCGAAGCATCCTTGAAACGCTCCCACAACTGCTCCTTGAACTCGTTAGCCACAGGACCTGTCTCACGCCACTCGTCGTGCAGCTTCTGCAACTTATGGAAAGCGTCGATGATAGATGGCTCCATAATGAGTGCCTCAGCCTGCTCGCAGAGCGAGAGCTTAGCCTCGTAGTTCTTCTTCAAATCCAGGTCGCGAAGCTCCTTATTAATCTTAATGAAGTTGTAGAAGTTCTCGACGTGGAGGTTATATGTCTCCCACAAATCCTTCACCTGTGTCTGTGGCACTACGCCCGTATCCTTCCAACGCTGCTGCAACTCACGGAACTTGGCAAAGGTTGTGTTGATGGTCTCGTCTGAATTAACCAACTCTTTCAGCTCGTCGATGATAGCAAGTTTAACGGCGAGGTTCTCCTCCTTAATCTTATCCAGATCGGCGATATAGCTGTCACGGCGTGAACGGTACTCCTTGAAGAGCTCCTTAAGCTCAACCTCCTGGGCATCTACCGCAGGGGTGAACTCTGCCTCCTCGCCATTCTCAGCCTCGAAAGCCTTACGGGCTGCGTCAACCTCGGCACGGTGCTGCTTGTAGAAGGCAATCTTGATAGCCTCAACCTTCTTACGGAGGGTGTGGACAGGCTCGCTCTCAAGCAAAGAGGCAAACAGCGAGACAAGCTCCTGCTTACTCATATTGGCAACATCGCCACCCTTGACATCCTCAGAGAGCATCTCCTCGGCAATCTCCTCACCGAGCGACAAACCAGCCTGCTCGGCATCAAACACAGCATCCTCCTCAGTAACATCAGCAGGCATCACCTGCTCAACATCCTCCGCTGAGGCATTCTCAATCGCTTTTTCTTGCACATCTTCGACAACGTCGACTGACTCCACAGGAGCCGAATAGTTAGAATTTTCAGTAGCCATCACTTTGTAGTTTTTAGGTTTGGTTATGCTAAAGCATATAATCGTGCAAATATAATCATTTTATCGCATCTTATCTCTTTTTTCTCGGGGTTTTTCGTATATTTGTAGAAAATTAACAACAACCGACACAATTATGGCATACCGAATACTTGTCATTGATGACGAAGAGGATATCCTCGAGTTTATAAAGTATAACCTTCAACGCGATGGTTATGAGGTATATACCGCACAAAATGGAGCAAGCGGTCTGGAACGGGCCTTAGAGGTGCGTCCACACCTGATACTGCTCGATATGATGATGCCGGTGCTCGATGGCGTGGAGACCTGCAAGGCGATACGTCGCTCACCAAAGTTGCGTAAGGTGATGGTGGTATTTCTCTCGGCAGTAAGCGACGAGGAGATGCAGCTGCAAGGCTACGGAGCAGGAGCCGATGACTACATAAGCAAGCCTGTGAAAATGAATATTTTACGCAGCAGAGTGAAAGCCATCCTCAACCGCATATCTCCCGTCGAAAGCAACGACAAGATTACAATCGACACAACAAACTTCCTGATTCACAAAGGCGATGAGGTGATTACGCTGCCACGCAAGGAGTTCTACCTGCTCAACCTGCTATACTCACACCCAGGAAAGCTATTCTCACGCGAGGATATATATCGTGAGGTGTGGGGCGAGGATGTGGTCGTAGGTGACCGCACGATAGATGTTCACATACGAAAGCTGCGTCAAAAGCTGGGCGACGAACACATAGTAACAGTCAAAGGTATAGGCTATAAATTTGTGGAAAATCCATCGGACGAGAGTGCCGAATAAAAGAAACGCAAAAGATATGAAACGACTCATCTTCTGTGTGGTGGCAATGTTGCTCACCACAACACTCAGAGCTGGCGACTTCGAGAGCTATTTCAATGCCCGTACACTGCGTCTTGACTATGTAATGGCAGGTAATGCTGAGCACCAGATAGTGGCTCTTGACGAGCTCTCGACTCTGGAGGGCTGGTGGGGCAGACGCAACAATCTGGACAGCGTGCCTTTCCGTGGAAACGGCGAGGTGAGAGTAGTAGAAAAAGAGAGTGGAAAAGTGCTTTATCGTAACTCATTTTCAACACTGTTTCAGGAGTGGTTGTCGATACCTGAAGCAAAACAAATATCGAGGAGTTTTGAGGCTACACTGCTCGTTCCAGAGCCTAAGAAAGAGGCTGATATAGAGGTAATTTTATATGATATAAAGGGCTGCGTAACCACATCATTGAAACATACCTACTCGCCCGATGATGTACTCATACGCAAGCTGGTGGCGGAAAAGCCCACACCACACAAATATCTGCATCGCGGAGGTAATAGCGAGGAGTGTATCGATGTGGCAATAATAGCCGAAGGATACCGCATAGATGAGATGACACGTTTTGAGGCTGACGCACAGAAGGCGTGCTCGGCACTGCTCAGCTATGAGCCATTTGCAACGTATGCCGACAGATTTAACATCGTGGCAGTATTCTCACCCTCACTCGACAGCGATGTGAGTGTTCCACAAAATAACATATGGCGAAAGACGGCGGTAAACTCCAACTTTATGACATTCTACACGGAGCGATACCTGACAACAAACTCACTGCATCAGACACACGACCTGCTGACAGGCATACCGTATGAGCATCTGATAATACTCGCCAACACAGCGACTTACGGAGGTGGTGGAATATATAACTTCTACACACTCACAACGACACATCACGAGGCATTCAAGCCTGTAGTGGTGCACGAATTCGGACACTCGTTCGGAGGTTTAGGTGACGAGTATTTCTATGACGACCCCGCAGCAACGGGCTATGCAGGGGATATGTACTCGCTGGATTATGAGCCCTGGGAGCCAAACATCACATCGCTCGTAGACTTCGGTTCCAAATGGCAAAATATGTTACCAGAAGGCACAGCGATACCTACAAAGCCCACAAAAGAGCGAAGAGAGAGCTACGCCATAGGCGTGTACGAGGGTGGCGGATATTTGACCAAGGGAATGTATCGCCCTGCCGTGACGTGCCGTATGAGGGATAACGTAGCGACACAATTCTGCCCCGTATGTCAGGCGGCTTTAGAGCGTGTTATCAAACATCAGACATTCTAAATAGGAGGCTGAAGTTCAAAAATCAGGATTATTGTTTGTTTTCCCCGAAAAAGTTTATTAACTTTGTTAGGTTTCTGCCGCGAGCCATTCGCAGCGTTTTGCATAGAATATGCAACAACCACTACATTAGGCTATTAAAGTTATAAACATATAAAAAACAAATTATGATCGTATTGGTTTTGAACTGCGGAAGTTCATCTATTAAGTATCAGGTCATCGATATCAATGACCAGAATGACACTCTGTTGGCTAAAGGTCTGGTGGACCGTATAGGTTTGCCTGACGGACGCCTCACACACAAGCCCGTAGGTAAGGAAGTATACGATGTGGTAATGCCTATAGAGGACCACACAAAGGGTATCAGCCTTGTGCTGGAGGCTCTGACAAATGCTGAGCACGGCGTAGTGGCTGACCTCTCGGAGATTAAGGCGGTGGGTCATCGCGTAGCTCACGGCGGAGAGTTCTTCCAGAGCAGCGTAGTGGTTGACGAGGATGTGAAGGCGAAGATTCGCTCACTCTTTGAGCTCGCTCCACTGCACAACCCTGCAAACCTGGAGGGTATACTCTCAATAGAGAAGGTGTTGCCAGGCGTGGCACAGGTAGCTGTATTCGACACATCGTTCCACCAGTCAATACCTGCAATCAACTATCTGTATGCTCTGCCAGAGAAGTATTACGAGAAGTATCGTGTACGCAAGTATGGTTTCCACGGCACAAGTCATAAGTTTGTGGCTAAGGTGGGTGCAGAGCTGGTAGGATTGGATATCAACAACTCGAAGATTGTAACTTGCCACGTGGGTAACGGCGGTTCGGTGACTGCAGTGCTCAACGGTAAGTCGTTCGACACCTCGATGGGATTCACTCCACTCGACGGATTGATGATGGGTACTCGTTGCGGTCAGGTAGACGCAGGTGCGATAACATACATCGGCGAGAAGGAGAATATGACATACGCCGAGCTCAACACAATGATGAACAAGGAGTCGGGTATTATGGGTATGACAGGCGTATCGAGCGATATGCGTGATATAGATGACGCTTACGATGCTGGCAACCCAAAGGCTATCGTAGGTCGTGATATGTATTACAACCGCATCA
>JAEIGA010009356.1_pt1 | contig 14824 bp, 23 predicted proteins | sample 9270691 | NCBI WGS metagenome assembly JAEIGA01 (sample SAMN17057246, study PRJNA624740) | gut metagenome | biome: biome; isolation source: fecal sample | host: Bos grunniens | place: China: Xizang | collected 2019
ATATTGATAATTTGGTTTTATAAAAAATTAAATAAACGAAATAAAAATTTTGAAAGGAGAGACCTTCAAAATGGCGAAAAAAGTTTTTACTGATGAAAGTTTAGAAACTTTCGTCAATGAAATTAAGGCGTATACCGATGAAGCTGTAGACAATCATGAACACAACTCTTTATATGATGCAAAAGGCTCTGCTAATACTGCGCTAGAAAACGCAAAAACTTATGCGGATAATGCGGTTGCCCAAAAAGCTCAAGTTCAAATTATTACTTGGGGAGCTGATGATTAATGGCTTTATATTTAGGAAGTAGCGAAAAATTAAAAATTAATATAAATAATGTTATACACAGTTTGAATCTTTTTTCTGAAGTGCCTATTACAAACTTTACTAGACTACTGTCTTTGGATAACCACATATTAAAAGATTCTAATGGATTGTATTTAGCTGTAAAGGAGAGTGAATAATCATGGCCACAGAGTATAAATTATCTTATACAGCACAAGAAATTGATGAAAGATTAGGCGAAATTGACAATATCGTTAAATATACTGAGCAAGTCATAGCCGAAGAACAGAAAGAACAGGCAAGAACCAACATTGGTGCGGTTGGCATTGAAGAAGTTCAAGAACTTATAAATAATACATTGGGGGTTATTGAAAATGGCTATTACTGATAAACTAGCTTCCGTGGCCGATGCCATCCGTGGTAAGACCGGCAAGGCGGAGAAGATGACCCTAGAGCAGATGCCCTTAGAGATTGCTAGTATTGTAAGCGGTGGGGGCGGTTTAGCTTATGATATGGGTGAGTTTGTATTGGATGCGGATGTTGCAAATATTGCCACATCCAATGGTATTCCTCATCAGTTAGGAGAGGTTCCCGATTTTGTTTTGATTTGGACGGATGATTTTAAGGACTTATCAGCGGAGAATGTTAACCCATACGGGCATAATGTTAATGTTGGTTATATTTGGTTAAATGGTTTGACAGGAGCAGCTCAAAGATTAACCTCAGTTGTAAATAATGAAATAGCTATATTTATAGCTATGTCTTTAGCCAATGGCGCTTATAGCGTTACTGCAAATAATGTAACCAGTACGGCTTATGGTATGAATGCCAATACCTTCCCAACTGCGGAAAAAATTTCACTTACCCCAAATGGAAGCTCTACACAAAAGTGGAAAGCAGGAGTAACCTACAAGTATTTTGTTTCCAAAGCTTGGTGGAATGTTGGAGGTGTGGCAAATGCTGAGTAAAAGCATAATGACGAATACCTACTACCACAACGGCAAGGAAATTACCGAAGTAGAATACAACGAGATTCTGGGAATCATCCGCAACAAGCCAAATGCCCCCGATGGCTACGACTATAGGCTGAACGATTTTATGGAATGGGAATTGTATGAAATGCCCACTGTGGAACACATTGAAGAACTGCCCGAAGTGGAAACCATATAAACAAAAGCACCATCCTTCGGGGTGGTGCTACACGAATAAAATACCGATTTTATAGCTGTGGTAATTAATTATTGCCACAGCTAATTTTAAAAGTTTAAATATTTTTAATTTAAATATTAAGAAAGGAGATAAAGCATCTTGATTACAGAAAACTTATCTACTTTAAAAATACACAAATTAACACAAGAACAATATGAACGTGAGTTATCTGCTGGTCGTATTGATGCAAATGCTTTGTATCTGACTCCAGATGAGGAAATTGATTTAAGTCCTTATGCAACTGTGGAACAGTTAAATACCAAGGCAGATTCTGAACATACACATCCAGAAGCCACTATTGATACTGCTGGTTTGCTTTCAGCAGAAGACAAAATTAAATTAAATTATGGTGGCATTCCCATCGTAACTACTTCTGGCGATGGCGCTGCTTATACTGCTGCTGTTGATGGCATGGTTGAGCTTAAAGTCGGTATGTCTTTTATGATGATTCCACATGCTGTCAGTACAACTACTGCTCCAACGTTGAATGTTAATAATCTTGGTGCAAAGACAATTAGACGTAGAGTTTCCAATGCTACAACCTCCACGGCGGCTGGCTACAACGCCTCTTGGTTATCCGCTAACAAACCAATTATGGTTACATATGATGGCTTGTTCTGGATTGCAGACATGCTTAAACCATCTGCTGCTGACGTTAGCGGAACAATGAGTGTCGCAAATGGTGGTATTGGCAAAAGCTCTGTTACCGCTGGCAGTTTCTTAGTTGGTGATGGAGCAAATGCTATGGTCGAAAAGACACCTGCCGAAGCGTTGGCTCATATGGGTATTACTGCAACTGCTACAGAGTTGAATTACGTTGATGGCGTTACTAGTAATGTTCAAACTCAGTTGGATGCTAAAGCAAACACTGTCGATTTGACATCGCATACTGGAAATAAATCAAACCCTCATGGCGTGACTCTTTCTCAATTAGGTGTCAATGCTACTGCGGCTGAGCTTAATTATGTAGACGGTGTTACTTCCAGCATTCAGACTCAGCTTGACAAAAAGGCTAATGATTTTTCAATTGAAATATACAACGAAACTAGCGGTAATCCGAAACCAGTAAGATTTGCATCTTTTAATTACTCTACCTGTAATTCAGAAGCTGGTATTGCAGCAAAGATTAGCTTAGTATCAGGACATGGTAACGGTACTTCTTATGCGTTTTTAGAAGATGCAATAATCAGAGTGAGCTATGTTGGCACTGTAGAAGTAGACAACTTCAAGTATTATGGAGCAGATGCAGGAACTTATGACGGGGCTGCAAGACAATATGGCGATATTTTCTGGCTAATCGACACCACAAATAAGATTGTTGATTTTTATTGTTTGATGGGTCAATACGCTCGTGTTTATCAAACTCCGTGGAGAAGGTTGACATATAGTACGGGAGGAACAGTCACTCAGCATACTAGTTGTACTGTTTATTCAAGCGGAGACAAGACATGGGCGAACAACAGTGATATTGTCTTAATGAGTGACCTAACAGCCAAACTCAACAGAACTACTTCAGTGAACATCGCCGACACTAATTACACCACACTAATGGCAAGAGGCACAAGCCTGAATAGTGCAGAGACCAATCCTGCCGTAAACGGTGCAATCGCATGGACTTACGAATAAGGAGGTGCTGACTTATGGCGCATAAGACACTTATAGGTGGCACTGCTTATGAGATAAGCGGCGGCAAGACCCTCATAAGTGGCACTGTCTATGACATCACAGGCGGCAAAACGCTAATTGACGGAACTGCATATGAAATTGGATTTGGCCCTAGATGGCGACGTTATGAGTTGAAAGTAATACCTGGCGCTTATACTATAACTGGGGTAAATTCAGGAAAGGATAACTATATTTCACTTGTCAGCAAAGAAGTATACTCAAGCTACTCCTTTTCTGCCGATGCCGGTTTTTACGGAACCGGAACTTCTGCAACAGCTACTTCGTCCAACTATTCAAGTTATGTTGGCTATTATACAATGAATGATAACGAAAGCGAAATAGATTATATAAATAAAACAAAGCGAATTTCAGTATCTAAACTTACTGGAAAAGCCACGTTTGGTATACGATTTGAAGGAGTTGATGGTGCCACTGCTTCTATAACTTTTGGAAAAGGAAGTTATATTGAAACGTTGTCGATATCTGAACAAGAGTTGCCATCAACTGGTACTTTAATAGAAGGTGGCGTTAATGCAGGATACTGTATTATGTATGATGACAGTGGAGAAGATGTATTTTATTATGAATTATCTTAAGGAGAGGAATTTACATGACCTATATTAAAATTAACGAAACTCTTTATCTTGCAACCATCAGTGGCAGAGTTGCTGACAAGGATTGGGATAACAGAGCATCCAAGGCTATCACCTTGGAAATGGACTACGCTACCGCAATCGGCCTGTTCGTGGACGGTCTGGCATGGAGCATCGTCCAGCAAGAGGAAGCTCCTGCCTACGATGAAAACGGCATCCAGACAGGGATGGAAATTCATGAAACCGAGTTCGACAACAGCGAGTACAATATCGCAGGTGACTTGACCGACCACCGTGATGGTAGAATCACTGCTAAGATGGGACGTTTAACAGAACTTGAAGAAGCCTATGAAATTATGCTAGGAGGTATGTAATATGAGTGTAAAAGCTAAAGCTGTTAGAACCCTATATAGAGCCAAGCGTATTACTATCGATGGCGTAAGACAGGCTGTTGTGGATAATATTATTACTGAAGCAGAATATAGTATTATTACTGGCGAACAATATAATTAATATATAGTTAAAGTTATATGCATTTTAATACGTAATTTTAGGGGCGACAAAATTGCCCCTTTAATTAAATAAACATATATTTTTTTAGAATCGAAAGGAGAAGGATTTTATGGGTACAAACAATGTAAATCAACGTGCTATTCCAGACCCCGAATTTACTGGCTTGTTTTCAAGCGATGACCTTTGGTATGCAGGTGAAACTAATATACGCCTTACAGATGTCATAGACGAAAAGGTGGATATAAACCATACACATAATGGATATGCAGTTGCAGACCATGAGCATTCTGGTTATGCAGATATAAACCATACACATAACGGATATGCAGTTACAGACCATGAACATAATGAGTATGCCAATATAAACCACGAACATAATGGGTATGCAGTCGTATCGGATATAGAGTCATTGCAGACGGAAATCAATAACAAGGCAAATATTGGACACATTCATCTTGAGTATGCTGAGACGGCAACAATTCAGGGGCTTGAAACAGAGCTTGCAACCCTTGAATCTCAAGTTGCAAATAAGGCAAATTTAAATCACTCACATAGCAATTATGTTACTGATGATTATATGAATTTGTTTATTAATGAGCTTGATACAATCATAACTTCTAAATCTGATATAGGTCATACCCACTCTGATTATGCAACTGCAATTGCACTTGATACTCTTGCAGAAGAAGTCGATGGCAAAGCAGACGCAAACCATGCTCACGCAGATTATGCCGCATTGTCTCACGAACACGACGATTATGCCCCTGTTTCTCATGCTCACAACGAATATGCTCCTTCCTCCCACTCTCATGACGATTACGCATCCTTCTCTCATACGCACGACGAATTCTCAGAATCAGCTACTGTTTCTGAAGTCGAAGCCTATTTAGGCATTTAAGAAAGGAGAAATGAAATATGGCAGAAGTTAAAGATAAGGTTATAACCGTTGAGTCTTTAAAGGCATTACACGATTATGACGAAAGTACATTTTTGAAAACAAGCGGCGCATTGACAACTCTTGGCATCACTGCTACTACTGCTGAATTAAACAAATTGGATGGCGTTACTGCTTCAACAGCGGAATTAAATAAACTTAGTGGTATCACAGCCACAACAACAGAACTTAACTATGTTGATGGTGTTACTTCTAATATTCAGACTCAGTTTAATGATGTTAAAACTCAGTTAGATGGCAAAGCTGCAAGTTCCCACACCCATGATTACCTATCTCTTCTTGGTGGCACTCTTAGCGGCGATATTACGTTTGCAAATACACATGGTCGTATATATGGTACTGATTATAGTAAAAATGCAAATGGCGTTGTAAAAGAAGTTTTAGTTGGACAAACACAAGAGGGAAATACTTCTATTGGTTATGGCAACTATTATGAACAAAGTGGCTCTACCAATATCTACGGCAATAGCATTACTATGACTTCAAAAACTGCTGGACTTACAGAACGTGAATATGGTATGAATGAGATTCTTTGGCAAGGTAATCTTCATATGAATGGAACTCAAACAATTGAATTGTCAGATAATATATGTCACCAGCCAAATGGAATTGTTTTGGTTTGGAGTGAATATAACAGCACTACAAACACGGTTCAGAATCAAGGATTTGTCACGCATTTTATCCCTAAGATTTTGATTAATTTACAACCTAATAGATTCCACGCATTCCAGTTTATGATATGGTCTTATCAGACTAAGCAATTTGCAAAAGGATTGTATATTGGTGATACAAGTATTACTGGTCATGAAATTAATACAAACGCATCTGACCCAGCAGCTCCTGTAAATTCCTACATTTTAAGATATGTTATTGGTGTGTAACTAATATAAGATTCGCTATTCAGTCATCCGTTATATTAAATAGCTATTTACATTATAACTATTAATGTTATAATTATTATAAGTAATAGAAAAGGGTGGCTGAATTATGACAGAAACAAAAGATAAAGTTATTACATTGGAGTCGCTGGCAATACTACATGCATATAATCAAAATGCTTATATGCCAAAGACTAATAATGTACTTACTCTGATAGATTTAGACGAGGCATATTTGCAGTGTAATCCAAATGATTTTGCTGGTTTCATTATGGAGATTGAAAATACTGATAATAAGACAAAACAAATAATGTTTACAGGCAAAACAAGTAATAGTGCAACACTTGATGTGAAAGCTCAAACATCTTTACTTGATGAAAATGGAGACATGCTCTTATATGAGCTTTATTTTTATTTAGAAAATGGTAAGTATGCCGTAGAGTCAACACTTATAAAAATCGCATTATTAACTGGAATAAAAACTATATCGCCTCTTTCTTACAATAAGCTTTATGGCATTAAAATTGCTTAATGTTATAAGGTAAACAAAATATTAAAGGAGCATCCTTTTTTGGATGCTCCTTTTTTTTACGATTTTTGCGACTGCATTCTTCTTATTTCTTCACAATATTTTTCTGCAAAATATTTTGCCAGTTTATAATTGTTTATAGTATTATTTTCTATAACTTTAATAGTTATATTCCTTTTATTATTCATGCAATCACCTCTTTATTATTATATTAAAATAACAATTTCAGATGGTCAATAGTCATTTTATTTCACTTATTTTAATTATTATGTTATTATAAATTCAAAGAGAGGTGATGCATATGATTCTATAACTAAAAAGGTTATAGGAATTAGAATATAAAGGGAGTGATAACATGGCAAGCATGTCAAGAACTATTGAGAGGAACAAACAGCGTAGAAGAGTTGCAGTTGCCTATGGTCGGTACTCAAGCAATAATCAGCGTGAAGAAAGTATTGATGCTCAATTAAGGGCAATCAGAGAGTATTGCGAGAAAGAAAATATAGAATTAATTGAGGTATTTACTGACGAGGCAATCACTGGCAAAACAGATGACCGTGAAGATTTTCAAAATATGATTAACCAATTATTAAAAGGTCATTTGCAAGTTGATTATGTTTTAGTGCATAAATTTAATCGGTTTGCTCGTAACAAATTCGATAGCGCACTATATAAGAAGAAACTGAGAGATATTGGTATTAAAGTTGTTTCTGTTACGCAAAAAATTGATGATACTCCAGAAGGCGAGTTGCTAGAAGGATTCCTTGAAACAATTGACCAATACTACTCAGCCAACCTTGCTGTCGAAGTTCGAAAAGGGTTGCGTGAAAATGCGTTAAAAGGGAAACATGCTGGTGGCCAAGTGTTGTTCGGATACTCTTTAGATGAAGAAGGATACTATGTCCCAAATGAAAACGCAAAAATTGTAAAGCGGATGTTTGAAGAATTTGCCGCTGGCGTTCCTAAAACAGATATTTGCGAACGATTAAACAACGAAGGCTATAGAAATCAAAGAGGTAAGAAATTTAATACTCGTACACTTTATGACCTATTAAGAAACGAAAAGTATATTGGCAACTATGTTTATACTATTGATAAGAAAGAAACAATTAGACTTGATGGGATTATCAAAGGACATCCTATTGATATGAAACTTTGGAATACTGTACAAAGATTGTGTCGAGAATCAAGTGAGGAAGTACAAGCTAGACAAAGAACCGATAAACGATACTACCATTTGACTGGAAAGGCTTTTTGTACTTGTTGCGGAGAACATATTTGTGGTGCAGGTTCTAAACGCTCTGGTGGTCATAACGGAAAGAAAGATGGTAAGCTAAACTATTATTATAAGTGCGTCGGTAAAGTCAAACATAAAAATGGATGTAAAAATACAAGTATTAATAAAGATTGGTTTGAATCTAAGGTGTTGCAAGCAGTTACAGACATTGTTATGAACGAAAACCAAGTTAGACAAATTGCTCAAATGGCTTATGAAGAAATTTTATCAATGAGAAACGAGCCAGTTATAAGCACAACGCAATTAAAAAAAGAGTTGGCTCAAATTTTAAAGAAACAAGAGAAATTGACTGACTTGTATTTAGATGGTGATATGAGTAAAGAAATGCTTGATGAAAAGAATGGAGAATTAACAAGACGCAAGTTTCAAATTGAAGAAGAATTAGAAAAAAGAAAAAATGTTTTAGAAGCAGAAGACATTCAGCCAAAAGATATTGAGAATTTCATTGTTCAATTTGTTGAAGACACAAAAGAAGATTGTGGTTCGATGGATGATGAATTTATGCGAATCATGTTTAATGTATTTGTTAAGCGAATAGATATAAGCAAGGAGGAGATTGTAGCCCATATCCATACGCAATTTAGTCGTATGGATAGCGGTGATAATGTTTGTTTTGCTGGGGTAATTTGTAGATTATCACCCGTCGAAATAGTAAGAACATTTCCTCGTAAGAAAAATGTTCATGGTAAAAATATTTAACTAGGATTATATCATAATATAAAAATAGACAAAAGATTTAAGACATATTGACATAATAAAAATGGCCTGTAGAAAATCTACAAGCCATTTTTTTACGGTTACATCATGTACGAGCATCCTAGATGTATGATGCTATTATTGTTTTTTAATTCGAATTCTATACAATTAAAATTATCTTTTTAATTGATTGCTACCAAGAAAATCCAAGTAATAACAATCTGAGTTAAATGCATTAACTGGTCTTGAATTAAATTAATTTCTTTTCTGTTGGCTTTCTTATCGTCGATAATCATGTGTAAACATAGATTGCTTACGAATAGTGCTACGATTAACGTGATATTGCTTGCAACAGTCAATGCATATACAGTAGGAATAAGCATAATCATGAATGCCCAACTAAAACTATGCATGAACAAAGCCATAACATAATCGTTCTTATATAATTCGTCAGATGCATTTTGCTTCCACCATGACTTTTGCTTTGCAGATGCTAACCAACCTTGCAGATAATAATCGTCTACTATATGTAGAAAAACCATTGCCAACAATAATAAAATCTTATACATATTGTTACCTCTTAAAATTTAAGTTTTAAGTGATATCGTCCATACCAATCATCATGGTAGAATCTCCACCATAATATGTAGGCAGCTTGCCATCCCACTTTTCAATCCACTGCCGTCTCAGAATGAGGTCTGACAGTGAGAAGTTGAGCAATTCATTTGCTTCTTTCTGTGCCTGTGCTTCAATCTTCATAGTCTCAGCCTTAATCTTAGCAGCATCCTGTTCTGCCTGTGCCAATACCGACTTCTGCTTTGCATCGATTTCTGCCTTCTTCAAGTTCTGCTCTGCCGTCTCTACTGCCTTCTTAGCAACTGCTTCGTCCGAAATAGCCTTCTCCAAAGCTTCACCAGCATCCATATCTGAGATTGAAATTGACACGAATTCAACGCCGTACTTAGCAAATTCCTCTGCCAGAGCCAAATCTAGCTTGGTATATACCTCGCTTCTCTTCTCTCCCAAGATATCAATAATATTGTACTGAGTTGTTACAAGCTCCAGCACCTTCTGAGTGGTAGGGATAATCATGTTTTTAGACATGTTGTCCAGAGTTCTATACTGCTTAAATACAATGTATGCATTTGTTGCGTCTACCTTATACTTGATATCAAGCTGGCTGGTCAGATACTGTGCATCCTTTGTCTGAGTCGTTAAATCCTTGACAGTCATAGACTGAGTTAGAGTGCTAATCTTATATACTTTATCAAATGGGTTCTTTGTATGAAAACCTTCAGACAGAGCTTCCGTCTTTGTACCGCTGAATGGGCTATACACAATACCAACAGAATTATCTGGAATCTTAGTGTAGAATCCAAACAGACAAATTAACAATCCGACCAGAGCAAAGAACTGTCTCTTATTAAACTTCCAGTCTGTTTCTTTTCTTTCTCTTTCATACATATTTTTTGCTGGAATAACTACCTCTGTAATTCCAAACACTACGAACAATACTACCGTTGCTAATACACCTAAAAATAACCAAAACATATATTATATCTCCTTACTTCTTATGTTCTACAATAGTTACAGTGCCTTCAAAAACTCCGAACTCAGAGTCTTCTTCGAAATAATATGTTTCTGCAACATCTTCTTCCGTCATTGGCTTGGTCAGAAACCAAAGACTATCATCTTTCCAAGTTACATTAACAAGCTTAACGTTAGGTTCAAGGTTTACTGTCATGCTACCGCCAAGATGCTTTGTCGCATACTGGCAACCGCTCATAGCAATAATCATGACAATTACAAGAATAATAGAAATAATTTTCTTCATATTTTACCTCATACTTTTTATAACATTATTACTTAAAATACATGCAGTTGTGAACTTCTTTAGCCATTTCCAAGATTGACTTCTTATAGCCGTCATTATGGATTGTGTAATCAACCTCATCTTCAATGCCATCAAACTGACCGACATCTGATAGGCTTCTGCGATATGCCTCTTCTATAGAGTCTCCACGCTGTAAAATCTTAATGAGCCTATCTCTGCGAGGAACATTGATATAAAATGATGTCACATTAATATTATCAATCTTAGAAATCTGTCTCAGTCCATGCGGAGTTAAGACGGCAATCTTATCATCGGTACAATCTTCTTTTGCAGTGCCATAATACCATTCTCTATACATGGCTGTTTCAGCGAAGAATCCTTCTGATTTAAGCTTTAGAAATTGCTCTGTGTTGATAAAGTGATAATCAACTCCATCAATCTCTCCGTCTCTAGGAGGTCTAGTTGTATATGAAACAACTTTCTTGTATTCATAATCTTTGACCAAGCATCTTTCGATACTTGATTTGCCAGATGCTGATTCACCAACCAATACAATCATATTATTCACGCCCCATACAATTATTCTTTAAGGTCTGTACCTTTTCTGCAATCATTGGCTTTGCTTCTTCCATAAGCTCGTCCCACTCGCCAACATAATCATAAGTAAGCTCTGTATCTCCGCAAATACGATGTACATATCCTTCAAGCATACCAAAGTCTTTTTCATAACAATGGAAGCTGTTTGCTCTATGTGTATATGTACCAACTTCAATATTAAGCTCATCAGCGATTCTCTTCTGTAGCATAATTAATGCAAATGCGTTCATAAACGTTGCCTTGCAAGCATCATTTGAACGGAACAGAACCTTGCAATGCAGCTTGTTATCACGGATAAAATACTGGATATGCTGTAGACATGCTGGGTCTTCACTCTGAGAATCTTTCTCCCAATCTCTAATATCAATTACCGCTCTGCGAGAGAAGGGGTTGCGACGCAGTTCTTCAATGATAAAAGGAATCTGACGCTCCATTCTCTTATGATAGGTATAAGTCCAGTTACCATGTTCAACTTCGAAGTCAAGAATGCCATCAAGCATTTCCTGTCTGTACTGTTCAAGCTCATAGAATCCGCCAATGAACAGTCTACTAATCATGGGTTCTGCAAGAGGATGTTCAATGGCAAGAGTCATAGTTAGCTCTTTCTGAGTAGTGTTGTAGTCTGGACACGGAACAATCTCTCCTGCCGCATTAAGAGTAATCAGTGCGCTATGATACGCCTCTGGCAGCGTATCACCGTAAGAAATAATTTCAATCATTATATTCATCTACCTTTCTTGTCTTTATAAAAAATATCAATTTTCTTTTGCAGAAAATCTAAATATTCATTCCACATGCCTTTAGTATAAATGTACTCTTTTGACAATCTGCTCATCATCATTTTCTTCATATCTGTTGTATAAGAAAATGCTTTGTCTAATTTCTTATACTTTTTCTCAAGGATATTGGACAGGAAATCGGTTGTAATTCTATGGATGATAAGTAAGTCGTCTTTTTGTACTTCTGCCACCACAGCCTTGTATCGTTCAATTTCTGCTGTGGGTATTTCAACATCTGACTTCGGCAGATTCTTAGTGCTAAACGGGCTAACATTTGCACCGCCAGTTTTAACATTCATTAGTTCGGCAATCGGCTCAATGTCTTTCGCCCTAAAACGAAATTCAACTTCTTCATCGGTCTCTCTATAATCTGTATATGGAATTCCATTTGCATCCATAGACCTCTTAACATTTCTTCCTCTACCAATTGACGGGATGTACGCTCGTAATACCATTCTGTTACTTGTGTCTTTGCCGTATTCGGTAATCTTATTGCCGTTTTTACAAGCAATATAAAGCTCTACTTCTTCGTGAACAATATTGCCACTATTGTCTCTAGGAAGGTCATGATAAACTTCGTCAAGCACTGGAAGAACTCTATATGTACCTTTGTATTTCATAAGATAATGCATTAAATTATCTCCTTTAAGTATTTGCTTTCTGTGGTTGCCAAGAAATTCTCAATCAGTCTACTTTCGTTTTTGCTTTTGCTAAAAGCTATAACATTAATTGTATGGTTGCCTTTTCTGGTGTACCCGTCGTTAGCTATGTATTTAATACCATGCTCTACAAGATAGTTACATAGATTTTGAATGTCATCTAAGTTAGATGATGTAATTACAAACGTCCATTTTGTGTCTTTCTTAAATTTGCTATTTAATGCAAAGGCAATGTAATTACCAATACCAGAAGAAACAGACACAATCATTATAGCCATCAATGTGTTGTCTTCTATTACTTGGTCAATCACCAGATAAAAAATTAATTGAGAGATAATGACCAGTATAGAAGAAAGAATTTTTTGTTCTTTATATGTGGTTATGGATTTAAAAGTTAATATTACATTATCCAAAACCTTGATAAACGCTAGAAATATATATCCAATCATAATCTTCTCCATAGTTTGTATGGAACTTTACCATTGCATATGAGAGAAACAAGTTCCACAATTAATAGTCTGTCGCTTCAAAGTTAATATCCATGGTGTAGAAATTATTAGAAATTGTAACATCGTACATTTCATCACCGGGATATCTGTGTACTGATACAAATAGGTTTCCGCTCCAAGTAGCCCAAGCAAATTCGTTTTTATTCTTTCTAAAGAACTCAATAGCCCTCTTAATTTCTTTTCTGATTTCTTCAGAATTAGTGCGGTCAACAGCGCCATTTTCTTTGCACACATGATGGAAGTGCGTAGGAAATTCAATGTTATCCTTGGTTAAGACGATATTCTTTTCGTGAGGGTCTAGCATATTGTCTTGGCCACACAGAGGACAATCCAAATGCATACAGCCATAAGAACCCATGTACAGGTCTGACTCTTCATACTCTAGTTCAGACAGACAACCATCACAAATCATCTTTCTGGGATAAGGTTTAATTCTTTCTACAACTTCATTAATCGTAGACTTATTATAATTATCTTTTAATACTTTCATTTTTATACCTCATAAAATATAGATTTTATTGTTAAAAGACCACAACATATAGTGGTTATTCTTTTTAATAAACACAATATATTGTGGTCTGATTATTCATTTATTATCTGGTATTAGAATTCCAAGGGCAGTCAAAGTCTTCGCAATCGTCACAGTCTAAGTCAGTGTCAAGACACTCATCAAACTCTTCGTCGTCATCGCAAATGCAGTCTTCGCAATTGCCACTGCAAGTAGAATTACACTTGTTCATCAGACTCTCTTCCCACAGATGCTGCTGGAGACGATAGGCTTCCAGTTCCCAAACCTTATTTGAAATTCTTTCAAAACAAATTTCTGCGCCCATATCTTCGTCATAATTTTCGGGGCTTACACAAGCCGCATATTCGGTAATCACAAAGCCATTGGGAAGGCGACAAGAAACGACTGTACACTTATCGAAAACGGTTGCGATTTCAAACTCAGAGTTCTCCATAATTTCTGCAATATACTCTTCGTTAATTGCAGGAGCCTCTTCCTTCTTTTCTTCAACCTTCTTGAAATGGTTTTCGCACTCAGTAGTATTCATTACGCCCATATGCATAAAGCCGTCTCCAAATGCAAATGAAATAATGCCATCTTCGGTCACATTAGTAACCTTCACCACATCTCCTTCATTCAGAAAAGGAGCTACCTTCTTTACGACAACCAGCTTATCACCATTATTAATCATGTTTTATTCCTCACTTTCATTATTTGAATTAATTTTATTTGCGTACCACTTATTCCACTTATCAACAATTTCGCTCTGCTCTTTGGTAAGCGGATGATTATATTTTTGCAGTGCCTGTACGATTTTATTATCTCTAACCTCAATCGTAACCAAACTTTTATCTGGACTATCCTTATATCTTAAGAACAAGATATCGCACTGTCCATCGATAACCCTTTGAACATAAGAAGAAACACAGTTACTCATCTGGACAGATTCATCCTTGATATCTTGAATGCACTTGGGGTAAATGAAACAGAACTTATCAAATGTTTTCTCCATGTCCAAATTGATTCTAGCCTTAAACTTTTCTTCGTCAAACTGATGCTTTAATCTATTATAGTTTCTACATGCAATTTTATGAGTTGTAAGAAAATGCTTTGGGTACTTATCAAACTTCGGGCTAATCTGTTTCATCATTTTTGCGTAGTCTTCAAGCTCTCTTAGCAGAGATTCCATGTAGTCCATTGCCTCAAAAGTTTTTAAATGGTCAATATACAGAAGTAATGCTTTTGCATTATAATCGTATTCATCAATCAACCTAATAAATCTTGAATAATTACGCCAACGATAATAGTTTCTATCATATG
>JAEIGA010009357.1_pt1 | contig 14822 bp, 11 predicted proteins | sample 9270691 | NCBI WGS metagenome assembly JAEIGA01 (sample SAMN17057246, study PRJNA624740) | gut metagenome | biome: biome; isolation source: fecal sample | host: Bos grunniens | place: China: Xizang | collected 2019
AAGAGTCCGATATCGCATCAATTTGTGAATTTACGAAATTTATTGTCGCAACGTTTAAGTGATTTTTTTCTTCAAACGTCATATCTATATAGACTTCGCATAATTTATTTACGAAATCCACCGCTTTTTCTTTGTTTGAATTCTTGAATTTAATGGAAATGATGGAGGATTCTTTATTTAATAATTCTATATTCGTAGTATTAAAAGAATTTGCTAAGGCATCCATATCATTGATTTTAAATCCATATTTAACATGCGAAAGTTCTTCTTCCCAATTATCTGGATCCTTCAATAATATTTTAAATTTCATTCCGTCTTTTATATACCACTGACCATATCTTATTATAGTACGAGATTGAGATACGTCTCTATATTCTGAAAGTATTTTATCTTGAAAATAATCATATATTGGAACATTTTTTTGCTCATCATAAGAAACAAGACACTTATTTTTGTCTAACAATTTTATATTGATAGGAACACCTGTTGGTTGAGTATTATGGTAATCTAATATTATTTCAAATGGAGCTTTTTTATAAATATCTTCTGTCTTAAAATTATTTTTTTGGAAATAATCAACATATAAATCAAGCGATTTTATTGTTCGCTTAACCATAGAAACAGATTGTATTGTTCCTATCTCGTTTTGAAAATTTACAAAATCTTGATTATAAAAGTTAAATCCAAAGCCACCAGACAAGTTCGACATCATGTTATTGTTGTTTTTAATCAACAATGTCGTCTTTGCTTCATATAGAGGTGTAGAGTATTTTGTTATAAATATGCAAGCAATTACTGAAATGACAATTGCAATAGCAAACAAATGCCATTTTTCTAACATCTTATATAGCAATTCCATTATGTTAATGGAATTTATTTCTTCCTCTTTAAGTTGCTTTCCTTCGTTCATTAGGCTTTAAATTTTTACTTATTTACTACTTACAGAAAGTATCCAAGAAAATATAGATATTACGGAAGTCAATACTACCAATGAATTAGATATTGTTGTCAAAGGTATATTCAATGTAGATAATGCCTTAGTATTTTTATTAGGTTCTATATATACAATATCACCTGGTTGAAGATACATATTCTTATCTTGCAATATTTCAACATTTCTTAAATCTACTGTATAAACAGCGTCTTCTGTCGCTGTCTTTCTAACAATCTTTATTTTTTCTCTATTACCATAATATGTTAAATCACCAGCTGCTGCCAACAATTCAAACAAACTTACACATGGTTGATAGAATGTATATGTTCCTGGACGATTTACTTCTCCTAAAATAGCGATTTTATAATTTACCATTTTACAACTAACAACTGCTCCTTGCACATATTGATCTACTTTCTCCTTTATAACACTTTGTGCTTGCTCAACAGTCAATCCAATCAACTTTATATTTCCTATAAGAGGCAAAGTAATCTCTCCATTTTTGTCTATAACATAACTATTCAAATATATAGTATTATCTGTTTGCGAATATCTATTGTCTTTTGCAGAAAACATTTTTGTAGCCTCGGCATCAAGAGTCATAATATCAATATATAACATATCCTCTTCGGCTAAATAATAATTAGGTGAATAATTTGCATTTCCATCTCTATAAGTATGTTTGTAAACTTCTTGATCAGGCGTTTGGAAGTATATCAAATTTTTCTGTGAAGTACAGGATGTTAATGATATAATAACAATACCTAATAACAATAAGAATATTTTCTGTTTCATAATACTGTATTATATGTCGTTTTCTATTATAAACTTTCTCCAAATAAAGTAGCAGAAGTACAAGATGTAACCTTTACTTGTACATATTCTCCAATTCTGAAATCTTTTCTATCAAATATTATAACCTTATTTTGAGTATTTCTTCCAAATAATTGTTCTTTACTTCTTTTGCTTTCGCCTTCTATCAAGACTTCGAATACTTTGCCAACATCCCTTTGATTACTTTCAAGAGATAGTTGTCTTTGAAGATCAATTATTTCCTCTAATCTTCTTGTCTTTTCGTCGTATGGAATATCATCTTCATATTTTTTAGCAGCTAAGGTATTTGATCGTTGAGAGTAATTAAACATAAAAGCAGAATCATAACCCACCCAACGCATCATATCCAAAGTATCTTTATGATCGTCTATCGTTTCAGTACAAAAGCCAGCTATAATATCCGTTGAAATACCGCAATCTTTAATTGTTTCTTTTATTGCAGTAATCTTATTCATATAATCCTCCCTTGTATACTTTCTATTCATCAATTTTAGCATTCTTGTACTGCCCGACTGCAATGGGAGATGAATAAACTTACATATATTATCATACTTTGCTATTGTGTCCAAAAGTTCCTGAGATATATCCTTAGGGTGAGATGTAGAAAATCTTATTCTTAACAATGGATTTATCTTAGCGACTAATTCCATCAACTTTGCAAAATTTATTTCATCTGTTTCACCCTTTCTCCATATGTAAGAGTTTACATTTTGTCCTAAAAGCGTTACTTCTCTATATCCTTTATTAAATAAATCTTGTGCTTCTGCAATAATCGTTTGTGGATCTCTACTACGCTCTCTTCCTCTTGTGTATGGAACTACACAATAAGAGCAAAAATTTTCACAGCCACGCATTATAGAGATAAAAGCAGTAACTCCATTAGTATCAAGCTTTACAGGAGTAATATCAGCATACGTTTCTTCTTTTGAAAGCACAGCAGAAACGTATGCTTTATTGTGTTTCTCAACATTTTTCAACAATTCAGGAATGTCTCTATAAGAGTCTGGACCAACAACTATATCAACATTCCCCTCTTCTATTAGTTCGTTTTGTAAGCGCTCAGCCATACAACCAAGAACTCCTATTTTTAACCAACTTTTCTTTTTTCTAAAAGAATCAAACTCAACCAAGCGTTTTTTAACTCTTTGTTCAGCATTTTCCCTTATAGAGCATGTATTAACTAAAATTAAATCTGCCTCAGCAATGTCGTCAGTTATTTCATAATTATCAGTATTTCTTAAAATAGAAGCGACAACCTCACTATCGGCTTGGTTCATTTGACAACCATATGTTTCTATATATACTTTTTTCATAAATATCTATCTAATATATCTTCTACTACTTGTTTTACTCCAATACTTGCTTTTTGTTTCACAAAAACAATATTCTTATCAACTATATTTACATTTTGTGGATCTACAAGATATTTTTTACAATTTTTCTTTGTGTAATGCAAAAGCCCAGCAGCTGGATAGACATTTAGGCTTGTACCTATTATTATCATTATATCTGCTTGCTCACATAGTCTTATTGCGGGTTCAATATTTGGTACAGCCTCTCCAAACCAAACTATATATGGTCGCAAAGGCTTCCCATAAACATCTTTCATGTTTTCAGTCAATTCCCAACCTTCAAGAAATCTAATATCATCAGAATCCGTTTCACTACATACCTTTTTCAATTCTCCATGTAAATGCAATACATTTTTACTTCCTGCTCTTTCATGTAAATCATCCACATTTTGAGTAATAATCTGCAAATTAAATTTTTCCTCTAAACGTAATAATTGCTTATGCCCTTCATTTGGCTCTACATTATATAGTTCTTTTCTTCTTGCGTTATAGAAATTTCTCACCAAATCAGGATTTTTATTCCACGCATCATAAGTTGCAACGTCCTCAACTCTATGATTTTCCCATAATCCATCACTATCTCTAAATGTTTTTATGCCACTCTCTTGGCTTATCCCCGCTCCTGTTAGTACAACTATCGTTTTCATAATTATTCTTTATGATAATCCATAATACTTTTCGTTACAGCTAAATAAACATCTCGTTCTTGTTCAGATAAACATTCAATATGTTGATTAATTATGTTAATATCTCCCCGAACAGCAGGACCAGTCTGTAAACACAATATATTATCAGACGTTTTAATGTTATCAATAGTCCTATCTATAATAGGGAATAACATAGAAAAAGGAATATCATTTCTATCCAAAATCTCCTTAGAAATTCCCATTAAATGATTTGTAAAATTGTTAGCAAACACAGCTGCGATATGTAATTGTTTTCTTTGTTCATCTGAAAGAAAACAAGTTTTATTAGAAAGAGAATCTACAAAACGTTTTAAACAATCCAAATAAGCCTCATTATTAACATAAAAACATAAAGGAACTTTTGAAAAATCTATTTCTTTATTCTTATTCAACGATTGTAAAGGATATAAGCAACCATAATTATCCGCCTTTTGAGATAAAATTTCTGTTTTTGTAAACCCAGATGTATGCACCAAAAGGCCATTAACCTTTGGTAATCTTTCTAAAACCTCTTTTATTGCATCATCTTTCACTGCTATTACAACGATGTCGCTTTCCAGATCTTCCGAAAAAAAATCCTTGCGAGAAGATATAATTTTCACGCAATAACCCCTTTCTTTCATTACTTTATGATAATGAAAGGCGACATTGCCACTTCCTATTATGCTAACAGTTTTTATATTCACTATAAGACTATTTTTTCCGCCGCAATTCTTATTCTTGATATTATGTTTTCTTTTCCTAATATCTTCATTATATCAAGCATATTTACACCCTTAGTATCTCCAACAACAGCCAAACGAATGGAATTCATTATTTGACCCATATTCAATTCGTTATCTGAAATATATTTCATTAAAAACTCTTCTGCATTATCAGCCCAAGAAGAATTATCCTCTATTTCATTCATCTTATCTGCAATGATGTACATTCTTTCGCTTGTTCCCTCTTTCCATCTCTTTTTAAGAGCTTTTTCAGCATAAGATTCAGGGGCTACAAAGAAGTAATCGCTATTATCCCAAAAGTCTTTTACGAAATTACATCTTTCTTTTACCAGTTTAACTATGGCAATTACCTTTTCTATTGACGCATCAATCCCCCTGTTTTTTAAATCACAAAGAAATCCCTCTACCAAATTTTCATCCTCAACCTTTTGGAGGTATTGATGATTGAACCATTTAGCTTTTTCTAAGTCAAATTTAGCTCCATGCTTTGAAATTCTGTCAATAGAAAACGCGTCTATTAACTCTTTTAATGAAAATAACTCTTGCTCAGTTCCAGAATTCCAACCCAATAATGCCAACATATTTATCACAGCCTCTGGTAAATACCCACTCTCTCTATATCCTGATGAAATTTCTTTCGATTTTGGATCAGTCCATTGTAGAGGGAATACAGGGAAACCTAATCTATCGCCATCTCTTTTTGACAATTTACCATTTCCATCTGGCTTTAAAAGCAACGGAAGATGTGCAAATTTTGGCATAGTGTCCTCCCAGCCAAATGCTTTGTATAACATAACATGTAAAGGACATGATGGCAACCATTCTTCTCCTCTTATAACATGAGAAATACACATTAAATGATCATCAACTATGTTTGCCAAGTGATAAGTCGGCATTCCATCAGATTTATACAATACTTTATCATCTAATAAAGACGAATTCATTTTAACATGTCCCCTAATTAAATCGTCAAGATGAATATCTTCATTTTCAGGGAACTTAAATCTAATAACGTAAGCTATGCCTTGATTTAACAAATCCTCCACTTCTTCTTTCGAAAGCGACAAAGAATTTCTTAAACCTTTTCTTGTATTACAATCGTATTGAAAATTCTTTTTTTCACTTTCATATTGTTTTCTTAAAGCATCTAATTCTTCTGCTGTATCAAAAGCATAGTATGCCCAACCTTTATCTACAAGTTCCAAAGCATATTGCTTGTATAATTCCTTCCTATCCGACTGTTTATAAGGACCATATTCTCCCCCGATTCCTACACCTTCATCAAATTCTAAGCCTAACCATTTAAAAGACTCTATAATATAATTTTCTGCTCCTTCAACAAATCTTGTTTGATCTGTGTCTTCTATTCTTAAAATAAAGTCTCCACCATTTTGCTTTGCGAACAAATAATTATACAAAGCTGTTCTAACACCACCAATGTGTAATGGTCCTGTTGGAGACGGCGCAAATCTAACTCTTACTTTTCTTTCCATTATTTACTTTACTATTATAAAACTACAAAATTACAAAAAAAGAGGATTTATATTTAATTTTTCTTTGATTTTTCAAAAATAAATGAGTTTAAAAGCATAATTCTGCCCTTTAATTCTAACAAGTATAACATAACATCCTTGCTTTGGAATTATTATTTCATGACCACTTGATTCATTTACCTTAATTCCTTTATTATCATATAGTAAAATATTATCAATCTTATAAATTGATTCTATTTTAACACGATTTCCATTTTGTATAACTTTAAAATTAGAACTATTATTTAGTTCCAAAATATCTAAATCAAAAGAATACAATCTTAATGTTAAAGTTTTTTCTTCATTTTCCGATTGCGTTTGAATATAATACGTACTATCTTCAACAAAATCTACCAATAATTCATTATTACTATCATATAACTCCGCTCTCAAAACATTTGTTGGTATAGAATTTAGCTTTAATTCATAATTAGATTGATTTTTAGCAAAATAGCTTAAAGAAAGCGATACTGAATCTTGCCATAAAGGTAGCGAAACAATGGATAATTCATTTTGTGCTACATTACAATATAAATCTGGTGCACTTCCAAAACTAAACACCTTATAAACATCATACTCATCTATACTTTCAGTTACATTTTCACGGAAGTACACCTTTACTTCATCCTCTCCACCTTCATATTTAAAGGTTAAATGAAGTTTTTCCATGTAATGATTATCCCCTTCTTGATTATAAATATCTTGCTTATGTATTTTTAAAAAATTTTCATTAGACTCAACTTTTGTAATAAAGCCACCAAAAGGAGGAATAATGAATTTAGAAGATTCATTAGGATTATAAGGAATATATTGTCCCGTTTTAGGATTCAACAACCACATTCCAGAAATATTATTCATAGAAAAATTACCATAATTTACAGAATGAGAATAAGGATTTACAGAAAGATGATAACCATTGCCTAAGTTAGACGTATAGGATGCGTTATTTAGAAGTTCTAATTCATCCTCCAAAAACAAATCTCCTTGCCATAACAATTCCTTACTTTGAGAATACGCTACTAAATACCCTAAATTTTGTTTAAAGAAATTAGAATCTTCTATATTTTCACTATATGGAATCCACGCAGATGTATTTGAAGAAAAGTTTTCATTGAGATAATACAATTCATCTTCATTTGATAAAGAAAAACTATTAAATATCTCTTCTTTTGTTTTATTTGATATATTTATTGGTAAGCCAAAAAGATTATATGCTTTATCTCCAAAAATAGAAGTTGAAAAATATGGTTTTACAATAGTCTTTCCAACAGATAAACTTCCATTATTTATTATTTCTGCTTTATTTATAGTATCGCAAGAAGAGTAATCAGAATGTATGACTAAATTTCCACATTCTGCAACCACATTTTGAGGAATATTTATTTTAATTCCATAAGGCAATACTACCTTATCTAATTTATTAGGTATCAATCCATTTTCCCAAATATTAGCATCATTCCAAGAACCTCCACATAAAGCATTGATTTCCTTACCCATTCTAAAAGTTGTCGTAGAAAAAATTTCGTTATTTACCTTTATATCACAACGATATACGCCATCAAAAGAAACATTTGTTAAATGCAAAATATTTTGTCCAAGAGATAAATTTGTATTATAAAGATTATGTATTTCTATTTCAGGTGTTATAGTGTGATTTCCAAGAATTTGACTAAGAATATCCGCATTAAATTCTTGAACATCCCATTCTGTATAAATACTATCTACAATAAGAGGATTATGTCTTACACCTTGTTTAACGTATGGCTTTCTAACTAAAATAGAATTAGCATAACTTGCCATGTCTTCATCAGTTGAAGAAATCTTTACTCTTCCGAACAAATCTATTGTATCATATAAATTTTCATCTAATCGTTTTAAAATCAGATATGAATCATTCCCTCCTTGAAAAGATGAAGAAAGCACAACAGGATAAACAACCAAATTCGTATCATTAGGAGACACCTTTGAATTCAAAGCAATTAGAATAGAATTATTACTCTTTATACTATCTTTCTCATAAAATAAATATCTCAATGGCGCATTTGAAATTGTAAGTGATGAATGATACGCAAGGAATTCATAATCCCTCAAACAAATATCCCTTTCAGTAGGATTATATATTTCAACTACATTTACGCTACTCGTCGTTGCAACTTTTGAAATCAACAAATCATCTGCCACATTAACAACAGAATCTATTGAAAGCAAGAAATTTAAGCCATTCTCATTATTTAACCAAGATAAAACCACAGAATCAAAATTCACAACCTCAGCAGAAAAATTTGAAATCTGCGACGGAGTGGAGAAATGTAATAGACTTGCCACACTTAAATCTTGATTTAATATTTCAATATAATACTTTGTTTCAGGCGTAAGCCCTTGCAAGCTAAGCACATTGCCATTTAAAGAATGCGAAATTATATCTCGCGGACTTGTTATTTTAATATCATCTATCAGTAGCGTATTTCCTTCGCCTTCTATCTTGCCAAATTCTACAAAAGCACAATTTGACAAATATACATGTTTAATGCTATCTGCATTTTTCCCCAAATGGAAAACAGTATCTATAACCGTAAGTTTTGATTTGGAATTTCCATTTTTGACACGAAAGGATAATTTAGAATTATCTGGGATTGAGATTATTGGTGTACGGAATTTAGAATTTACATATTGAATATTGCAAGCGCTATCTGCACTTAATTTTATGCTTCTCGCCTTAGAATTAGGCATTTGAGTCATTGAGCTTGGCAAAACTGTCAAAACATTTTCGCCTCCTATGATTGTAGAAGTTCCAATATAAGATTCTCTTGAAAATTTATTAAAATTCTCTTCGTATAATAAAGTATCTTTAAATACTATTATAGACTGGTTTTCAGATATGTTTAAATTTATAGTTGCACTTGTTGCTTCTATTACATAAGTATTTGAATCCAAGTCTATTTGCTCTTGTTTAGCGGAAAAAAGCAATGACTGAAAAACAAATATGTAAGTTAATAATGCAACAATCTTTTTCACAACATCATATATTTATCATCTACCCCAACTTTCTCTATCTAAATTTCTATAAGTTATAGCCTCAGCTAAATGTGCGTCTTGAATCTCTTCACATTTTTCCAAATCCGCAATTGTACGTGCCACTTTCAGAATTCTATCGTAAGCTCTGGCCGACAATCCTAAACGTTCCATTGCGTTACGCAAAAGAGTCATTCCCGAAGGTTGTATTTTACAAAACTTTTTCATTAAAGCAGTATTCATTTGTGCGTTACAATGAATATCAAGATAGTCCTTAAATCTTTCTTGTTGTATCTTTCTTGCTTCAATTACTCGTTTTCTTATCGTTTCACTTGTCTCTCCTTCTTTTAAAGTAGAGAGTTCTTTAAATGGAACAGGCACTACTTCCAACTGAATGTCAATTCTGTCTAACAAAGGACCTGAAACTTTATTAAGATACTTGTTTACAGCACCTAAACCACAGGTACAAGCTTGCGTTGGATGATTATAATATCCGCAAGGACAAGGATTCATTGCGGCAACTAACATAAAACTTGCCGGATATTCGCTTGTTTGTTTTGTTCTCGCAATAGTAATTTTTCTTTCTTCCATTGGCTGACGCAAAACTTCTAATACATTTCGTTTAAACTCAGGAAGTTCATCCAGAAATAATACTCCATTATGAGAAAGCGAAATTTCCCCAGGATTAGGGTAAGTCCCGCCTCCCACAAGCGCAGTATCGCTGATTGTATGGTGAGGATTTCTAAATGGACGCACAGAAATAATAGACTGATAATTAGTCATCTTTCCTGCAACTGAGTGAATTTTTGTTGTTTCCAATGCTTCCTCTATTGTTAATGGAGGAAGAATGGAAGGTAATCGCTTTGCAAGCATTGTTTTCCCACTTCCAGGGGAACCTACCATAAGAATGTTATGCGAACCTGCGGCTGCAACTTCCATTGCTCGCTTTACACTTTCTTGTCCTTTAACATCAACAAAATCAAACTCGTAATTATCTAAACTTTTCTCAAATTCCTCTTGAATATTTATGAAAGTTCTTTCTAATGTGTTTAATCCGTTAAAGAAATTGATGACATCCAAAATGTTATCTGCTCCATAAACTTCTAAATCTGTTACAATAGCTGCTTCTTTTGCGTTACATTTTGGTAGAATTATCCCTTTAAAGCCTTGTTTCTTAGCTTCCAAAGCTATTGGCAAAGCTCCCTTAATTTTATTCAAAGAACCATCCAAAGATAGCTCGCCCATAATAATATAATCCGCTAGTTTGTCAGAACAAATCTGCTCAGAGGCACCCAATATTCCTATTGCTAACGGCAAGTCATAGGCTGAGCCTTCTTTTTTTAAGTCTGCGGGAGCCATGTTTATGACTATCTTTTTTCCTGGTATCTTATAGCCATAGAAATTAAGGGCTGAGGCTATTCTTTGCTGACTTTCTTTTACTGCATTATCGGGTAAGCCAACTAAAAGAAAGTTTATGCCTTTGTCTACATTAACTTCTATTGTTATAGTTGTAGCTACAATTCCTGAAATGGCAGAGCCATAGACTTTAATTAACATTGGAGTTTTTATTTTTATGTTTTAAACTATTGATTAACTTATCCATTTCTTTTGGATTATTCATATAGTATTTTAAACTTAAATCGTAAGTTTCTTTGGTTACGTTATATTTTTTTAAAATGTCGCTATTGAATTGTTGAAGTATGATTTCCTTATTATTTGACTCGGAATAAGCGCTTTCTATCAAGACTTCTGCTTTTTTAGAATCAAGGATTATTGACGACATTGTTTAAACGTCTATTTGTTTTTCCGTTTTGGCACATGCGAATAATGAGAATAATATAATGAGTGATAGTGTTTTTAAATTTTTCATATCCTTTCTAAAACTAATTTTATTAAACGCTCCATTGAGGGGTGATAATCTTCTACAAATTCTCCTGTTTCTCTGTTTGCTATCACATTACATATTGTCAAAACATTGTGTCCTAAATTTTTACCTAAGGCATATAGTGAGGATGTTTCCATTTCATAATTTGCAGCCTTAATTCCTGCGTATGAAAAGCCTCCTATTTTTGAGTTAATTGTGTTGTCCGCTAAGTCAATTCTTATTTTTCTTCCTTGTGGACCGTAAAAGCCGGGAGCTGTTATTGTGATAGCTTTGTGCATGTCGAATGCAATGTTTTCTAATAGGTTATCGCTACATTTAACTCCGTAAGGCTTTGGCAAATCTTTTGACCAATTCATATATTCTTCAAAGTCGTTGGACAATTCTTTTATTAAAACGCCTTCTTTGTTTTGATAAAAATACATAATGCCGTCAATTCCAACTACATATTTTGATGCAATGTATTGATTTACGCCTATATCTTTGTGAAAGCATCCACAGGTGCCTAATCTTACTAAATTGAGTTTGCGTTTGTTGGGTTTTTCTTGTCGTGTGTTTAAGTCAATATTCACACATGCGTCTAACTCTGTTACGACTATGTCAATATTATCTACACCCATGCCCGTAGAAATTGCTGTTATTGGTTTGCCTTTGTATTCTCCTGTACAGGAATGTATTTCTCGGTTTTGGATTTCGTATTTCTTTGTATCAAAATATGAAGATACCATATTAACTCTTGCAGGGTCGCCAACTAAAATAATATTATCGGCAAGCATTTCGGGTTTTAGGCGGATGTGATACATAGAATTATCAGGTGCTAAAACAAGTTCCGAATTCGCTAAATTATCTCTTTGATTCATTTTTTTATTCCTTTGATTTATTTTTCTAATCCTTAGGTTTATTTTTTTATTCCTTAGGAAAAAATTTCGTAAACTTTACCAGGTAAATTTTTAATAAAACCTTTGAGTTCTAATGTCATCAGAATAGAGTTTAAAACTGAGATTCCTATTCCGCAATGGTCGTTTATGGCATCTATACTCGCTCTTTGGTTTTCTTTTATGTATTGATATACTTTTAATTCGGTAGGATTGAGTTGGTTTTCTCTTGCATCGGGTTCTGATTTCTTTACATAAGATTGATTTTCAGCTGTCTTATCCCAATTCATTACCTCAGAAATTTTGCCTAAATCGCATAAATCTATCGCCATGTTTTGAGCTATCAATTTATTACAGCCTGTTGAGTTTGTATCTCCTAATCTGCCCGGTACCGCAAACACTTCTCTATTGTAATCTTGGGCTAATCGTGCTGTGATTAGGGAACCTCCTGTTTGTTTGCTTTCAACTACTATACATAAATCGCATAAGGCTGCTATAATTCTATTTCTTCGTGGGAAATTGTGGGGAGATATTTTGGTGTTTGAAAAAAATTCTGAAATCAATGCGCCTTTTTCACACATGGATTTTGCTAAATCCCAATTTTGTGTGGGATATATTGTATCAACTCCATGACCTAAAACTCCAAAGGTTGGTATATCTTCTGCTATTGAACGCAAATGTGTTATGGAATCGATACCGTAGGCAAGGCCACTAAGAGTTGATGCGTTATATTGCTTTAAATGATGAACAATATTTGAAGTTATCCACTTGCCATAATCACTTGGTGTTCTGGTTCCGACAATGGCTACCATTCTTTGCGCATCAAGATCGCCATTTCCTCTAATAAATAAACAAATTGGCGGATCGTCTATTTGCTTTAACCTATATGGATAATCATTATCTTTAAAAAAATACGCCTTTACGTTATTGTTGATTATGAAGTTAAGTTCTTTTTCGCAATCACTAAACATTGTTTTGTTAAGTATTGCATCTATTGTTTTTTCTCTTGTGCCGAATAAAGCTTTTAACGCAGCTGGCGTTTCATTGAATAGATCCTCTGCCGTAGGATAAAGTTCCATTATCTTTTTCGCCACGGCAGGGCCTATACCATACGTTTTTGATAAAGCAAGTGAATAAATACTTATCATTTATTATTCAGTGTAATTGATATAATCCACTAATTTAAACACCCATGCGCCTTTTGTTGTAATATCAGCAGGTGTTATTGAACGGGTGTCAAGAGTTATTGTTTTATTTTCAAAACTATATGTCCAAGGTATGTCTTTATTTTTCTCACCTAAAAGGAATATTTTCATATCTTCCTTAGGTGCATTTGCTAATGAAAAACTTAATGAATTTTCTATTGGTTGCAAACTAATAGCATAAAGGTTGGCATTGTTTTTTGTAAAGCATACATATGTTTCTTCCCAAGACACCTCTCCATTCCATTGAGATTTTATGTTTTGTCTTTCAAAAGAAGATGATTCCCATGATAAATGTACAACAGCTTCGTGTGTTTTTTCTTTGTATGATAGTTCGAATTTATAGGTTTCGCCTTTCTTTAACTTGACTGTTCGCTTTACTTCTTCTTTTTGCGATGCTATCTTGCAAATTGTTTCACCGTTTGAATCCTTTATTTCCAATCCTGCTTCCTCATCGCCTTCTAAATAAATAGTGTACTTATCTGTTTTGTCAGGTGTAACGTTTGCTTCCCACATTATAGAGAAATTGTCTTCTGTTACGCCTTTCATAGGTGCGTTTCTTACCCAATTAAAATCTATTTCTTCATCTGTTCTTTTTATTGTAACGTCTTGATTTTGATATACTGTTTCAAAAACTTGGCTTCCGTAGATTGCCTCTTCGTTTATTTCAATCCACTTTCCAAGGTCTAACAAACGTTCTTGTTGTAGCAAAGGAATTTTTCCGTCAGCACTAGGTCCTACATTTATAGTTAATCCTCCACCTGCTGCAACTAAGCGTGCAAAGTGCTTTATTAAGTCTTCACTTGTCAAATAGCTTTCTAAATCTGCGTTTCTATTCAAAGCAAATGAGCGACTCATACCTCTACATTCTGCCCACGGACGATTTTTATCCATAATACCTGAACTATATTCTGGTGTTGCGTATCCATGATTAAATCCTATACCCCATCTATCGTTTACTATACCTTCTTCTCCTACTACATCGTAATAATATTGTACCATCTCGTTACTACGGAATGATTTGTGGTTAAAATCCCAATCGCCGTCAGAAAAAATAATAGAAGGCTTAAATTCATCAACCAATTCCTTAAATTGTGGAATCAAATGCTTTTCAACATAATTGTCAATGCTTATATTAGTATCCACAGTCCAACGATAAAGAGGATTTGTCCATTCTGTAAGGGAGTAATATAAGCCAAATTTTATATCTCTCTTTCTTATCTCTTCTGCTAACTCCTTACAAAAATCTCTATTTGGCGTTGTGGTTGCGCTAGACCAACCTTGCGCATATTTACTGTCCCACATACAATAACCATCGTGGTGTTTAGATGTAAATAATATGTATTTAGCTCCTGATTTCTTAAACAGCTCTGCCCATTCTGCTGCATCAAAAAGCTCCGCCTTAAATAGGTCTTTGTAATCTTTATATTCAAAATCTTCTCCGAATACTTCTTTTTGAAAATTTATTCTTAGCGAATCCTGAGATATAAGTCCTTTATAGAACCATTCGGCATATTGTTCTTTATCACTATAAGATGGAATGCTATAAAGCCCATAATGAATAAAGATTCCTAATTTGGCATCACTAAACCATTGAGGATATGCTCTGTCTTTAAATAATTCGTTTTCTTGTGTTTGTGCTTGCGTTGTCATAAAGCCAACAAGCAACATCAAAGTTAATAATACTCTTTTCATTTCTATTTTTAGTTATTCTATTATTATCTCAAAAATTTTTCCTTCTAAGTCTTGTTTATTGAATGGTATAAGTCCTTGTTCAAATACTTCGGG
>JAEIGA010009358.1_pt1 | contig 14822 bp, 14 predicted proteins | sample 9270691 | NCBI WGS metagenome assembly JAEIGA01 (sample SAMN17057246, study PRJNA624740) | gut metagenome | biome: biome; isolation source: fecal sample | host: Bos grunniens | place: China: Xizang | collected 2019
CCCTTCTGTCAGCATATCATATTAATTGGCTGCTGTAAACTCATCCAAAAAGCGAGTGTCGTTCTCTGAGAACATACGCAAGTCCTTCACTTGATATTTCAAGTTCGTGATTCGCTCCACTCCCATACCAAACGCGTATCCCGTATATATGGTACTGTCTATTCCATTGGCTTCTAACACAGCAGGATCCACCATACCACAACCTAAGATTTCCACCCATCCTGTATGCTTACAGAAAGAACAGCCCTTACCACCACAGATATTACAACTGATATCCATCTCTGCAGATGGTTCAGTAAATGGGAAATATGAAGGACGAAGACGAATCTGAGTATCCTTTCCGAACATTTCCTGTGCAAATAGCAACAATACCTGTTTCAAATCTGTAAACGATACGTTCTTATCGATATACAAACCTTCTACTTGGTGGAAGAAACAGTGAGCACGAGCTGAAATCGCCTCGTTACGGTATACGCGACCCGGACAAATGACACGGATAGGCGGTTGCTGCTTTTCCATAACACGGGCTTGAACCGATGAAGTATGTGAGCGCAACACAATGTCAGGACGAGCCTCTACAAAGAAGGTGTCCTGCATGTCACGTGCCGGATGGTCATCGGCAAAATTCATGGAAGAATACACGTGCCAATCGTCTTCAATCTCAGGACCCTCTGCCAAAGTAAATCCAAGACGAGAAAAAATATCCACGATTTCATTCTTTACAATGGTCAACGGATGACGAGTTCCTAATGATATGGGATATGCAGTACGTGTCAAATCCAAATCATCGTTACCCCCCTCTTGCGTATCTACCATTTCTTTCAAAGCCGCAATTTTCTCTTGCGCTTTAGTCTTCAATTCATTCAGTTTCATACCCACTTCTTTCTTCATCTCTGCAGGCACGTTTCTGAAATCTGCCATCAAATCGTTAATGGCTCCTTTCTTGCTCAAATATTTAATGCGCAATGCTTCTACCTCTTCTGCATTTGCAGCCTGAAGTTGTTCCACCTCAGCCAAAAGTTCCTGGATTTTAGCTATCATATTATTTGCTGTTATAGTTCGTAACAAAAAACCTTGCAAAGGTAATCATTTATCCCTAAAAACTTGTCTCTTTTGAAAATAAAAGTGTACTTTTGTAAGGGTTTAAGCGAGATTTATTCACTGTGGGTATGAGAAAAAGTTTTCTTTGCGCTCTGTTATTTTCATTCTTGATTGCATCATGTCATCAAAGCAAGAAAGAATCTGTTAAAGTTTACCATTCCCATTACATCTCCGATTCATTGAACAGGGTTTCCGACTCCATTCTACTTGCTACTGCAGTCTACCCCATTGAAGATAAATTGCATTTGAGAGCGGACGAATTTTTCGATGATTTTATCTTTGATTTTTCACGTTTAAAGAAGGTGCAACTCGAAAGAACAGTCTTCCCACTACTCTCCATACACAATAACGACACTACCTGGATGAGCCAAGAGCAATGGAAGAACAATGTGCTGTTCCTGAATCAGGATTTTTATACGGTCTTCTTTGAGAATGAAGAGCAAATGGAATATGAAAAACGCTCAGACTTGGAACATGTGGATGTTGAGTGTATCATATTGGACAGTATGCTACTACATACCTACCATTTTGAACGCATGGAGAAAGCATGGCGACTGATTCAAGAGGACAAACAATCACTGAAGGATGTAAATCTACAGGATTTCTTCTCCTTCTATAACAGATTTGTCACCGACGATGCTTTCCAAAAGAAAAGTATATCCTTCCCCTTGCATTATGCCACCACAGATTCGGACGAGGAAAGTGGGTACATCGATGGAACATTGGACTACGAGCAATGGCAAATATTCAAACCGCAACTCCCCACCGGCATGATTACCAACATCCGTTACGGACAAAGCTACGGAAAAAACAAAAAAATGATTATGATAAAAAGGGGGATTGCCAATGGACTAATGGAAGTGCTGACCTTCAAGAAAGCCAATGGTAAATGGAAATTGATTAAGTTTGAAAACTAAGGACACCATGACTATACAACAGAATTATTCTCTCCTACCTCATAACACGTTTGGTATAGAGGTTACTGCACGGTATTTCATCACATACGATAGTGTTGCAGACTTGCAAGATACCATACAGCTTATCCATTCGGAATACCCCTCAATGCCGATACTGCATATCGGAGGTGGCAGCAATTTATTGTTCTTGTCCGATTATGATGGTATTATATTACACTCCGGTATCAAAGGCATAGACGTAACCATCCAAGGGGACCATGCTTATGTCCGCGTTGGTGCAGCCGTCGTTTGGGATGAACTCGTTGAATTCTGCGTGAACAATGGTTATTATGGACTGGAAAACCTTTCACTCATCCCTGGGGAAGTGGGAGCATCTGCGGTACAGAACATCGGTGCTTACGGTGCAGAAGCAAAGGATGTGATAGAAAGTGTTGAAACCGTCTGCCTACAGGATGGAGCACCCCGCATCTTTACAAATGGAGAATGTGAGTATGCTTACCGTAGTAGCATTTTCAAACACGACTTAAAAGGACTTTATGCCATCACACATGTTTGCTTTAAACTTCCTTTACAATTCACCCCTCAATTGGATTACGGAGGCATCAGGAACGCACTATGCAATGATGGAATCACTCCTGAAAAGGTACAAGCAAAAGAACTTCGTAACACCATCATCAACATACGAAACACAAAACTCCCCGACCCACGTATACAAGGCAATGCCGGCAGTTTTTTCATGAATCCCGTTGTTCATAGAAACGTGTTTGAAAAAATTCTTAAAGACTACCCGAATATGCCTTTTTATGAGATAGACAAAGAGCAGGTGAAAATACCTGCAGGATGGCTCATTGAGCAATGCGGATGGAAAGGAAAATCATTGGGCAACGCTGCTGTGCATGATCAACAGGCCTTAGTATTGGTCAACAAAGGTGGCGCAAAAGGGGAAGACATCCTACGCCTGTGCGAAACCGTACGCTCTGACGTTAAACAACAATTCGACATTGACATACATCCGGAAGTGAATTTTATCGGAGGAGAAGCATGAAAATCACCTTTTTAGGCACAGGAACAAGTACCGGTGTTCCATTCATTGGCTGTACATGCGATGTTTGCACCAGCTCTGATCCGCACGATAAACGTTTGCGTTCCTCTTTGTTACTGGAAACAACAACTACCCGAATCATCATTGACTGCGGACCGGATTTTCGCCAACAGATGTTGCCGCGCAAGCATAGGAGCATTGACGCAGTATTGATTACACATGAACATTATGATCACGTGGGTGGTATTGATGATTTAAGACCGTATAGCAGCTTCGGAGACGTTCAAATTTATACTTTACAACGTGTTGCTCAACAATTAAAAGAAACGCTACCCTATTGTTTTGTAGCCGAAAAATATCCCGGTGTTCCGCAATTGCAACTCAACAACATTTTACCACACGACAACATCCAAGTGGGCGACATGCACATTACCCCTATAGAAGTCATGCACGGCAAACTCCCCATTCTTGGTTTCCGCATCAACAACATGGCATACATCACCGACATGAAAACTATGTCTGACAGTGAATTAGAATACCTAAAAGACATTGATTTACTGATTGTTAATGGTCTAAGACATTATGAACATTATTCACATCAGACTATTGAAGAAGCTTGCTTGTTTGCACAAAAAGTCAATGCACCTCGAACTTACCTCATCCACATGTGTCATCATGCCGGATTACACGAAAAGGAGAACGAAAAACTGCCAAAGAACATTGAATTGGCATACGACAATTTGGAAATAGAATGTTAAAGAAGTATAATTAACCATCCTATTCCTTTTCTTTTACAATACAAACATCTATATTTGGGTTGATATAGTCCTTTTATAAAAAAATGACCATAGCTCAACAAGCTATAGTATATTTTTTTATTGACTATATGTTTATATAAGACTTCAGAGGAAGTTATTTCTCCGCCGTCCGATTTCCATCGGACGGCTTTGATTTATATGGTTTATACTTCTAACGCACCTACAATCTCACTTACACTCTTGCATCCATGACGTTCCAAATAGTCATTGATACCTTGAGCAACCTTAACAGTCACAGCGGGATCTATGAAATTCGCAGTACCAATCTCAATCGCAGAGGCACCTGCCAACAGGAATTCAATGGCGTCTTGCGCATTCATGATACCTCCCAATCCCACTACCGGAATCTTTACAGCTTTTGCCACTTGCCAAACCATGCGTAAGGCAACGGGTTTCACGGCCGGACCGCTCAAACCACCGGTTGCAATAGACAATACAGGACGGCGCTTCTCTATATCTATTGCCATTCCCATCAGTGTATTGATCAGACTCACCGCATCTGCTCCTTCTGCTTCCACACTACGGGCAATCGCAGCCACATCAGTAACATTGGGAGATAGTTTTACGATTAAAGTCTTTTTATATACCTCACGAACGGCTTTCACAACCGAAGCTGCACCATCTGTTGTCACCCCAAACGCCATACCACCCTGTTTAACATTGGGACAAGAGATGTTTAACTCTATTGCCGGTATCTTATCCAATTCGTTGATTCTCGCAGCACATTCTGCGTAATCTTCTCGAGAAGAGCCGGAAACATTCACTATCATATTCGTGCGAATGTCCTTGATTTGCGGATAGATATGCTCACAGAAATAATCCACACCCTTATTTTGTAGACCGACACAGTTCAACATCCCTTGAGCCGTCTCTGCCATTCTTGGATACGGATTTCCCTCACGAGGATTCAATGTAGTACCCTTTACGATTATACCACCGATATCTTCCAAATTGACAAAGTCTGCAAACTCAAGACCATAACCAAAAGTTCCGGATGCTGTCATCACCGGGTTCTTCAAATGCAAATCACCTATCTTAACGCTTAAATCTGCCATAACAATCGTTTTATATTAAATACCGGACCTTCTTTACATACACAAACATGCCCTTCGTTCGTATTCTCAACACAACAAAGGCATGCACCAACACCACATGCCATCATGTTTTCCAACGACACTTCACAGTCTATTTCATTAGCTTTGGCATAGCGCGCCACTGCCATCATCATGGGCTTTGGACCACAAGTGGAAATACGATCAAAATGTGTCGCCGTCAAAATACTATGTTGCGTAACATAGCCTTTCTCTCCCTCGGAACCATCCTCTGTCGTCAGATAAACATCGCCATACTGACGGAATTGCTCCAACTGCATCAAATCACCGGCTGTACGTCCACCCAACAAAAACGTTGGACGACACCCCATCTCAGACATTACCTTACCCATATAAAGTAAAGGAGCTGTACCTACTCCACCTCCGACAAGCAATACTTTCTCATCAACATGAACAGGAAGTGTAAACCCATTACCCAAAGGCAAAACCACATTCAGTTTATCCCCTTGCTTTAATTGTCCCAACTTACGAGTACCATCACCGACTTCATGAATCAAGAACCAAACCTCATTCTTTTCCTTATCAACAAAATTGATGGAAATAGGACGTCGTAGGAAAGTTACTTCTGACCCCTCTACTTTTAACTCTACAAACTGACCTGGTAACATCTCCGGCAAAGGATTAACATCGGTCAACTTCAACAAGACATAACCTTTACGCAGATGCTCTGCTGAGGCAACTGTCAAATCCAATATGTGTTTTTTCATCTTTTAAAAAGAATTTTCAAATATCTTACCCAAAGATAGTGAACTTTCTGGTTCCTTACAATGAAAAACAAAGCTTTTACACAATAATCGACAATAAAAAAATGGAGACCGTACACTTATCGGTCTCAATTACGTATCTTCTTATTCATAGTCTTGTACTCAACGATTGAACACTTCATACGTTCCATCATCAAAAAAGACTCTTATTTCTGTTATTTTTCTCTGCGGTTTGTCAATATATTTTACCACTTCACGAACTACGGAAACAGCCGAATCGTGAGGCTCATTATTAGCATTTCCTTCTGCGCGCACACTGTAAACTGCATCATTTGAATCTGGCAAAGTAGGACTATCAAAGATTGTCGACTCTTGATCCACCTTATTAATATATGGTACATCTTGCAAAGGAGAGAGTGAGGGAGTTTCATTGTCGACTTCGTTCTTACACATAGGACCTTCACCAAACATAACCCATTCTGTCCTTATATTCGGAAATTTATGATGAATAGCTGTGACGTGGTTATTGGTAGGATTAGTCTTACCGTTGAAAATATTTGACAATGTTGCTGGAGAAACTTCCAAGGCACGCGCAAAGTCCTGCTGGCTCATATTCTCCATTTTCATAATTTGCAAAATTCTATCTTTCATTTGATCGTGTATTTAATATGCCATATACCCTCAAAATAGGGGAATATTTTCGTTTACAAAGATAAATAATCTTTTTTATTCCAACTATAAAAGTAAAACTATATTTTAAATTCAAAATTCTTAATTTTTATCTTTTTGATTTTTATTTTTCTAAATTATTGTTGTATACCACAAATGTAAATTTATAATCCTAACGAACTAATATAATAAACTATATTTTATATTTTATTCAACAAATATTATCTAAAGTACTGACTTTTTGACTAATAATACACAATAAATGCTCATTTTAAGGTTATACATCACCGATAATGTATATATTATTTGTTCTATTTTCAGTGCTACTATAAGAACAAGATATTTATATATTGATTTTTAAGCACTTAACAAATCAATAAGACTATGAATATTTTTAAATTCACTATTTTAAATTTAAAAATTTAGTGTTTTAAATACTTTGTTTTATAAAAATAAACATTTGTTTTTATTTATAAATCTTCGCGTTTAATTTACTTTGTTGAAGATTTGAAGTAAATTAATAATTGATGATTACACAAGTCTAAATGTTAATAAACACTAATATAAAACTTCAAGAGTTGAAAATAAGCGTTTTTTCTGAATACTAAAAAATTCCGCACCATTCATCAGATTGGTGCGGAATATTAAAATCTCAGCAATTGAGAATTCGTATAAATTACTAAAATAAAGTATTTTACATTACTTTTTAACGATTCTATTTTTGCTTCAGAAAAGTAAAAATAGCCGTATTTAATGCAAAATAAAGTGCGTTAATTCCATTAAAAGTTCCCCAGAAGTGGCCAAAGTATTCCCTATTCCCTTTGATTTTGCATCCGCTTCTCTAATTTTTTCAATTATCTGCATCGTTTTAACGCCTGAAAAATTTTTCAGTCCTGGAAGTATATTTTTTCTCACCTGCCACACCGATTGATCTATCCACTCCGCTATCCCCTCTTCCGTTTTATTCGGTGCATAATATGCTACCATCAAATTACTGAAAAATCCGAACAAAGTAGACAAGGTAGGTTGGAGCACAAAACTTTTAGGATTATTGTTAAAGTATTTTACTATCCGATTTACCTTCAATACATCTTTATCAATCAACGCCGAAAGCAATTCAAAATTATTATAATCTTTGCTAATTCCCACATTCCTCTCCACGAAATCGGCAGTAACACGCTTCTCCCCTTCCGGCAATGCCAAAATCAGTTTATCCAGTTCTCCTGTCATCCTTGACAAATCATCTCCCACATGCTCACACATCATCATAACCGCATTCTGATCCATAAGGAGCTCCTTGCGTTTCATATATGACGTAACAAAACCCGGAAGTTGATTCTCCTTTAACTTTTTTGATTCAAACAACACTCCTACCTTTTGTATCTCGCCCGCCAATTTTTTGCGTTTGTCCAAAACACCGCGTTTATGACAGAGAATCAAGACCGTAGAAGGTTGTGGATGCTCCAAATACGAGGCTAAATTGTCAATATCCGGTAATTGCTGCGCTTCACGCACCCATACCACTTGGCGTTCCGCCATCATCGGATAACGTTTTGCCGCTGTAATAATATCATCTACCGATACATCCGACCCATAGCAGATGGTCAGGTTAAAATCCTTCTCGTCCTCTTTTAAAGCAGAATCTGCAATAAATTCGCTCAACTTATCAATATAATACTCCTCCTCACCCATCAAATAATAAACGGGTGCATATTTGCCGGCTCTCACAGCGCGAACTATATCCTCATACGATATCGCTTCCTTTTTTACTGCCATATTCTCTCTTTTACCATTCGAATTTCAAGTGCTTTACAGTCTGTCGCTTACCCAAAATCAAGCGCAACGCCTGTACACCTATTGCTATATGCTCCGAAACAAAATTATCCGTCACTTTCTTATCACTCTCAGCGGTTTTGACTCCCTCCGGTGTCATCGGATTGTCAGACACCAACAGTAAAGCTCCGGTAGGAATATGATTGGCGAACCCACAAGTAAATAGGGTTGCTGTCTCCATATCCACAGCCATAGCACGTGTCTTCCTCAAATACTCTTTGAATTGATCATCATGCTCCCAAATACGGCGGTTGGTGGTATATACCGTTCCGGTCCAATAATCCCTTTGCGCATCTCGAATGGCTGTAGACACAGCTCTCTGCAACATAAAAGCCGGTAACGCAGGCACTTCAGGCGGATAATAATCGTTGGAAGTACCCTCACCACGAATTCCAGCCAAAGGAAGGATCAAATCGCCTAATTTCGTTTTGGGAGATAAACCTCCACATTTACCCAAAAACAAACAAGCCTTGGGCGAGATGGCACTGAGCAAATCCATAATAATAGCGGCATTGGGACTACCCATTCCAAAATTGATAATCGTGATATTATCGGCTGTAGCCATCCGCATATTGGCACCATAACCAGGTTTTTCTATTCCCATTTGGTCGCAGAAGATGTCCACATAATTATTAAAATTGGTTATCAGTACGCTCTCTCCAAAGTCAGACAAGGGATGTTGCGTATACCGCGGCAACCAATTTTCCACTATTTCAGCCTTTGTTTTCATTGTTTTTCGCTATTTTTGTCGCTTATAAAAAAGACTACTCTTTGCAAAGTTAAGAAATGTTCGCATTAAATCTCCCTCAATACGCAATAAAAGTAACAAAACGCAACGACCGCGACTACATCTTTGACGACCTGCGTAACAAATATGTGGCACTCACTCCTGAAGAATGGGTGCGACAACATTTTGTACATTTTTTGACCGAGCACAAAGGATACCCGACAGGACTTATCGCCAACGAGATACAAGTTCACCTCAACGGCACATCTAAACGATGCGACAGCGTCGTATACGACCATAACATGCACCCACGTGTCATCATCGAGTACAAGGCACCACATGTAGAAATCACTCAAAAAGTTTTTGACCAGATCATGCGTTACAACATGGTACTGCATGTAGACTATCTCATCGTATCGAATGGACTACGACATTTCTGTTGCAAGATGGACTACCAAAATCATTCCTGCCAATTTCTTCAAGACATACCGACATACAACGAATTATAGACCAAAACCCCAATCGCTGAGAATCGCGTAAAATTCATCGTCCGACCATTTGGTCGGTAATATTAAAATCTCAGCCATTAGAGTTCTGCTACTCTTTTAACAATTTATGCATATTTAAAAGGCATTTATAGAAACCTTCACTGAATTTCATATTCCTATTAAACTTATTTATACACAGCTTTTGGAAAGCTACGATAATAATCCTCTACCTTTGAACCGTGACATATGACGAACCGTCACAACATTATTATATATTAATAAGGTATTAGGAGGAATTATTATGAGAAAAGTATTATTAGGAATCAGTGGACTATTAGGTTGCAGTCTACCGACAATGGCATGCACAGGTATATCACTCAGTGCAAAAGACGGAACTTACGTACAAGCGCGCACCATCGAAGGAGCGCAAATGGCACTGCCAAGCGAGTATGTCATCATCCCACGCGGACAGGAATTACGATCATTTACGCCGGAAGACGATGAGGGCATGAAATTCATTGCCAAATATGGCGTTGTCGGCCTCTCTGTTGTGCGCAGCGAATTCATTGCTGAGGGCATCAACGAGGAGGGATTATCCACCGGGCTGTTTTTCTTTCCGAATTACGGCAGCTATGTTGAATATGACGAAACCAAAAAATCACAAACCATCGGTGACCTCCAACTAAACCAATGGATGCTGAGCCAATTCAAGACTGTGGACGAAGTAATGGCAGCCATCCACTCTGTACGCATTGTCGGCTTAGACAAGAACTCAGTGGTACATTGGCGAATCGGTGACGCCAGCGGAAGACAAGTAGTACTGGAAATCGTCAACGGCACCCCTCACTTCTTTGAAAACACTGTAGGCGTTATTACCAACGCTCCGGGATTTGACTGGCAACTGACGAACTTGAACAACTACATCAATCTGTTCCCCGGCGATGCCCCCAAACAACACCTCAGCAACAGAACACTACGGCCCTTCGGTGGCAATAGCGGATTCTTAGGGCTACCGGGCGATGCCACGCCACCATCACGCTTCGTACGTGCCGCCTTTTTCCGCGCCACAGCTCCTATGCAACAAAGGGGATTTGAAACCGTAAAACAATGTTTTCATATCCTCAACAATTTTGACATCCCTATCGGCATTGAACACCAATACGGGGAAGGTCCGGACATTCCGAGTGCTACACAATGGACCTCCGCCATTGACCTTACACACAGAAAGGTGTATTACAAGACCGCATACAACAACACCATTCGTTGTATCGACCTGAAAAAAGTGGATTTCAATACCGTTAAACTCCAGTCACATCCATTGGACAAAGTACAAGAACAACCCATTGAGATGATTGACATCAAATAAAGAGATACATGTATCAATAAAGAATGGAAGGCGTACCAAAAAGTACGCCTTTTCTGTACATATCATTCAAAAAAGCATTACCTTTGCACAAATTTTAACCAAACTATTAAATCATGTTCAAAAATTTCAAAGGTTTCCATTTGATTGAAGCCCTTCATGAATCAAATGTGGCAAGACGATTAACCAAAAGCCACAAATTTGCGATGTGCTGCAAATTGGCTGTAGCCATCATTACATCATTGGTACTTTGGTGCATGCCTACCGAATCATTCGGCATTGAAGGATTGACATTGATCCAACAACGTACCATTGCCATTTTCGTGTTCGCCACCTTGATGTGGGTACTCGAAGCCATTCCGGCATGGACTACATCTGTCACCGTGGTCGTACTCCTTTTATTGAGTGTGTCCGACAGCAGTCTATGGTTCTTCAGCGAAGGTGTTCCAACCGAACAACTGGGACAAGTAGTGAAGTACAAATCCATCATGCACTGTTTTGCCGATCCTATCATCATGCTTTTCATTGGTGGTTTCATTTTGGCCATTGCAGCCACTAAAACCGGTCTTGACAGCATGCTGGCACGCGTTATGCTCAAACCATTCGGTACACAATCTCGCTACGTGTTACTGGGATTTATCGTAGTAACCGGAGTGTTCTCCATGTTTCTCAGCAATACTGCAACAGCTGCCATGATGCTTACTTTCCTTACCCCAGTACTCAAGGCATTACCTGCCGATGGCAAGGGACGTATCGGTTTGGCTATGGCCATCCCGGTAGCAGCGAATGTGGGCGGTATGGGAACTCCCATCGGTACTCCTCCAAATGCTATAGCACTTAAATATCTGAACGACCCTGAAGGGTTAAATTTGAATATCGGTTTCGGAGAGTGGATGGCTTTCATGCTTCCATTCACGATTGTTGTCATCGTCATTGCATGGGTACTTCTACTTCGTTTGTTCCCCTTCAAGCAGAAGACCATCGTTCTTGACATTAAGGGAGAAGCCAAAAAGGACTGGCGTTCTATTGTTGTGTATATCACATTCGCTATCACAGTTTTACTGTGGATGTCTGATAAATTCACCGGAGTCAATTCCAATGTGGTTGCTATGATTCCAGTAGCCGTATTCTGCGCTATCGGTGTCATCACCCGCCGCGACCTTGAAGAAATCAACTGGAGCGTATTATGGATGGTAGCCGGTGGTTTCGCACTCGGCGTTGCTTTGAACGAAACACAACTTGCACAAAAGATGATTGAGGCCATTCCGTTCCACACATGGTCACCGGTAGCCATGATTGTAGGCTCAGGATTGATTTGCTACGCTATGGCAAACTTCATCTCACACACAGCTACAGCCGCATTACTCGTACCCATCCTCGCCATTGCAGGTGGTAGTATGGGTGCCAGTCTTGATGCACTGGGTGGCGTCAGCACATTGCTCATCGGTGTTGCCATCGGTTCGTCATTGGCCATGGTATTGCCCATCAGTACACCACCGAATGCTTTGGCTCATGCTACCGGCATGATCGAGCAAAAAGACATGCAGAAAGTAGGTCTTATCATGGGCTTCATCGGACTTGTATTGGGTTATGGCATGCTCATTTTCTTGGGCTCACATGGCTTGATTTAATACAAATAATATCCATTACAAAACAGGAGATTCCCCGTTGTGAGAATCTCCTGTTTTTTGTGTTTTAATTTCAATTCTTGCTCTCAATGCAATGACGTTTGACTGCGGTCAGCCATGCGTTTGACCGCGGTCGTCCATGCGTGTGACCGTGGTCGTCCATGTGTGTGACCGCGGTCACACGTCAAACAACAAGCTATAAAAATCATCAAACTGCTGTATCTTTCGCATGTGAAAGCAAGAAAATAGAAGCAAGCAAACTGATTGTTCAGTAAGATAATCGAACATAATAGACTCTACTTTGAGAGCAAAAAACGCCCCGCTATTCTTTCATGGAACAGCGGGGCGCATTACATTATGAAAAAAATATTAAGCTTCTTCAGCAGCTGCAGCACGACGACGACGTTTCGGCTTCACTTCCTCAACCTTTGCAGATTGAACACCAGCTAATTCCGGGTCGATCATGATACGTCCGCAATATTCGCATACGATGATTTTCTTACGCATACGGATATCCAACTGACGTTGGGGCGGAATCTTATTGAAGCAACCACCACAAGCATCACGCTGTACATACACGATACCCAAACCATTGCGGCTGTTCTTACGAATACGTTTGAAAGAAGTCAGCAGACGAGATTCAATGGTAGCCTCCAAATTCTTAGCTTGCTCACGCAATTTCTCCTCCTCTGTTCTGGTTTCTGAAATAATCTCCTCCAATTCTGATTTCTTCACGTCCAAATCTGCACGACGGTCGTCCATTTGCTCTGTACAACGAGCTATCTCCTCATTTTTGTGCTCGATGGCAGCATGTGCTTCACGGATACGCTTTTCGTTCAACTGTACGTCCAATGACTGGAACTCAATTTCTTTGCTCAATGATTCGTACTCACGATTGTTACGAACATTGTTCAATTGCTCATTGTACTTTGCAATTGCTGCGTTACTGGTCTCAATAGCGATTCTGCGATTAGCGATATCACCATTCAACTCAGTAATCTCCGAACGAATCTTCTCGATACGTGTAGACAAACCTTCCAACTCATCCTCCAAGTCCTGTACCTCCAAAGGCAACTCACCGCGGAGGGTCTTGATCTTGTCGATTTCAGAGAGCATGGTTTGCAACTCATACAAATTCTTCAACTTTTCCTCAATGGAAAGATCTGTAATGTCTTTCTTTGCTTCTTTAGCCATAGTTATTATAAGTATTTAATAGGATTCGTATCGACCGTAGTCATATACACCGGTAATTCCGGAAACACGTCTCCTATGATCGAATAAAATATTTCTTTTGTATATTGTTCACTCTGATAATGTCCTAAAACAGCAATTTGTATCTCCTGTTCATGACCGAAATACATGTGATAATGCATCTCACCCGTTAGGAATGCATCAGCCTGTTCTGCCAACGCCTCATCCAATAAGAAATCACCGGCTCCGCCACATATCACTACCTTCTGAATGGGTTGCTGCAACAATTCATTGTGTTGCAAACAATCTATATGGAAAATAGTCTTGATGCGCTGTAAGAACGATAAAGCATCTTCCGCCAGTGGTAACATTCCTACTATTCCATTTCCTGCCATCACCGTGCGTTCCGAGCCCTTAGACTTCACTTTCACCGGATGGGGATGCAATAGTTCTACTTGTTGCAAACCCAGTTTTTCAGCAATCTTGAAATTTACACCATCCTCTGCATTGTCAATGTTAGTGTGCATTGAATAGACGACAATATTATTCAGAATTGCCTTGCGCACACAACGCTCCACCATATTGCAATCGCTCACAGTCTTCAATCCACGAAACAACAAGGGGTGATGTGAAATCACCACGTTGCAACCCAGTGATACAGCCTCATCAATCACTTCTTCGGTCACGTCAAGACACAATAAAGCCCCTGATGCTTCCGCCTCTGTCAATCCAACCTGCAAGCCGGCATTATCGTAGTCTTCCTGCAAGGGCAAAGGCGCGAATCGTTCAAGGGCAGCAATCACTTCCTTAATTTTCACGTCGTAGAAAATTTTTGCAAAAATACGAAAAAACACGTATTCTCCAAAGTCATTGTTATTTTTTATGCTTTTGAAGTCGCTTTATCCTTCCTAAATATGGGAAGCAAACGTCCATACTCGTCAAAAGTTTGACGCGATGATAAAGCAATGGTTATCACCAATGAAATCATTGACGACACCACCGTAATCACACTTATCATCAATTGATATTTTATGGCAAGTTCCGGCATTGACCCACCCAAGATTTGACCAATCATTGTTCCGGGAAACGATACGATGCCCAACACAGCCATGTTGGCAATACAAGGAGAAAAGGATTTAATTACTGCCGATCGCAAAAAAGGAAGCTGCGCCTCAAAACGTGTGGCTCCATTGCCCAATAGATAGTAATAGGTCTGCTGTTCTCTATAC
>JAEIGA010009359.1_pt1 | contig 14822 bp, 15 predicted proteins | sample 9270691 | NCBI WGS metagenome assembly JAEIGA01 (sample SAMN17057246, study PRJNA624740) | gut metagenome | biome: biome; isolation source: fecal sample | host: Bos grunniens | place: China: Xizang | collected 2019
CATGCAGCTTCCCGCTGACGACGCACTCCTCATGGGTGCCAAGGAAGCTCTCACCAATATGGGAATCCTCTGATAACCCCTCTTATCAGAATAATTTGAAAGCGGAGATCCAAACGATCTCCGCTTTTGTTTTTGAAAAGAACCTCTCCCCGGGCTGTCCGGAGAGAGGTTTCTCGTTTATCCGTATTTTTTGGAAAACTTCATCATGACCTGTGCGTTCTCGCACCGAAGGATGTCGCTTCTGGGACGGATCTTTCTCGTTCCGTCCTTCATATTGCTTCCTTCCATCAGTCCGTTCTCCAGTGCCCATTCCACCGGTTCCTTCGCCCAGACGGCGATCTCTTCCCGGTCCGCATAATGCTCGGAGAGATTGCTGTTGATGGAGGTATCGTAGCCCTTGTACTTTGCGTACTTATACAGGAATGTGACCATCTGTTCCCGCGTGATATTCACATTCGGTCCGAAGGTCGTTGCCGAGGTTCCCGAGGTGACACCGGCAAGATATGCCCAGTTGACCGGCTGATTGAACCAGATGGTGGTGCTCACATCCGTGAAGGGCCCGTTGACATCTACTGCCGGTTTCCCTTCCCGGCTCCACAGCACGGTGGCCAGCATGGCGCGGGTCATCGTCCCCTTGGGAGTGAAAGTGCGCACACCGGTACCAGTCATCAGGTTATGGCTGTTGCAGTATGTGACGGCCTCGTAATACCAGTCGGAAGTGTTGACATCCACAAATCCGGACGCGTTGGTCCCGGAGGACGGAAGGTTCAGTTCCATGCCGGGATTGGCACCGGTACTGCCGTTATTCCAGATAGCCATCAGCTGATAGTTCTTGGATACGGTCTCCGTGGGCTGCAGATAGCGGTCCGTGGTAGTGGGGACTGTTTCTTCCGCGTACACGAGCCAGCCTTTCAGCGTCGTTCCCGCCTTGGTGACCACCGGCAGCGAATTGTAGGTGGTGCCGGTGCGGTAGACATAGATGTCGGAATAGGTCATCGTTCCGCCGTTGGGGTACATGAGGAGCCATTTGTAGTTGGGCGATACCCGTCCTCCGGGGATCGTGTAGGTCCCGTGAACGAACATCTCCGCTTCCAGGATCCTGCGGCGTACCAGCCCGACCATGGGGGCTTTGTCGGAGGCGCGGTGGCAGAGACGCGCGAATGCGTTGATGACCTGCAGATTGTTGTAGTTGCCGATGCCGTTGGCCAGATAGCGTCCCACGTCACCGTTCTGCCAGGCCGGCGCTCCTACGTTATAGGTAAGAGAGCACAGCGCGTCGAACTGATTCTGCGTTACGGATATATTATGCTTTGACAGGAAACTGGACACTTCCGGAATGGCGGTCTTTGCCATATAATCCTTCAGATCCTGCTCCGCCTCCTGCTGTGTGATGGTACCGCTGGGATTCTTGGCCTCATCCCACAGCATTCCGTAGCCGATATAGTATTTTCCCTGATCCAGGTATTTTTCCGCCTTGAACGACTCAAATTCCTCCACGAATTTCAGAAGATTCGAGGACACGGTCGTGGGGTTGGCGGCAGATGCCACCGGACACAGTGTTACCGTCATGACCACTGTGAGAAGCACGGCAATGATTCGAAATCGAATGACGATCACCTCCAGACGAAAGTTCTCTAATTTAATAATTTATCATAATTTACATAATCTTGCAATTTTCTTTTATTTTATACTGATTCGGATCCCCCAACGGCAATAAGAAGGCACGGTCTTTCTGCCGAAAAACCGTGCCTTCTCTGGTCTGCGATCACAGAGCGTCGTTCTCTGCGATACGTCCCAGAACGATATTCAGATTTCCGTTCCTGCAGCGGATCTCATCCATAAAAGCCTTGGAGGATTTCTCATCCTTCAGGGAGACCTCATACTGCAGTTCATACAGTGTCCCCATGTTGGTGGTGCGGACTCTCATGAGTTCACTGCCGGTGGTGTATTTCTCCATAAGATCGTCAAACAGCTCGCTGTAATCCAGATCTTCCGGAATGGTGATCTTCAGCTGGCGTCTTCCGTTTGCACGGTCGCCGAACCCGACATAGGTCAGAAGCAGCACCATGACCGCCATGATCAGGAAGAAGCCCACCGCAAGACCGACATATCCCATTCCGCAGGCAAGTCCCACTGCCATGTCCACGAAGATCGCCGCGATCTCACGGGCGGTACCGGGCATGCTGCGGAACCGGACCAGCGTAAAGGCTCCGGCCACTGCCACGCCGGCTCCGATGTTGCCGTTTACCAGCATGATCACCAGTGCGATGGCCGCCGGCATGATGGCCAGGGTCAGCGACATGGACGCAGTATGCTTTGTTCTGTAGGAAAACACCAGTGCGGTGCCGATCCCCAGGGCCACCGACAGCAGGATGCAGATGAGAAACGTCCCGGTGGTCATTCCGGCCGCTGTGATACTGTTAAGCAGATTTAGCACGATAGCTTACCTCCGTTTTCTGTTCTTCCATGATCTTCTGGTAGCTTTTTCCGTATTTGGAAAAAGACACGGGAAAGATCCCAAGCTCGCTGAGGATGCGGGACAGCCACACCGGGGCTGCCCCGGGGATCTTGATCTCCATGAGGATCGCATCCTCCGGGAGCAGCAGTGCCCCTTGGTCTCCCGCGGAAAGGCTCAGCTCGTCGGTGCGGTACCGGATCCTCCGGTCGAAGGTGATGCGCAGTTCCGGATCCTCTACGGACTTGAAGGCCAGACGGTCGTAGGCCAGAAACACACGGGGGATCAGATCGTAGCTTCCGCGAAACCACTGGATCTCCCGGAAGATCTGCCGGTCGTTCACTTCCGGCTCCCTTCCATATTCCATATAGCTCTCGGCCTGGCTCAGTTCCGTCTGAACACGGCGCTTATACACGATGCCGTTGTATTTCTTTTTGATCTCCATAAAGGACGGAGATCCGGCTTTCGGTACGCCGTAGCTTCTCAGACGGAACTTTTCTTTATATAAAGGCTTGTCCAGGGATCTGCGGATCAGCAGGTAGTCGGGAGTATCGTAATAGATGTTGCAGATGGTGCTCCTGGGGTATTCGTCCGGCTCGATGCGTCCGTTCAGTGCCGCCCGGAGTCGGTCATACTGCTGACTTGTGAGAAGATATTTCTCCTCGATCCTCTGAAAAGACCATTGTACAGCGTTCATCTCGGTCATCCTTTCTCTCAGGTTCGGTCTCATTGTATCTTCCCAACCTAAAATCAACTTTAAATGCAAAAATGAAAAAAATGTGAAACCGTACATCGGATTCTTTTAAATATAACGTTTCTGTGATAAATTGAAATCAAGAAGAGAATATCGTCTCTCATATCAAAACAGAATTCCGGAAAGGAGTTGTCGTCTATGTTATTTGGATCTGTTTCCGTATGGAGCATCATCGTACTGGTGCTGATCCTCTGGCTCATCATCGCCAACATCCGTATCGTTCCGCAGTCTCAGGCCTATGTCATGGAACGTCTCGGTAAATTCCACACCATCTGGGAAGCCGGAATCCATATCAAGGTCCCGTTCTTCGACCGCATCGCCAAGAAAGTGTCTCTGAAGGAACAGGTCCTGGACTTCCCTCCCCAGCCGGTCATCACGAAAGATAACGTCACCATGCAGATCGACTCCGTCGTATTCTGCAAGGTCTTCGATCCGAAACTGTATGTTTACGGCGTCGAGTCTCCTCTGGCCGGTCTGCAGAACCTCAGTGCCACCACTCTCCGTAACATCATCGGTGAGATGGAACTGGACCAGACCCTCACCAGCCGAGACGCCATCAACCAGCGCCTGGAAGCCGTGCTGGACGAAGCCACGGATCCCTGGGGCATCAAGGTCACCCGCGTGGAGCTGAAGAACATCCAGCCGCCGCAGGCCATCGAGGAAGTCATGACCAAACAGATGCGTGCCGAGCGTGAACGCCGTCAGACGGTCCTGGAAGCACAGGCCCACAAGGAAGCCGTCGTTTCCCGCGCCGAAGGCGACAAGCAGGCAAAGATCCTCGCCGCTCAGGCGGAACGCGATGCGCAGATCGCCCTGGCGGAAGGCCGCGCCCGCCCCATCGAGCTGGTGTACGAGGCGCAGGCCAACGGTATCCGTCACCTGAACGATGCCAACATCAAGGAGAATGTCCTGAAGCTCAAGGGCATCGAAGCTCTGAAGGATGTTTCCGACGGACGCGCCACCAAGATCTACATGCCCTCGGATATCGCCAATGTGATCTCATCGCTGGGCATGGTGGGAGAGGCCATGGGGATCGGAGATGCCACCGCAGTGGATACCTCCCCGAAACCGGAAGCTCCCGTCAAGAAGGATGAATGCATCGATGAGGACACCGGTCTCGGCGGAATCGAAGCCTACATGACCACCGAAGACATCAAGAAGGATGTCGAGGAAATGTACCAGCAATAATCCGCCACCTGCATAAAGGAGGAAAGTGTTTTGTCCGTCCTACACTATATTCTGGGAGGTCTTCTGGGACTGGCCTACGGTACCGCCATCGCGTACATCAACGGCAGGCTCACGGAAAACTACATCCGGAAGAACAAGAATCATGAGAATCCCATGCAGCGGGCAAACGGTTTTTCCGCCATGCGGCAGATCATCAATGCCGGCGCTCTGCTGGTACTGTTCCTGTTCTACGGTTTCCTGAAGAAACTGTTCCTTCCGGTACTCATCGGTGCGCTCATCGGCATCGGATTCATATCCTATGTGTTCCTGTTCCGTATCGGAAAGAACGACCAGGACGACGAATAACGACCCAAAAGATCAAGGGCAGCTCCCCAAAAGGGAGCTGCCCTTTTCCTATATCTGTATTTAGGATGATTTCGGTTCGGACACCCGGGTGTACAGAAAGACACCGCCGATGACAATAAGTCCTCCCAGGATCACCGCCGGCCGCGGGATCTCCCGGAACAGTGCGATTCCGATAAGACTGGCGAATACCGGCTCCAGCAGTTTGGAGTTGGAGATGAACGCGGCGCTCTCATACTTCAGGCCCCAGCTGAAGATGCTGTGCCCCAGCAGAGTACAGAATACCGCCATGCCGAAGGCCGCCCAGTAGTCCACCGGCTGATATCCGGTGAGCGGAACACCGGTGACCAGAAGCAGGATCAGAACCGTCACGGATGCCGCCACGTAGACGAGAAGCGTATAGGTCGTGGTACTGATCCTCTGACGAAGGACCTTTCCGATAATGGTATAGATGGCCACCACGACGGCGCCGGTGAGTGCGATCATATCTCCCAGAAGCGCTCCCCCGCCGCTGCCGGAATCCGACAGTGCGATGATGACGCTTCCCAGAAAGGTCGCCAGGATTCCCGCCCAGCCAAGAGGCGGGATCTTTTCTTTGAAGATCACCAGCATGATCAAGGCAACGAAGAACACCTCCGTATCCACAAATACGACGGAGGACGCGATGCTGGTATACCGGAGGGATTCAAAATACAGAGAAAAATGAAGCCCCAGACACACGCCGCTGGTGAGAGCGAGGATCCAGTCTTTCCTGCTCATTCCCTTCAGTTCCTCCCGGTTCTGCAGGAGGACATAGGGCAGCAGAAGCACCCCCGCCATGGCCACCCGGTAAAACGCCAGGATCATTGCCGGTGCCGATGAGATGCGCACCAGCGGTGCCGACAGCGATACGCCAACGACACCCAGTATGATGATCAGTTTCTTCACTGCCTGTTCCTCTTCTTTCTTCCATTCGGTGTGACCGTGTCCTCATTGTACATTATCGGAAACGGTTTGTCTTGTAAAAAAGGAAAAACTCCGCAGGATGCGGAGCAGTTCCTGTTCCTCGCAGCTGGATCACAGAAGACGGATTCCTTTGACCATCAGCATCAGTCCCATTGTGATGATGAGCATGGTGCTGCCCTTGAGGATATATTTGTTGTATTTTCGGGTAAGAGCATCGCCAAGACCTCCAAACAGCAGCATGATGACACAGGTCCCCAGCCCGAATACCAGCATCACGGCCCCTCCTTTGAACGGTGAGGCGGCGGATGCTGCCACAAGCCACATGGAGGAGAGTATGCCGCAGGGCATGATCCCGGTCAGAACTCCGATAAGGAACGGCGTTCCGCGGAACCGGCACGGCGAAGGAAGCCCCGGTCTCAGTTTTCTGAGGAATGGGATCCCCCACATCTGAAGTCCGATAAGGATCACCAGGCCCCCTGCGATGATAAAGACCGCGCTTTTCATCCGCAGACTGAAAACGAGAACGCTCCCCACTGCGCCGAAGATGACCCCCATGATGGTGTACCCGATCAGCCGTCCGCCGTTGTAGGCCAGCGCATTGTGCTGAGTCAGCATGATTCCGCCGCACATTCCGACACAGTGCACGCCTCCTAAAAGGCCGGTGAGGAAGATCACGCCCAGGGAAAGATTTCCCTGAGTTTCCGGCATCGGAACGATCCCCGTAAGATAAGTCAGGACAAAATACAGCACCGCGATACCGAGGATTCCCAGTGCATCCGCCAGAAAATTGTTTCTTCCCTTTCCCACGGGATATCCCATTTTCTGAAGGAGCGCTTCGATCTCTTTTTCCGAAATGACTTCCTCATCATAGTTCAGGGACAGTTCACTTCTGACATAGCTCGCCTTCACGTTGCTGATCCCTTTTTCCCGTGACAGTCTCCGGGTAATGATTGATGTGCAGTTCGGGCAGATGATCCCGTCCAGCTTTTTGCGGAATTCCTGTGCGCTCATCGTTGTTCTTCTCCCGTTTTGTTCTTTCCGCGAAACAGATATCCGATCCTGGAAGCGATCTGTTCGGATACCGTCGGTCTGCGCGGGATGGGTTCGTATTCCATTTCATTCAGCAATTGGAGGATCTTCTCCTCCGAAATGATCTCGGGATCGAATGTCACGGTCACCAGAGATTGAAAATAGGCTACATCCGCATCGATGACACCGCGTGTCTGCAGCAGTCCGGAAATGATGATTTCCGGGCACTGGATGCAGTAGATCCCTTTTACATAGGTCTTTAACGTTACCTCTTCCATTTACGTTTCCTCTCCCCGCTCTTCCCCAGCTTCTGCAGCTTCAGGGAATTCATCAGTACACCGATGGAGCTGGCAGACATGGCCATGGCACACAGAGACGGATGCAGCAGGCCCGCTGCCGCCACCGAGATGCTGACAAGATTATAGCCAAGGGCCCAATGAAGATTCTGCCGCACCGTGCCCATGGTTTTTCGTGAAATAGAGAAAGCATCCCTCAGTTTTGACAGCTTTCCGGCGGGCAGAAGCAAGGACGCGGATTCGATGGCGATATCCGATCCGGTACCCATTGCGACGGAAATATCCGCCGTAGCGAGTGCCGGTGTGTCGTTGATCCCATCGCCGACCATGCACACGGTTTTTCCCTGTGATCTCAGTTTCCGGATCATCTGTGCCTTGTCCTCCGGAAGCACGCCGGAGAGCACATTCTCAACACCGGTCTCTGCTGCGATTTCTCTGGCAGTCTCCTCGCTGTCACCGGTCATGATCCAGACTTCTTTTCCCTCGGCCTTCAGTGCACGTACCGTCTCCGCCGCGTCTTCCCGAAGCACATCTGCCACGCCGAGCACACCCAGGAGCTTCCCGTTCTTCACGACGCAGATCTCGGTTTTCGCTTCTTTGCGGAGATCCGGAAGCTGTTCCAGTTCCGCCAGGGACACTCCCCGCTCTTTCAGAAGGTTCCGGTTTCCGCACAGCACTTCCTCTCCCTCGATCATACCGGTGACACCGCGTCCGGGCAGGTATGCAAAACCGGTCACCTCTGCAGCGCCGAAATCGTACCGGCGTTCTCCTGCATAGTCGGTCACCGCTTTGGAGATGGGATGATCCGAACAGGTTTCGATGGCGGCACTGACGGCAAGCAGTTCCTCTTCCCTGACACCGGGCAGCGGACAGATGTCCGTCAGGACCGGTTTTCCCACCGTCAGGGTTCCGGTCTTGTCAAAAATGATCGTATCCGCTTTCCAGGCACTCTCCAGTGCACCGCCGTTTTTGTACAGCACGCCCCGTTCCGCACCTGCGCCGGAGCCGACCATGATTGCGGTTGGAGTCGCAAGACCCAACGCGCAGGGACAGGCAACGGTCAGAACATCGCAGCAATTGAGGACCGCCGTTTCCAGATCTCCCCTCTGCAATATGAGATACCACAGGGCAAACGTACCGGCTGCCGCAGCCACGACGCCGGGAACAAACCACTGTGCCACCGCGTCGGCAAATCTCTGGATCGGTGCCTTTTCGGTCTGAGCTTTACGCACCATGGCAACGATCTGCGAGAGGACGGAATCCTTTCCGATGGTGGTGGCCCGATAGGTGACGGAACCGGAGCGGTTCAGGCTGCCTCCTACCAGCTCATCTCCCTCGCTTTTGTCCACGGGCATGCTTTCCCCGGTGAGCATGGATTCATCCACAGCACATCCTCCGGAGAGGATCACACCGTCTGCAGGGACGCGTTCGCCGGGTCGGAGCAGGATCTCATCGCCGGTGCGGATCTGATCCGCGGACAGTTCCTTCCACTCTCCCTCTCTCCGCACCATGGCGGAGACAGGCTGAAGCCGCAGCAGTTTCCGGATGGAAGAACCGGCCTCCCCGGCGGCGACCTGCTCCATGTACTTGCCGAAGAGGATCAGACTCAGCAGCACGCCCTGCGATGTGAAATAGAGTGTGAAATTGCTCTTTCTTGTGAGCGCGACAAAGGAGCTGTAGAAATAGATGATCGAACTGGAGAGGGAAACCAGAAGATCCATTCCAAAGGTTCGGTTTCTGAGATTTCGCAGCGCACCGCTGTGAAAATACCGGGCGGGGCCGAACTGCAGTGCGGTACCCAGTACGAACTGTACTTTGGGATGCAGTTCCAGCATCAGCGGAGCGGTGAGCCCTGCCGCTGTAACGAGGATCCGGAAAAGCCGCATCCTTGTGTCCAGCTGGTGGTACTCCTCCCCGGCACGGAGATCCGTTATCTCTGCGGACGCACCGGTGGAACGCACCGCATTCAGCAGCATCTGACTGTCAAGACCCACAGGCCGGAACGTCACCATGAGATTCCCGTCCGGAGCATCCTCCACACCGCATACGCCGTACACACGGCCCAAAGCGGCCTTTACGGCACCCCTGTCCGCTTCCGGCGCCAGCAGGAGATCCGCCTCCTCCACAGGGACGCGGTAGCCGGCTTTTTTTACATACAGGACCACATCCTCCAGCATGAGAGCGCTGTCATCATACGTCAGTTCCATGGTGCCGGCAGTATAGTTTACGGCCGCGTTCTGTACGCCCTTCTGACGGCGGATCGAACGCTCCAGTGTGGCGGCACAGGCGGCACAGTCCATACCGAGAATGGTCAGATTGATTGTTTTCATGATGGGTTCCCTCACAAAAAGCGGCGACAGGACCATTATTCTCTGCCGCCGCGGTTCTCTTTACTTTTCGAGTTGTTCCTTGTACTCCTTGCGCATCTTCAGAAGCTTGTAGGTCATGGGGACACACAGTGCGACCAGATCCAGCAGCAGTACCCAGTCGTACCAGGTGATGCCCTGAATGAACTGGCCCTCATGCCAGACGCCCTTGTTGATCTTGAAATAGTTGTTGTTCCACACGCCCCAGACATCGGTGGTGGGCTTCCAGAAGTGTACTTTCTCAAACGCGATGGTGGTGAGCAGTCCGCCGGCAGTTACCGCACCAAAGGAGGAAGCTCTCCTGTTGCGGATCAGGAACTCAGAGACCACCGGCATCACATAGACTGCAAGGTTGATGATCCAAAGCTGCAGCGGAATATGATAGTTCCAGCGGTGAGCCTGCATGATGTGATCCGCATCGTGCAGAAGCGTCACGGCCAGCAGTGCCAGATTCCACTTCTCTACCTTTGACGCAGTCTCGTCATCCAGTCTGCTGTCCAGAAACTTTGCTCTGTTTTTTTCTTGTTTCAGAGTCATGTTCGATTCCTCCTTTTTATTTACCACTTGGTAAATAAAAAATATCATGCATCCTCTTCTCTGTCAACAGTTTTATTGACCACTTGGTAAGGTTGTGCTATTGTTAAACCATGCCTATTATTGTTGATAAAGAAAAAGTGCGCATGGAGATCCTGATGGCTTTCCAGCGCTGCATAGAGAAAAAGCCCATCGACACCATCTCCCTCCGGGACATCGCGGCGGAGGCAGGCATGTCTCATCCGAAGCTTCTCAATTATTTTGAGAATAAGGATGACCTGATCCTCACCTATATCCGATACACCAAAGATTACATGACTCAGCACTGCATGACCTGGTTCCGCACCCACGACCGGAAGGATTATGACTCCAATCTGGCGTACCTGAACGACTTCATGAATTACGTTGCGGATGCGCCGGAAGGCGAACTGCGCCCCAACGCCACGACTCAGACCTACGTACTGGGCCATTACAGCGAGGAGATCGGGAAAATGGTGACGGATGAGTTTCGGGAATGGCGGGAGATCATGGAACAATGCCTCATTTCCGTATACGGCGAGGAAGTGGGAAAAAAGGAAGCGGAAGCCATGATGATCCTCATTTCCGGCACGTTTCTGTGCAATTACAACCGTGCCCTCACCGGACAGATCAACGACAACATCATCGGATATCTGGCGAACCTGGCAAAATCCTGAAATCACAAAGTATACCCCGGCATGTCAAAAGCATGTCGGGGTTCTTGTCTGTTTTGCAGAAAATGACCTTTCGCCCGGAAAAAACTCATTTTGAATGCGTTTTTTCTCTCACAATGTGATATATAATGGAATCAGAGAAAATACCATACAAAGGAGGAGGTTTTTTCATGATTCTTACACCTGAACAGCAGGCGCTGCTGAACGGTGAAAAAGGCGAAACCATGGCCAAAGTCGTCAAGACCCTCGTCATGTACGGCGATGCTTTTGACGCAGAGCGCATGGTTCCGGTCACAAGCGAATACGGCCACACAGTCATCAGCTTCGGTCTGAAAACCCTCGGACCGGTGTATGACCTCTATCAGAAACTGTTGGACGAAGGACTGCTGAGCAAGCAGAAATTCACGGCGGATCCCCGGCCGCTGGACAAAAATGTTCCCAGCAGTTTTCTGGAAGACATCGTATTCAACAAACTCATGTACAGCCGTCAGGCTTCCTACGAGAAACAGCTGGAGGAAATGGGACTGCTGGATGAAGACAGCTATACCTGCACCAGCTATCTGCCTCAGGTGGGTAATGTCCCCAAACAGGGAGACATCCTTTCCTGGGCGGAGAGTTCCGCCGTCATCTATGCAAACTCCGTCCTCGGTGCCCGCTGCAACCGCAATTCCGGCATTCTGGAACTGATGGGATCCGTCGCCGGATTCGTTCCGGAATTCGGTCTGCTCACCGATGAGGGGCGCAAGGCACACTGGATCGTGGAAGTGCGCTGCGAACACAAACCGGAAGCGCAGCTCCTGGGCTCGGCCATCGGTCTGAAGGTGATGGAGGACGTTCCCTATGTCAAGGGACTGGACAAATGGCTGGGTACGGAGCTCACGGATGAGGCGACCACCTATCTCAAGGATTTCGGTGCCGCCTGTGCCTCCAACGGCGCGGTCGGTCTCTATCACATTGAAAACCTGACGCCGGAGGCCAAGCAGCAGGGCGAAGGTCTAATCCGCGAGGACGCGAAAGTCTATGTGATCGATGACGCGGAACTTCAGCGGGTCAAAGAGAGCTATCCGGTCATCTGGAAGGATCCGGATGCGAAGCCGGCCCTGTGTTTCGTCGGATGTCCCCACATGACGCTCAAACAGCTGGAGGACTGGACGGACAATGTGACGAGACAGCTGGAGGAAAACGGCCGGACGAAAGTCACCGTGCCTACGGTCTTCACCGCTTCCACCCCGGTCATCAAGGAATTTAACAAGACCGAGCGGGCCGGAAAGCTGGCGGATGCGGGCGTCGTGGTCAGTTATATCTGTCCGCTGATGTACATGAACAATCCGCTGTGCAAGAAGAAACCGGTCATCACCTCTTCGAACAAGCTGCGCACCTATACCAGCTCGCGCTACTATACGGAGGCGGAGATCCTGGACATCATCACCGGAAAGGAGGGTTCTCGATGAAAACATTTCAGGGCCGCGTGATCGTTCCGGGCACCTGCACCGCGGAAGCACTGGTGTCTCACGGCGGTTTCAACACACTGGCGTCCTATCAGATGGCGCTGCAGTTCGGCGACAAGAAAGTCAAATGCGGCGACCAGAGCAATCCGGACATCTATAAGAAATCCATGCTGGCAAAGGCGCTGTGTCTGCCCATGACCATCGGATCCACCACCGGAGGAATGGTCCTGTTCGGAGCCTGCCAGATGGGAAAGCAGCCGGCATGTCTGCTCTTTTCCGAGACCATCGACTCCCTCGCCGCTGCAGGCGCGATCCTGGGCGACGTCTGGACGGACGTCTCCATGCCCGTCGTGGACCGTCTGGGACAGGAGTTCCTGGATTACGTCCAGACCGGCATGACCATCACCGTCAAGGAAGACGGCGTGGTGGAAGTATCCGGCGAATAACGCAAAACAAAAAAAGAACTCCGGCGTGTTCAACACGTCGGAGTTTTCATTGGCGGCGACACCCGGATTTGAACCGGGGAATCGCGGATTTGCAGTCCGCTGCCTTACCACTTGGCTATGTCGCCATTGGAGCGGGCAACGAGGCTCGAACTCGCTACCTCCACCTTGGCAAGGTGGCGCTCTACCAGATGAGCTATGCCCGCCTCTTCTGTTTTAAATACGGAAGAAACCGAAGTTTCTTCCGTATTTGGTGCCTTGGGTCGGAATCGAACCAACGACACGCGGATTTTCAGTCCGCTGCTCTACCAACTGAGCTACCAAGGCAAATCGTGGTGGGAACGACTGGACTCGAACCAGTGACCCCCTGCTTGTAAGGCAGGTGCTCTAACCAGCTGAGCTACGCTCCCGTACACGCTCTTTTTCAGCGGCTTGATTATTATACAAGATACGAATATCAATGTCAATAATTTTAATGCCCCATTTTGAAATGATTTTTCCTGCGAAATAACTGGGCTTACAGAAGCAGTTCCTCCAGCTCCGGCACCGTGAAAACATAGTTTTCATCACAGAACTGGCATCCCACGGAGATCTCTTTCCCCTCGCGGATCATGTGTTCCAGTTCGTCTTTTCCGATACTGCGCAGGGCATTGGAAACGCTCTCCCGGGAACAGCTGCAGCGGTACTCGATGGCCTCTTCTCCCAGGATCTCCGCGTTCAGATCCTTCAGCACCTGTTTAATCAGATCCTCTGCCCCGTCCTCATCCAGGATGGTGGTGAGCTGATCCATGAAGAAGATATTGTCTTCCAGTTTCGAGATGGTCTCTTCCGGTGCAAAGGGCATCTGCTGCACGAGGAATCCGCCGGCCGCTTTGATGGACCCGTCGGGATTGACCAGAACGCCCAGCCCGCAGGCGGAGGGCACCTGATCGCTGTTGACGAGGAAACTGGTGAGATCTTCCGCGATCTCCCCGCTGACCAGTTCCGTGGATCCCACATAGGGCTCCTTCAGTCCCAGGTCCCGGCTCACCGTAAGAAGGCCGTCCGTACCCACGAGGCCTCCCACATCCAGCTTTCCGTCTTCCCGGGAAGGAAGATCCGCCTGAGGGTTATTCATGAATCCCCGTACATTCCCCCGGCAGTCCGAGACCGCGATGATGGTCCCCGCCGGTCCGCCGCCGTTGATGCGCAGCGTCACCGAACCGTCGTCCTCTTTCAGCATGTTGCCCAGCAGCGACGCGGCACACAATGCCCGTCCCAGAGCGGCAGAGGCGGTGACGGAAGGATGATGGATATCCACGGCGCGCTGAACAGTGTCCTTCGCGTCGATGACGGACATCTTGATGAAGTTGTCGGCAGCGATTGCACGGATGATTCGATCCATAAATCTTATTCCTCTCTGATACTGATGACGAACCGGCGTCCCTGATCGCCCTGGGGCGCCTGATCGGTAAATACCGGTTCCGAGAAACCGGCCTTCCGCAGTTCCTGTTTCAGAAACTCCGGATCATGGGCATATTCGATGTGCTCTTCCTGCTGTCGTTTCCAGAGTTCCCCTTCCGGGGAGAACAGATCCATGTCATAATACATGATCTTCTCCTCGGGATCAAACTCCGAACGCCACAGGCAGAAGACCTCCTCGGTCTCGTCCACCCAGATCCCGCCGTCCAGCGCGGCAAAGGACTCCGGGGAACGGATATCGAAGATCAGCAGTCCGCCGGGGCGGATAAAGAGATGCAGACGGTGAAACACCTCCGGCAGTTCCTCCGGAGAAAGATAGTTCATCCCGTCCAGAGAACAGACGGCGGCATCCACGGTACCGTACAGATCCAGTTCCGCGGCCTCCTGACAGAGAAACAGCGGCGGCATCGCAAGATCCGCGCACTTTTCCCTGGCCTGCATCAGCATCTCTTCCGAAGCATCGGCAGCGATCATCTCATATCCCCTCCGGGCCAGGATCCTGGTGAGGGTCCCGGTTCCACAGCAGAGATCAAGCAGCATCCGGAATTCTCCAGGATGCTGCTGAAATACCGATTCATAATAATCTGCGAATGCTTCGTACGGAATATCCGTCGTCAGGCTGTCATAAAATCCCGACAGCGACTGATATGCATCCATCATTTTCCCGGTTCTTCCTCACCGTTGAGACGGGGGAACACCACGTCATAGCCGCCCTTGCCGTACTGCAAAGAACGGTTGACACGGCTGATGGTGGCGCTGGAGGCGCCGGTCTCCGTGAGGATGTCGTTATAGATCATTCCCTTGCTGAGGCATTCTGCCACATGAAACCGCTGTTCCATGGCCTGAAGCTCCGTGACGGTACACAGGTC
>JAEIGA010009360.1_pt1 | contig 14821 bp, 8 predicted proteins | sample 9270691 | NCBI WGS metagenome assembly JAEIGA01 (sample SAMN17057246, study PRJNA624740) | gut metagenome | biome: biome; isolation source: fecal sample | host: Bos grunniens | place: China: Xizang | collected 2019
CTCTTTTTTTGTCTTTGAATTGTTTTACGTATTCATTGGCATTCTTTATTATATTCTTTGCTAATTCGGGATTTTGTTCATAGAAATTCACTCTTTCTATTAAATCACTAAAATCATCTTTTATTTCAATGTAGTGATGGTTAGGAATCAAAGTGCCTTCCATAAACCAAGTTTCGTATTTTGGGCGAGGCATTACGGCAATTGAGTTTGAGGACATAATCCATTTAAGATTACTTGCTACATCGTTGCCTTCTATTGCCATAATGTAACGATATTTTAGCTGTTTTTTTATGCTTATTGGTTTGCTTTGCCAATTTATTGGATTGATTGAATCTTTTGCAGTGTCTTTTACATCGCACATTGGATTGTTTACATACATTTCAATAAACTTTTGCCTAATTGGTTTGCCGTGTGCTGCTCCTCTGAAAATGATTTTAGGAATTTTGTTTTCAAATTTTCTTTTATCGTTTACAAATACAAAGTGTCGGATTTTGTTTAGCTTTAAGATAATAGAGTTCTCATTGTTTTCTACTATTGGTCGGCTTTTTACTATTGAGGGATATGTTTGTAATGAGGTTATATCTCCTGGTTTAAATATCCAATGCAGGTGTTTTGGAAAGTATCGTGTAATTTCGTAGGTGTCAAAGAAGTAAACCTTTGAATAGTTTACTTCTTTGATTTTGTGTTGCGAAAGAATAGGGGCGTTTTCTGATAATATTCTTTTGTTTTTTAGTTTGTTGTAATAGTTTAATCTATCTTGCAATTCAAAAGAGTCGTATTTTGGATATTGTTTGTTGATGAACTTTTGTGTTCTCGCTCTTAAAATTGCATTGGGTATTATCAATTTTAAAATTGCCTTTAAATAATAGAAAAATTTCATGGAAGTGTTATTTGTTTTGACCTATATATACCTCTGTTGCTCCAACTCCATATTTTGACATTGAGGCATCGAAGTAGTGAATGTTTTGATATTTGTTTAATTCTTTTATTAATTCTGATTTTAATATGCCTTGTCCTACGCCGTGAATGAAGATGATTTTACTTAGTCCTTGTATTATTGCTTCGTTTAGACATTTTCTTGCATATTCTATTTGTATTTTTAGCATTTGGTCATTTTCCAATAGGTAATAGTCTTCAACTAATTCGCCTATGTGTAGGTCTATTTCGGCAGTTGAGGAGTTTAACATGTGTTTGTCAAGGAAGGTGTTTGTGTATGCTCGTTTTGCAACATTTACTACTATGTTTTCTTCTTTTGTAACCTTATCTTCTTCTTTTACTATGCTTGTTTGAATGAAAGGAGAGATTGTTATCATTTTGCAAATCTCATACATAAGAGCTTTTTCTGAGAAAAATCCTGTGTCAATATAGCAACCTTCTTTGAAGAATTTGCTTCCTCTTAATTTTAATTCACAATTGCAAGGCATTAATACATTAGAGGATTTGTCATTGTGGAAAAGTATTTGCACAGCTCCTTTTTCCCATTTGCTTATTTGTTCACGAGATATGGTTTCAAGGTGAATTTTTTCCATTTTTTCTAATGTGCCGAAGTCTTCTGAAACAAATCCGTCTTCTTTCAATAGTAATATGGAATATATTATTCTGTTTTGTGAGTTGTTTACAAGATATACATCTATGTCTCCTGATATAAACCATTTTTGATCTTCTGGTACAAAGCAAAGATAAATACCTTCTTCTTGTTTTCTTCCTATTGCAGAAAGATAAAGAGGGCTTATTCTTTCGTCATCGGAATAACTTTCAGTGTATTCTTCTATTTTATTATTAGTTTGTGGAGTCGTCTCTTCTTTTGTGCAGAAAAATTTTCCAGCTTCATCATCACAATAATCTAATACTAAATCGGAAATCATAGTTGGTATTTCAAATCCATCTACTTCTACTTTTGCTACGTTTGTTGCTGAAAAACCTTTAATTATTCCGCCACCTTCTGTGCTTAAAAACTTAACTCTATCACCTATTTTAAATTTTGCCATTTTTTTCTTGTTTATTCGGTTATTATTTCGTTTGCTAATTGTTTTAAATCTAAGCCTCCAAAGTTGCTGGAACTCATCATTAAAATGTTTTCGTTGTTTTTGCTGTTTTCTTTTATGAATTTAACAACTTCTTCTGTGGTTGTGAAAACTTGTAATCCGTCTTTTTCAAAGGCTTGATATATCATTTCTTTGTCAAGGTTAGGAAGGCGTTTCAATTCCAAAGCGTGAGAGTTGAAATATATTGCTGCATTATCTACTGCATTGATTGTGCCTTTGTATTGTACGAGAAATTCTTTCGTAAGAGAAGAAAATGTGTGTAATTCCATACAAGCAGTTAGCTTTCTTTCTGCATATTGAGACTTCATTGCTTCAACTGTTGCTTTTAGTTTGGAAGGTGAGTGTGCAAAGTCGCTGTAAAAAGCTTGGTTTTTTCCGTTTTTTATTATTTCTAAACGTTTTGAAGCTCCTTTGAAAGATGTTATTGCAGAAAGAAAGTCAGATTTTTTTACACCTATTTGTTCCAAAGCTTTCATTGCTGCATTGAGGTTGATTAGATTGTGCTTTCCAAATATTTGTAAAGGATATTCTTTTCCTTCGTTTACAACTATTGTTTGATTGTTTACTATTTTATGCTCTATTTCGCGATAAGGAAATGTTTTTATGTCTTTTCTTGCCGATTTTGCAATCTTGCAAATGTTTTCATCATCTTGGAAGTAAATCAAACTGCCGTTTTCGCTTATTTTGTCGGCAAAGATTTTGAATTGTTCTACATATATTTCAAAAGTAGGAAATACATTAATATGATCCCAAGCAATTCCGTTTATTATTGCAATATCTGGTTTGTAAAGATGAAATTTTGGACGTAAATCCATAGGGGAAGAAAGATATTCATCGCCTTCTAATACCATATATTTAGCATCGCTCATTTTTACCATTACATCAAATCCTTCAAGTTTTGCTCCTACCATGTAATCTGTTTCAATTCCCAATGTTTGCATTACATGTAGAATCATAGCTGTTATAGTTGTTTTGCCATGAGAGCCACCTACAACTATTCTTGTTTTATCTTTGCTGGCTTGGTAAAGATATTCTGGATAAGAGTATATCTTTAAACCAAGTTCTTTTGCTTTTAACAATTCAGGATTGTCTTGTTTTGCGTGCATTCCAAGAATTACAGCATCTAAATCACTATTTATTTTTTCTGGTTGCCAACCTATTTTCTCAGGTAATAGAGAATGTTTTTCTAATCTTGATTTTGCAGGTTCAAATATTTCATCATCTGAGCCGCTTACTTCAACTCCTTTTAATTTTAGTGCAATAGCTAAATTATGCATCGCACTTCCTCCAATTGCAACAAAATGTATTTTCATTTTTCTTGTAAAATCTTGTGTTATTAGGTGCAAAGGTAATAATAAATCATTGTTGTTGACGATAAAATTAAACAAAAAATCATAGAGAATGTTTGTTAGTAACGACAAAAGTAGTATATTTGCAACCGATAAAGTGTAAAAAAGAATTAATTATAATTATTTACAAAAACAATTAAAAAAATGAAAAGAACATTATTAGCGTTGGCATTATTGCTCGGCACAACTGGCTTGTTTGCACAAGTTGGAATGAGAATGAGTGAACAACAAATGCCACAAAAAACTGTCAAAAATAATATAGAAAGACAGGTTATTAAAGGTAAAAAGAATGTTAATCTATCTACAAAAGATGGCGCAAGAGAAGTTTTATGCGATTTCTCTAATCCAGATGATTACACATTCGGAACAAATGCTGCTCACACAGTATCTGGTTATGGTTGGAATCTTCAAGCAGATACAAATAGCTATTTTGGTCTTCAAGGAGACTATCTTAACTATTGGTTGTTAGGTGTAACTACTGAAAACCCTGCTGGTGATGGTTGGTGGATTTTTGATCCAGCAAGAGGTTATGAAGATGCAACATGGAATAACGGTTTTGCATATCTTGACCTTTTGACTATTTGGCAAAATAACCTACACACAGGTGTTATGGATGCTTATATTCAATTCAATAACCCAATTGCAGCTCATGGAACAAATGGTGTTGATATTTACATTAACCACGCTTTCCAAAGATTTAACTCAGAACGTTATTTCGTAGAATGGAGTAATGATCCTACATTCACAACTTACGATTCATTAGAATTTAACGTAAGAGGTTTGGAAATAAACTCTAACGAAGCATTCCAAGGTATTAGAAGAATAACTCTTCCAAACAATACTCCAAATGCGAATGCAATAGGAGCAACAGCAGATCAATTAACTTATGTTAGATTAAGATTTACTTCTCCTGCAAATAGTCAAGGTCAACCTCATGCTTATTTCTGGTTTGTTGACGATGTTTCTTATGGCGAATCACCAGAACACAGAGTGGAAATTATGAAAAACACATACATAATGGGAGGTTACCACAATATTCCTGAAGTATTGGTTCCTGATACAGTTTGGTATGTTGTAGATGTTGAAAACACTGGTGCAACAGATTACTTTGATGCAGTACTTGACAATGGAGTATATTCAATTGAATTTGCACAAGAAGAAGGACAAGAAGATGTTTATACACGTGTTGCTTCAAACCCTTCAGTAGCAGATACATTACAAAATACTACAAAAACAATCGTAGAAAGCGAAGATGGTGCTGACGTAGTTTATGCAGCAAGAAGAGCTGTTTCAATGGAAGCAGCAAGCAATACATTGGTTTCTGGTACTCCAGGAACATACGCTGTTTTATCTAAAATTTCAGCTACAGGAATGGATGCTCCTATAGCATTAGATGATACACTTTACTATAATGTTGTTGGTACAGATGCAGACTTAAATGGTTCTTATCGTTGGACAAAAGACCGCAATGTTCTTATTGAAAGATGGGGAGTATGGACTTATGGATTTGTTCAAGAAGACGGATTTATTTATTTAACAGATGAAGCTGCATGGAATAGAGCTGGATATGAAGTTTGTGTTCCTTTCACTGCTTCTCAAACAACAACTGACTTATATATCAACGGTATTGAAGTAGTTCCTGCATTAGACTCTTGTATGCCAGGTGCTCAAATAATAGGAAAATTGAGACAATTAAATCCTGAGGCTACTTCTTTAGATGATTGCGTAATTGAAGCTATGGACGCTTGGGATGTTCCAGTTGAATCAGATGTTTACGAACTTCAAGCAACAGACTTAAACAACGGTTTATGTACAGACCCTGAATACTTAGACGTTATTGGACCAGATCAATTCAAATCAATCTATCTTCCTTTCAGAAATAGCGTTGAATTAATACCAAATGAAACATATTTTGCTTGTTACAGAATGGTATCTAACGGTAGATTTATGATTGGTGCTGATGATCCTAATATTGGAACATTCGGACCTGGTACAGACTACATAAACACTTCTTTAATCGTGTTTACTCCTGGTTTACCTGCATCTGCAAGCTATGCATGGGGAGGACGTTTCTATATGTCTGACTATTGCGATGGAAGAACTCCACTTATCCACATGGTAGTAGGTGATGCTTCAACTCGTTCAATAGCTGAAGAACTTACAGTTGCTGCTTCTTTGAACGCTTATCCAAATCCAGCTGCTAACAACGCAACAATATCTTATTCTTTAAATAAATCAGGTAATGTTAGCATAGTTGTTACAGATTTAATGGGAAGAGTTGTTATGAATATGGAACAAGGAAACCAAACAGCTGGTGTAAACTACACAGTAGATGTAAACACAGCTAACTTGGCTAACGGAACATATTTCTATACTTTGAACGTTAACGGAGAAAAACAAACAAAGAAATTTGTTGTTAGCAAATAAGACTTAAAAAACTTATTTTGAAAAGGCAACTCTTAAAAAGAGTTGCCTTTTTTTTGTTTCTATATTTTGTCAAAAAGTAATTTTGTCGTATTTTTGCCAGCTTAAAGTGAAATTTAAACATGAAATTATGAAAAAAAGCTTTGAATTATTAAAATATTTCTTTGTTTTAATAATTTTTTTCTTTGCTTTTAGCAAAGCAGTAGCAGTACCCGCTGATACAACGATGAAATCTATTACACAATCTGATAAAAGGTTGTTAAATTTCTATTTAATTGGCGATGAAAAAGTGAATTTTGCTCGTACACTTGATGGATATACTCTTCTTTTGAATGCAAATGGGGATTATTGTTATGCATATATTGATGAAAAAGGAGATTTATTACCTTCTAATTACGTTGCAGCTAATCAAAATTTAAGAACTAAGTCGGAAAAAGAATTTCTGCAAACAATAAATAAAGGATTATCGCTTTCTTCTCAGCAGATTAAAATGAGAAAAGCTCCTTTTACTAAGATAGAAACTAATTATCCGACAGTGGGTGATAATAATTTGTTGATTATTTTAGTCTCTTTTCCTGATAGATTATTTACTTATACTCGTGAGGATTTCGATTCTTTGGCTTCTCAGCCAGGATATAATCGTAATGGTGCAACTGGTAGTGTGAAAGATTATTATTATGATGTGTCTTTTGGACAATTGAATTTGATTCCTACGGTTGTAGGTCCGTATGTTTTGTCTCAGCCTATGGCATATTACGGTGCAACAGGTACTTACTTCTCTGATGCTAATCCGAAGGAGATGATAGCAGAGGCTTGTGCATTAGCAGATGATGAGATTGATTTTTCTCAATTTGATATGAATAATGACGGAATTATAGACGCAGTTCACGTTATTTTTGCAGGAGCAGGGGAAGCCTCAACCGGAGAAGGTGATGCTATTTGGCCTCATCGTTGGAGTATTTATCCTTCTGATGGATTTAATATAACGTTTGATGGGGTTCGATTGAAAGATTATTCTTGTTCAGCTGAAAAAATGGGTAACGGAATGGACGGTATAGGAACTGTTTGTCATGAATTTGGCCATGTTTTAGGTTTGCCAGATTTGTATGATACAGATTACGAAGGCTCAGGAGGACAAGCAACAGCGATAAATACTTGGAGTATAATGGCATCTGGTAGTTATAATAATTATAGTAATACACCTGCTTCATTTACTGCATACGAAAAATATCGTTTGAATTGGTTGCAACTTGATACTTTAGAAGTTGCAGGAGAATATGTATTGCCACCATTAATGGATAGCAATAAAGCTTACATTATTACTTCTCCATATAATGATGAGTTTTTTGTTTTTGAAAATAGACAACGCACTTCTTGGGATACATATATTCCAAATGATGGAGGATTGATATATCACGTTAAGCAAGAAGGTGATTACGACATAAATAGTGATCCTAATTATCAGAAATATGATATTGAAGAAGCTGATAGAGACGCTAGTAGCAATACTTTGGCGGCGGATGTGTTTCCTTCAATGTTTTTTAATAACTTTTTTACAGATTATTCTGCTCCAAATAGTATTCTTTGGAACGGAGAAAGTTTAAATAAACCAATAACTCGCATTACGAGAGATACAAGCGATAATTGCATACGTTTTCGTTTTATGATACCTGATTCTTCTGCGATAATAGAAACAATGCACGCAAGAGAAATGCTTTCAAACGTATCTTACAGAGTAAAAGCTTTTGAAGTATATGCAGGGTTGTATGATTATCAATTCAAAGGTTTTGCAATAGATACAGCGCAAGATTTCTCTTCGCAACAAATCTTTGAAGCAAATGAGTTTGTTGGTGATACATTTAAAATGGTATTAGATAATTTGCTATATTCTCAAACTTATTATTACAGAGCTGTATATATTTCTGAAAATGATACAGTTTATGCTAATGCAATTTCATTTGCTACACCACACGGACAACCAATGCTTAGAACAAATTCAGCAAGTAATATCACTTTAAACTCAATGAGTGTTGGAGGAACGAGGTTAGTTGAAGGTGATTTTCCTATTTTAGAATACGGAATATGCTATTCGACAGAAGCAAATCCAGATACAAATGCAAATGTGATTAGTTTTGAGGGTGATTTTACAACTTTTACAACAGAAATCACATCACTTGAACAAGCAACAGAGTATTATTTTAGAGTTTATGCTAAGACGATTTTGGGAATTAGATATGCCACACAAAAATCGGCAACAACAGATTTTATTCCTGTTGAAAACAATGTGATAACAGGAGGTGCTACACTTTGTGAAGGCTCAGATTTTGGAATGATTTTAGGTTCTCAACCTCAGGCAGGACAAGGTAATTTTACATATCAATGGCAAAGAAAAGTATCTGGTCAAGCTTGGGAAGATATTGAAGAGGCTGGAAATGAAAAAAATTATATTGTTGGTCCGCTTAACGAAACAACATCTTTTAGACGAATAGTTGGCTCACTTGCAATTAGAGATGAAAGTAATGTTGTAGAGATGAAAGTTTTGAAATCAAAGGGAGGGAAAATAGAAGGAAAGAGTGAGTGGATTAGTAGCGAAGAAGATACTTTAACTCTAACATCTTTTAAAGGAGAAATAGTTTGTTGGCAAGAATCAAATCAAGATTTCTCTTGGCATACAATAGCACAGTCAGAACAAGATACTAATTTATTATATAATCCGAGCCTTTTAGATACAGTATATTTAAGAGCTGTTGTTCAATTAAATGAATGCCCAATAGCATATTCTGATACATTAAAGATAAACGTTATTCAAGATGTATCCTTAGAAGACTTGCAGGAAGGAGAAATGTATTTTGTTTATCCAAATCCAAGCAGAGGACAATCACACTTAAATAATGCAAATCAAGATCAGTTAAATGTGAAGATTTTTGACTCAAATGCAAGAGCAATTATAGAATTTGAAACCTCTGAACAAAAAATAAACCTTCCGTTAGCAACATTGTCAAATGGAGTATATATATTAAGAATAGAAAATAAAACAACACAAAAATTAGTTAAAGATATTAAGTTGATATTAATGAAATAGTAAAAAAATAACAGCAAAAAGATGAGAAAAAAATTATTGAAAACTATGACGCTCGTTGTGTTGATGCTTACAATCAGCATAGGAGCATTTGCAATTCCCGCAAACAAACAAGCAATTACAGTTCGTCAGCCAAACGGTAAAACATTAACTTTTGTTCTTGGTGGAGATGAATATGTAAATTGGGCAACAACTTTGGATCAATACACATTAGTAAGAAACGACCAAGGAGTATTTACATACGGTGTGTTAAATGAAAACGGAGACTTGGTTGCTTCAAAATACATAGCTTCAAATGCAAACGAACGTTCGGCAGAAGAAATTGCGTTTCTATCAACCCTTCCAGTAAACTTGTTTTACTCAGACGCACAAATAGAATTGAAAAAACAAAATTCACCAGCATCACTTCCTGCTAATAGCGATGCTAAATATCCTTCAATAGGAACTGTGAAATTATTAGTAATCCTTGTTGGATTTAGTGATTTGCCATTCACATATACAAATCAAAATTTTGTAGATCTTGTAAGCGAAGAAAATTACAATGGCACAGGTTCAGTAAAGGACTATTATAAAGACAATTCAGATGAACAATTTATTATGGATATTGATGTAGCAGGTCCATATACTTTACCTAATTCAATGGCTTATTATGGTGGTAACAATTCTTGGGGAAGCGATCAAAATATGGATTACTTTGTAAGACACGCTCTTAATGCTGCTGATCCGGATGTTAATTTTGCCGATTATGATAATGATGGAGATAACAGAGTAGATGCAATTCACATAATATTTGCAGGAACACCAGAAAGTTCTACAGGTATTGATAATGAAATATGGCCACATAGAAGTAGTGTTAGCCCTAATATAGTAAAAGATGGTAGAGTTTTCGGACCATATTCTTGCTCAGCAGAAAAGAGAAATTCGGTTGCAATGGACGGAATAGGCACAATTTGCCATGAATTTGGTCACGTATTAGGTTTTCCTGACTTTTACGACACAGATTACACAGGTTCAGGAGGACAATCAGCAGTACCAGGAGATTGGGATTTGATGTCATCAGGTTCTTATCTAAACAACTCAGCAACACCAGCAGGATTAACAGGAATAGAACGTCAAATTGCAAATTGGGCACAACCAATTATTTTGACAACAACATCAGAAAATCTATATTTACCAGCAATTAATGATTCAGCAGTGTTCTATAAAATTGACTTAGGAAACAATAATGAATTTTTAATGTTGGAACACAGAAGAAAAACAAGATGGGACGCACATATTCCAGGAGAAGGAATGTTGATTTATCACGCACAACAAAATAGAATAAACAATTGGTTGAATAATGGACAAAACAACATAAACGTTACTCCAAGTAACAGAGGTTGGTATATAGTTCCAGCAACAGGAAACGATGCTCACACAGAAACAGCTAACGCACCATTCCCAGGACTTTCAGGAAATTCAAACTTTACCAATACAACAACTCCTGCAAATACGCTTATGAACGGAACACCAACCAATAAACCAATCACAAGCATACAATATTACAATGATTCTGTTATTACATTTAACTTTATGTCAAGTTTACCTGCAATAAGTACAGGAGCAGTAGTAGCATCTTCAATAACTTCGATTTCAGCTACAGTATCAGGAACAGTACTTTATTATGGCGATTCAACAATTTCAGAACAAGGAATTGTTTGGAGTGTAAATCAACAAGCATTAAGAGATTTAGACGAAGATAGCATAAACACTGCACAAGCAGAATCAATAGCAGAAACATTCACAGTAGGATTAACATCTCTTATTCCATCTACAACAATCTATTATAGAGCATACGCAGTAAGTGCAACAGGAACTTCTTACGGAGAAGTAAGACAATTCAACACACCAAGTGGATTAGGAACAATATTAACACGACCTGCAACAGGAATTGATTCAGTTCACGCAACATTAGCAGGAAGAATAGCAGGATTAGGAGAAGGAGAATATGTAGAAAAAGGATTTGTTGTTTCAACAGATTCAGACAATGCTCTAACACTTGAATCATCTTGGACAGTATCAACTACCGAACCAGTACAAATAGGAATAGATTACACAATGACACTTGATACTTTAACAGAAGGAATGACTTATTATTTTAAAGCATACGTTACAACAACATTAGGAACAGCATACGGAACAAAACGTAACTTTACAACAACATTCCCTGAAATACATAACAATGTAATCTCATCTGACCAAGCATTTTGTTTAGGAGAAACTCCTCAATTATTGACTGGCTCAGAACCAACAGGAGGAAGAGGCAACTTTACTTATCAATGGCAACAAAAAGGAAGAACAGGTTCTTGGGTTAATGCAACACAAGAATCAACAAATCAAAACTACCAACCAGAAGCTATAACAGATAGTACATATTACAGAAGAGTTGTTACTTCAAACGGAGTAGTAGAACATATTTCAAATACTGTACTTTTAGATGTTAAAATATCAAGAGGTGGTGTTATTTCAGAAAACATAAGCAATGATACAATAAACTTAGGAGATGCAACAGGTCAATTAAAATTAAATAATTATAGAGGAACAATCATTGATTGGGAAAGAAGTATAGATAATCAAGCATGGGAATCACTTGGATTTGCAGAAAGAAATTATCCTGGCGAAACACCAACAACAGAAGGAACATACTCTTATAGAGTAAAAGTACAATTAGATCAATGTCCATCAGACTACTCAGAAGAAAAAGCAATATATGTAAGAGACAATTCTTCACTTGAAGATGTAGAAAATATGTTTGATTTTACAGTACTTCCAAATCCAACAGCAGGACAAATAACAATCACCTCTGAACAATCAAAAGCAGAAAGCCTTACAATAACAAATGTTTTAGGACAAGAAATATTAAAAGAAACAAATTGCAACATCAATGGCAAAACAATAAGCCTTGAATCACTTGAAAGTGGAGTATATTTCTTGAATATAAAACAAAACGGAAAACAAGCAACAAAACAAATAATCTTAAAAAAATAAGAATATGAATAAAGTAATAAACACAGACAAAGCACCAAAAGCAATAGGTCCATACAGCCAAGCAATTTTGGCAGGAAACGGAATGTTATTTATTTCAGGACAAATACCAGTGAATCCAGAAACAGGAAAAATACCTGAAACAATACAAGAACAAACAGAACAAGTATTCAAAAACATAGAAGCAATCCTTACAGAAGCAGGATACAGCTTTAAAGATGTAGTAAAGACAACTTGTTTATTAAACTCAATGGACGATTTCGCTGCAATGAACGAAGTATATGCAAAATATTACAACGAAATGTTGCCAGCAAGAGCAGCCTACGCAGTAGAAAAATTACCAATGGGTGTATTAGTAGAAATAGAAACAATAGCATACAAAGGATAATAATTCTTAAATTATGCAATAAAAAAGTCAAATGTTTTATTTTAAAAGCATTTGGCTTTTTTTTCTTTGCTTTTTTGAAAAAAAACAAAGATTTTTTGAATTTTTTCTTTGCTTTTTTTGAAAAAAATAAAGAGTTTTTAAATTAATCAAAATCAAATGTTTATGCGAAAGATATTTTTGATGTTAATGCTTGTGCCTTTTTTATTTTCATTCACTGAGGGCGAATTAGATAAGCCAAAAGCTATGTGTAAAGAATGTGAAAAGAATATAAAAGCAGCGAAAACCAAAGACGAACTTGACAAAGCCGCAAAGGCATGTGCAGAACCTTTGCAAAAATGGGCAAAAGAAAATCCGAAAGTGGTAAAAGCAAAAAAAGAAGAATTAGGTACTATGGTGAAAAGCGTCATAGAGGTTTACAAAGCAAAGAAAAAACAACTCAAAAAGAAGAAATAGAGGATATAAAACATAAACTTATCGTATTTTTGCGAAATAAAACAAGTCTTTTTTATGGCAGAAACAAATCGCATAGAGTACAAAAGGGAATTAAATTCGGAACTTGATATAGAAAAAGAAGTTGTCGCTTTTCTTAATTACAAGGAGGGTGGTTTTATTTATATAGGTATAGATAAAGATGGGACAATTGTAGGAGTAGATGATGTAGATGATTGTATGTTGAGGCTGAAAGATAGAATCAAACACAATATTTCTCCTTCTGCTATGGGGGTATTTGATATTGCAGAGGAGAGAAAAGATGGTCGTAGTATTATTAAAATTACGGTAGCAAGCGGAATAGAAAAGCCATACTTTAAAACAAAATTCGGAATGACACCAAAAGGAACTTATGTTCGTGTTGGGACTTCTGCAGAGCCTATGCCACAGGAACAAATTGACCGTTTGTTTGCTATGCGTACAAGAAATTCTATCGGAAGAATTGTATCTAACAGACAAGATTTAAGTTTTGAGCAACTGCGTATTTACTATGATGAGAGGGGTAAAAGGTTGAATGATAATTTCAAAAGAACTTTGGAATTGCTTACCGAAGATGATAAACTAAACTATGTTGCCTATCTTTTAGCTGATGAAAATGGGAACTCAATAAAGGTTGCTAAGTATTCAAGTCTTGATCGTTGCGATTTAATTGAAAACAATGAATACGGATATTGTTCTCTTATAAAAGCAACAAAAAGTGTGCTTTCAAAACTTGATATAGAAAATAAGGTTTTTGCAAAAATCACTCCTATGGAACGCGAGGAAACTCCTTTGTGGAATAAGATTGCTTTGCGCGAGGCTGTGATTAACGCTATCGTTCACAACGATTATTCTTTTGAAGTGCCTCCTAAATTTGAAATATTCCCAGACAGACTCGAAATTACTTCGGCTGGTCGTTTGCCTGAGTCGCTTACAAAAGAGGAATTTTTCAGTGGTATTTCTATTCCACGTAATAAAGAACTTATGCGTATATATCGTGATGTGGAATTAGTAGAATCTTTGGGGTCGGGCATACCTCGTATTCTAAAAGCTTATGGGGAAGATTGTTTTAAGTTTACTGACAATTTTATTCGCATAACCCTACCTGCAAATATAGAGGTTAGTGCTCAAGATAGTGCTCAAGATAGTGCTCAAGATAGTGCTCAAGATAATATTTCTAAAAATGTCAAAGAAGTAGTGGCTTTTATAGATAATGAAATCGATAGAGATACTTTACAATCTAAGATTGGCATAAAGCATAGAACGTATTTTAGAAACAATTATATAAAACCCGCCATTGAACAAGGGTATATTGAATTTACTTTGCCAAATGAAAAACAAAGTAAATACCAAAAATATCGTTTAACTGCAAAAGGACTTGCATTAAAAGAACGTTTGGGAAACATCTAATAAAGAACGTTATGAATACTTTAGGGCTTAAATGTATTAAAACATTGAAAGCTCATGTGGAGAATGTTACTTGTGTGTCGTTTAGCCCTAATGGAAAATAATTGTTGCCCTATTGCGTTATGGAACTCTTGAAATTTGGGGTGTGGAGGAATGAGAGTAATTATTAAAATTATATCATAGAATATGAACTTACCAATAAGTGAATTTGTTTCTTTGAATTATTTTTTCTATTTTATTTACTTGATTTCAATTTATTTAGTATCTTTGCAAACTTTTTAAAAGAAACAAACAGATATGAATATCTTTGAAGAACAAAAAAGAAAGCAAGAAGCTATCAATGCAGCAATGAAGCCTATTAAACATATTATTGCTGTTGCAAGTGGTAAAGGTGGAGTTGGTAAATCTACCGTTGCTGCCAATCTTGCTATATCTTTGGCAAAAAAAGGTTATAGAGTAGGACTTGCAGACGCAGATATATATGGTCCTTCTATACCAACGCTTTTTAATATCGAAAACGAACAAATTATGGCAACAGAAATAGATGGAAAAAATCTAATGTTACCATTTGATAAGTTTGGAATTAAGATGATGAGTGTTGGATTCTTTGTAGAAAAAGACCAACCTATGTTGTGGC
>JAEIGA010009361.1_pt1 | contig 14821 bp, 10 predicted proteins | sample 9270691 | NCBI WGS metagenome assembly JAEIGA01 (sample SAMN17057246, study PRJNA624740) | gut metagenome | biome: biome; isolation source: fecal sample | host: Bos grunniens | place: China: Xizang | collected 2019
AAAAAATAACCGAAAAAACAAACACAATGAAACTCTGGGACAAAGGTTATAAGATTGACGACGCAATAGAGCGTTTCACCGTTGGCAAAGATAAAGAATTGGACTTGCTATTGGCTACTCACGACATATTGGGTACCATGGCGCATGTCACCATGTTGGAGCACGTGGGCTTACTGTCCAAAGACGATTTGGATGTCCTCCTACCTGCCCTGCGTGAACTATACACCGAAGCAGAGCAAGGCAACTTCGTTATTGAAGAGGGCATCGAAGATGTACACTCGCAAGTAGAACTGCTACTTACTCGCCAATTGGGCGAAGTGGGCAAGAAAGTGCATACTGGTCGCTCGCGTAATGACCAAGTGCTAGTAGATCTCAAACTATTTACTCGTTCGGAAATTGAAAAGACAATGGGATTGGTAGAGCGCTTGTTTGAGGTGTTACAAATACGTAGCGAGGAAACCAAGAATATGCTAATGCCAGGATATACCCACTTGCAAGTGGCTATGCCATCGTCTTTTGGACTATGGTTAGGTGCTTACGCAGAGGCACTTACAGACGATATGCGTTTGCTAGTGGCTGCTTTTGAGCAAGCTAACCTCAATCCTCTTGGCTCTGCCGCAGGCTATGGTTCGTCGGCTCCACTCAACCGCACCATGACAACGCAGTTGCTTGGCTTTGCAGATCTGGACTACAATGCCATCTATGCGCAAATGAACCGTGGACGCATGGAGCGTACAGTGGCTTTTGCCTATTCGTCGGTAGCAGAGACTTTAGGCAGGTTAGCTATGGATTGCTGTATGTTCAATTCGCAGAATTTTGGTTTCATCAAACTGCCTGATACGATGACTACGGGTTCGAGCATCATGCCGCATAAGAAAAACCCTGACGTATTTGAACTAATCCGTGCGCACGCCAATCGTATTTGTGCCTTGCCAGATACCATTCGTCATATCACAACCAACTTACCTGTGGGATACTTCCGCGATATGCAATTGCTGAAGGAAGTGTATTTTCCGTTGTTTGAGGAAATGAATAGTCTATTGGAAATCACTACTTACGCTGTAGAACATATGCAGATGAAGGCGGATGTGATGGCCAATCCGCTATATGTACCAGCATTTTCGGTAGAAGAAGTGAACCGCAGAGTAGAGCAGGGGGTAGCCTTCCGCGATGCGTACCGCCAAGTGGCAGACGAGATTACTAATGGCACTTTCTGTCACGAAGCAACGGTAGAAGAAACTCTTTCGCACTATACGCATGAGGGCTCCATTGGCAATTTGTGTAATATGCAGATCAAGGCAAAGATGAATGCCATCTATCAATCGGTATCTCTTGATACCATATCTAAAGCAATCAACCAATTACTGAATAGATAATAATGGTTGATAATATAAAAAATCGTCTGCATCGCAGACGATTTTTTGTTATCTTATTGCAGGAGTAACTCGCGATAATGATTGACTACTGTAGCAAATGTGTCTTTGTATTGTGCAGGGATAGGTTCGGCAGGTGGCGATTGCATCTTTAGCGGGTCGATAGGGCTGCCATTCTTCCACACGCGGAAATCCAAGTGAGGTCCTGTGCTAGCGCCTGAACTTCCTACATAACCAATCACTTCGCCTTGCTTCACGTGTTTGCCTACAGATAGACCCTTGGCATATTTAGAGAGGTGCAAATATGCGGTCGTGTAGGTGGAGTTGTGTTTGATTTTCACAGTGTGACCGCCGCCTCCTTTGTACTCTTTCATAGTGACTACGCCATCGCCAATGGTAACCACGGGTGTACCCATAGGTGCTGCATAATCTACTCCTGTATGAGGTCTGACTGTTTTATAAATAGGGTGTTTGCGTGCGTAGGTGAAACCCGAAGAGATGCGCTTGTAGTTGAGCGGTGCTTTTAGAAATGCCTTACGTAGGCTATTGCCTTCTGCATCGAAATAGTTGTGTATTTTGCCGTCTTCAAACCAAAAGGCCTCTTGCCAATGACGTGCGTGATAGAAGTCAGCTGCAAAAATTCTGCCTATACCTATGCGAATAGAGTCCACGTATTGCTCATCGTAATAGACGCGAATGGAATCGCCTTTTTGTAAGCCGAAGAAATCAATAGTCCATGCGTAAATGTCGCTGAGTTCTAGGGCTAATTCAGTAGGTAATCCATTGCCCGCCATCGCATTCCAAAGACTAGTTTCGATGACTACCTGAGCTGAGCGATGGATATGTGTGATCTCTTTTTCGAATCGCTCTACGTGCATTGAATCGGTCAAATGGAGCACTACTGCTTCGCGAATATTGGGTTGATAGACATAGTAGCATAGTTGTTCAATGCCTGCTGTGTCTGTTTGAAAAAGAGCATAGTAGGTTTTTCCTGGACGAATAGTACGCACGTCAAATTCGGTTCGTGGCATGAGCGTAATGCCGGTGATTTGCTTGCGTGTAGCGCCTAATCGGTTCATGATGCCGCCTAATGTCTCGCCATCTTTTACGATACATGTATCGATGCGAAATGAATCAACAGGTAGTCCCCATTCATAGCGAACAACTGGCTCGAGGGCTTGTTGCTCTTGGCTCCCCTGCGTCTTTGCACATGATGCAAAAACCATTGCCAATATACCTAATATATATATATACTTTTTCAAGTTCTCTGTATGCTTTTTCAAGTTCTCTGTGAGTTTTAATGCTAAACTATAACCGCGAAGCGGCTTTCTTTAAACACGAAAAACGCCTAAGCGTTTTTCTTTGGATACTTGCGTGTCCACGAACCTATTTTCAGTTTGATCACACCCAATAGTGCTTCGGAGAATATTCCGCCAGACATCTTGCTAGTTCCCAATACGCGGTTGATGAAGATGATAGGCACCTCTTTGATGGTAAATCCACACTTGTAGGCAGTATATTTCATTTCGATTTGGAAGGCATAACCTTTGAATTGAATCTTGTCTAACTCAATGGTTTCTAGCACTTCGCGGCGATAACATTTGAATCCTGCTGTAGTGTCGTGGATGTTTACGCCTAGTACGAAGCGCACATACTTGCTAGCGAAATAGGACATTAGCACGCGTCCCATAGGCCAGTTTACTACGTTCACACCGCTCACATAGCGACTGCCAATAGCCACGTCTGCACCTTGGTTGGCACATGCATCATATAGCTTGAGCAAATCATCTGGGTTGTGAGAGAAATCGGCATCCATCTCAAAGATGTAGTCGTATTTGTGCTCAATAGCCCATTTAAAACCAGTGATATATGCTGTTCCAAGACCCAATTTACCTGCGCGCTCAATAATATGCAAACGTCCGTTGTAGGTATTTTGCATCATGTCTTTTACGATAGCAGCGGTGCCGTCGGGCGAACCATCATCAATAATCAACACATGGAAACCTAATGGCAGATTCATCACTGCGGTGATGATAGCAGCTACGTTTTCCTTCTCATTATAGGTAGGGATGATGACTAGTTTATTATCCATAGTTATTATTGTTTTTGCGTAATTACTTGGTTGTTAAGTGTATATACGGGACTTGGCGTCAATCGAGTCAGTGGCGTGATAAACAAGTCCTCGCCAGGCATAATGCCTTCCTCTAGCAAAATATCTTTGATAGTCTCCATTGCTACATTAGGATCGTTGTTCTCGTGACTCAAGTGGCAGAGGAAGACATTGCGCATCTCAGTGTGCCAGTTTTTAGCCAGCAGTCCTCCACAGGTTATATTGCTTTGATGTCCGCGAGGCGACAGGATACGTTCTTTCAAGTAAGTGGGATAGGGACCATTTAGCAACAACTGCTCATCGTGATTGGCTTCGATAATCACATGGTTGGCGGTTGATAAATAACTCTCCATAGTGGCATTTGGTTGTCCGCAATCGGTGGCAATGACTACTCGTTGTCCTAGATAATCAATCACATATCCTACGCACTCCGTTGAATCGTGCGATATGCCGAAAGTGTTGATTTTCATTCCGTTGAGTTCCCATTCTACGCCTTTCTCGAAGTAGCGTTGCGATGTGCGTAGTTTTTCGCGCACGCCGTAGTTGCGGTCAATACCATCATGGATGGCGCGGGTAGAGTAGATAGGCAGATGTACGCGTTCTCCCAATGTGCCTACAGCACGAATATGGTCGGCGTGGTCATGGGTAATGAGTACACCCATGATATTGCCATAATCCAACTTCATCTCACGTAGGTTCTTCTGAATCGTACGTGCAGAGATGCCAGCATCAATGAGAATACCCCATTTCTGTGTCCCCAAGAAATAGCAATTACCGCTACTTCCGCTAGCAAAACTCCTGAATATGAGTTGGTTATCTATCATTCTTGCACCTTTCTATCCAAAATATACGAATTTGACCTGCAAAGGTACAAAAAAAAATGCAAATATCCAAATAATTTTGATTTTTGCGAAGAAAAAAGTTTTTATCTTTTAGCGTACATCATCTTAGTGGTAACGTGGTGGTAACGATGGACCCCTTATGTTTACCTGGATTTAAAATGTTGGATTATTTCGTCAGTTGGCAGATAATTTCTTGGCAGAGGGTAGGAATAGGTGTTGTGCCATCGTTGTTAATTACAATATGTGCACGTTGTAGGTCTTTGTCTGCCTCTTGTGCGCGCATGCGCGCACGTACCTTTTCTATATTGCTAGCGTCACGGGCAATAACACGATTGATGCGCACATCCTCTGGCGCGGTGACTACGATTACTTGGTCACACAACACATCAAAGCCCGCTTGAAATAAAATGGCACACTCTACAAAGCATAAGCCTACCCCCAAGCTTTTCGTAGCGTGGTGTGGCGTGGTGTAGCGTGGTGTAGCGTGGTTGATTGTTTGTGCCCAACGCAGAATGTCCGATTTTACTGCTGGATGAACGATGGCATTGAGCTGGGCGAGCAATGACCGGTTAGCAAACACACGTTGTGCTACCATAGCCGTTTGATATACGCCGTCCTTATATACCTCTTTGCCAAAGAGTTGTTCCATCTGCTTGCGCAGATTAACATCTTCCACAATTAGGCGTTTGGCTTCGCTATCGGTGTCGTATACGGCATACCCCATCTCGCGCAATTGCTTTGCAATTGTGCTCTTACCACTTCCTATGCCTCCTGTAATGCCGATTATCATATTAGAACTGGAAGTAAATAAATGCCTGTAAATCAGCGGTTACAAATTGATATACGCCTACGATTGCTATTACCGTAATCAAAATGATAGCCCAAATTGGTAGCAAAGCAAAACGTACTCTATACCAGCGTTTTACGCGACTAGGCAACCAATGTACCACCATTCCTAACACAAACAATATCACTACATAGCGGTATTCCCATAGGAAGTCAGGAATAATACTGCTATTCCATGCGCCGCCAATCTGATTTACCATATTCTTGGCAGTCTCCCATGCCTCTTGACTGGCAGTAGCAGGGTCAAGGTTGCTACCCGAACGAAAAAATAGTCGCGTGAATGTGATGAACACGAAGGTTTGTGCTACCGCCCATGCGGATTCAAGGACTTTAAAGGTTTTAAAAGTTTTAAAGGTTTTAGGGGTAAGTAAGTTGTCGCGTTTCATCAGGATACGTTCGTACCACCAATATAGATAGCGCACAAATGTGCCAATCCATAGCGCAATGCCCCATACGAAGAACAAGTTCCATATAGGGGCATTTAGCAAGGTGTAGGCTACCCATAGGCTAGCCATAAGCAGGGTCATTAGTAGCATTTTGATGTTCCAATTCATCTTTGCCCATACCTTATATACAATCATACCTGCGCCATTGAGTGCTCCCCAAATAACGAAGTTCCAGCTTGCGCCATGCCACAATCCACCCAAAAGCATGGTAATAAACGAGTTGACATTGCCCGCAGCGATCTTGTTTTTGACCTCTTTGCCGAGAATGCTGCGGTTGCCACCCAATGGGATATACAGATAACTCTTCAACCAACGACTCAACGACATATGCCAACGACGCCAGAACTCTTGTGGGTTGCGCGATTTATAAGGCGAGTCGAAGTTCTGTGGGAGATAGAAACCCAATAGCATGGCTATACCGATGGCTATATCTGTATAGCCCGAGAAATCGGCATATACTTGCAGCGAGTAGGCAAATAGAGCAAACAAGTTTTCAAATCCGCTGAATAGCAGTGGGTTATCAAAAACTCGATCTATCAAGTTGACTGCTAGGTAGTCGCTCAGTACGATCTTCTTGATAAGTCCGTTGAGTATCCAAAATACTGCCAATCCGAAAAGACGACGACTTAGGCAGAATGGTTTGTACAGCTGCGAAATAAACTCGTTGGCACGCACGATTGGTCCAGCTACCAAACCAGGGAAGAAACTGACATAAAAACCAAAGTCTAGGATATTCTTCACAGGTTGTACATGCCCACGATATACATCAATGGTATAGGACATCACTTGGAATAGGTAGAACGAAATGCCCACGGGTAAGATGATGCTATCTACCATGAAGCGGCCGCTCTCGCTAAATCCATTGCCGATATATGCGAACAAATCAAACACAGCAAACTCCGTCCCAAGCAAATCGTTAAGTACGTTAGTGAAGAAATACGCATATTTGAAATAGCAAAGCAGTCCCAGGTCAATGACCACGCTCAGCGCCAGCCACCATCGAGCCTTTCGCCTTTTCGCCTCATCGCCTTTCGCCTTATATATCTGCTGTGCTATTAGCCAATCGGATAGGGTGACGAAGAGCAATATAAGAAGGAATATACCGCTGGTCTTATAGTAGAAGAACCAACTCACAGCCATGAGGAAGATATTGCGAAGGTGGAGCCGTTGCCGCCCCCCAACTTCTCCCTGAAGGGAACGGATAGGCTTGACTTCCATGATTATCGCAAACATCGCATATACCAATGCAAAGAATGCCCAGAAATAGAACTGGGTAAACAGCAGTGGACTATCGCTGTTAAAGCCGAATATATGGGAGAAAAAATCCATTTTTCTAGTTGAGTGTTTCTAGTTGAGTGTTTAGAGAATCGGGCTGGTAATCCATTAGCCATTCATATAGCATTTTGCCCATTTTATTGGCTCCTGTGCGGGTGAAATGCACGTAGTCGCTGCCCGCCAAGCCTTTCTCTACCCATCTTACCATGCTGTCTTTACCGCCCATCGCGTCATATATACTCCAATAGGCAATCTGCTCTTCGGTCGCCATTTTTTTGAGCAGTTTGTCCATGTATGGCACCAGCGGATAGGTGGTCATATGTCCGTCGATATTTGTGGACATGTCGCTTGGGCCAATAAATAGTATCGATGCCTCAGGTGCGCATGCACGTATATAGCGCACTTGCTGGCGCAATGTGCTACGCACATATCCGCTGATAGTAGAGGGATTCTCTGTCTGCGGAATCATATTGCCACCAAACTGCAAGATAATCAGTCTAGTATTGGTCTCGCGATAGAAATCACTGAGTTGAGTACTATCGATTTTTGTAAAGATATTTCCCGAACATCCACGCATAGGGATATTGTCCACGATTACACCCTTTTCCGTCTCCAAACTGATGCCATAGACATGTCCCTTACCCTGTAGGTGGAGTTGAAGATGTGTGGTGCTGTCGGGAAGCGTGTAGTGTAGTGTGGTGTAGGATTGTGTAGTGTAGTGTAGATTTGTATCATTGGTCAATACATATCCATCAATTGAGTCTGTCAGTACGCGAATACGGTTGAAGTAGTTGTGTGGTTTGCGTTTTTTGTCTATCGGTTCGATATTCAGCACGATGTCTTCGCTACCTTTGACCAGTGTGCTATCCATCAGTGCCACTTGTCCCATTACGCCATAGTCGTCGCTCTGTGTCAGACGCATGCTGCGCGGACCATACACCAGATAACGCTTAGGCCCGCCTTGTGTGGACTGCACCTTGTCGTTCATGCGTATCCACTGGCGAATAGTACGTGTGGGGATAGTTTGGTGTAGCGGAATCAATCCTACACCTCCGCCGCCATACGCTAGTTGCCACTGCTCGCGTAGGATACTCGTGATACGATCCTCCTCTATCTGCGAGTCGCCGTAATGCACTACACGCACAGGCATGCTGTTCGCACTATCCAATGCTGCGTAGAAGGCGGCCAAGTAGGCACGGGAATCTGTGTTAACTATATTCACCTCGGGGATAACGGGCTGTGGTTTCTTCGGAACGCTGTCTTTAGCGGCTAAGGTATCTTGTTGGATTGGGCTATCCGTTGGTATCAAACCTACTGTATCAGCCTTTGCCAATAAAGAATCGCTCAAGATATCTAAATCAACATCCGCAATCGAATCTTTCTTCAAATCCAGTGCCTCGGTAAGGGTAGGCCAGCGCAATGTATGTCTGCCGAAAGAGAAACCATTTTCGGGTACAATCCAACTAACCACGCCTAGTAGCGCAATCACTATCCAGATGATATATGCAATATGCCTTGGCCTCATTTACTTCCTCCACAACGCTCTAGTGAAGAGCAGCAATACGGTGAAAATCTCCAGACGGCCAATCAACATCACGAAACTCATAACCCATTTGGCTACCGTAGGGAACTCGGCATAGGTACCAGAAGGACCAAACTGACCAATACTGATACCCACATTGCCAATAGCAGAGACGGCTGCACCGATGGATTCGTCGAAATTGACACCACTCGCGCAGAAAATCACCACTGTAATCACGATGATAAAGATATAGAAAATCAAAAACGCCATGATGTTATTGATTGTCTGCTGCGGAATGGTTTTCTCGTTGAGTTTGACAGGGATAATGGCGTTAGGGTGAATTCGGCGTTGGAACTCTGCCACGCCGTTCTTCAAAATAATGGATAGTCGTACCCATTTGATACCTCCAGCCGTACTACCCGCGCATGCGCCCGTAAGCATAAGGAAGAAGATTACTACCCATGCCACTACAGGCCAATACATATAGTCGGAGATGGTATAACCCGTTGAAGTCATGGCACTGATTACCGTGAAAATACTATCGCGGAACGCACGTTCCATATGTAAACCTGTCCATCCTGGACGAGCGATATACAAGCCAATCGTCAGAAATAGTGCAAAGAGAATAACCGCCACGGTGTACCAGCGGAACTCTTCATCTCGGAAGAAATTGCGCGCTTTGCCACGAACCAAATAGATGAGAATTACAAAGTTAATACCCGAGATGAACATGAAGAAGGTCACCAAATAGTGTATTGCAGCTGAGTTGTAGAACTCAAGACTGTTGTTCTTGGTGGAGAATCCGCCCGTAGCAATCGTGGAGAACGAGTGGCAGACTGCATCAAAAATAGGCATGCCGCATAACCATAACCCTAGAATCTCGCTAGCGGTGAGTATCACATAGGTGGTCCACATCATTTTGGCTGTATCCGAGATGCGTGGTGAGAGTTTCTCGTAGGTGAGTCCCGTCACTTCGGCAGCATAGAGTTGCATACCATTGAGTCCAAAGATAGGCAGGATAGCGATAGAGAGTACGATGATTCCCATGCCACCAATCCATTGGGTTAGCGAGCGCCAGAAAAGCAATCCGTGGGTGATGACATCCAGGTTAGGGATGATAGTAGCACCCGTAGTGGTAAATCCAGACATACTCTCAAACCAAGCATCGGTGAACGAAGGTACTTGCCCGCTGAGGTAATACGGCAATAGTCCAAATGCAGAGAAGACGACCCATACCATTGCCACAATCACGTATCCCTCTCTTTCGCCCATACGCGACTCCGCACGACGACCTATCAAGAGACCAATTAGACCCGTCAAAAGGGTCACTATAGTTGAGAATAAAAATATATCGCTATCTGCTTCTCCATACCATAGACTCACACCAAGTGCTAGGGTCATAAACACTGCCTCAATCAAGAGCAATGCACCCATGGTGCGAAAGACCATCCGTGTGTTGAATGTGCGAGTCATACTGATTTACGATTTGAGGATTGACAAATTACAATAGTTTTACTTATTTGAAGAATTTTTCTAATTGTCTAATTACTTGGTTTTTGCAAAATACTACAACTTGGTCATTTGGCAAGATTTGTGTATCACCATTCACTAGTATGCCTTCACCAGCGCGCACAATAGCTCCAATATTTGCGTCTTTAGGTAGGCGCATATCGCGAATTTTGCACTTTGTAATGCGGCTACCTTCTTCTGCCATAAATTCTACTACTTCAGCATCGGCACTAGTCAAATTGCGCACATTCAGCACACTGGCATCCAATAGCATCTGGTAGATATACGAAGCAGCGATGGTTTTTTTGTTGAGCACCGTGCCGATATCCAAACCTTCTGCCATAGGGATGTAGTCGATATTTTCCACCTCCGCAATAGTCTTTTTGACACCAAAGCGCTTAGCTGCCATGCAGGCAAAGATATTCGCTTCACTATTGTCTGTAACAGCTACAAAGGCATCAGCATCTTCTATTCCTTCGTCTTTGAGCGTAGCCATATCGCTGCCATCTGCATTGATAATGAGGGCATTATTCACTTTCTCGCTGAGATGATAGCATAGTTCGCGATCTGCTTCTAATATCTTAATTCCAAGGTCGTCCGATAGGTTTTGTACGGTTTTTTGTGCGATCTTTGAACCTCCAAAGAATATGATGTTGCGTATCTCCTTCTTTTGTTTGCCTAGTTGTTCGCGCAGCACTTTCATGTTTTCATGCGTACATACGGCATACACCATATCGTCCACTTGAATTTCGTCTGTTCCTGTTGGAATGATTGTCTTTTGACCGCGCTTGATAGCAACTACGCGGTAGAGACTATGATTGAAATATCCAGATAAGAATTGTTTGCCAATCACTTCTGCACCTTCGTGTACTTTAACTACGCAGAGTTCTAATGTGCCGTTGCATAGGGTAAGGTGGTAGCGCATCCAGTTGGTTTTGAGCGAAGCTGTGATCTCCTGTGCCGCTAGCAGTTCTGGGTAGATGAGATGGTTGAGTCCCATTTGCTCAAAGAGGCGTTTGTTCTCTGGCAATAGGTATTCATAGTTATCGATACGTGCTAGTGTCTTTTTAGCTCCTAAGTGGTTAGCCAGCAGACATGCAGTGATATTGTCGGACTCGGATGGAGTAACAGCTATGAATAGGTCTACATCCTTTACGCCAATACTCTTGAGGTCATGAATGGACATTGGACTGCCTACCTTGGTAAGCAGATCGTAACTAGCATCTAAATCGCCCAAACGGTCTTGGCGCTCGTCAATGAGACTGATGTCCATGTCTTCGCGCGAGAGAAGTTTAGCCAAGTGGCGTCCTACAGCTCCAGCGCCTGCAATAATGATTCGCATATGCCTTCTTTGTCTAATTTCAGTAGTTGATATAGTTCTTGTGTACTGCCATGCTCTACAAACTGGTCGTTTACGCCTAGGCGCACGACTCTCACCTTGTATGCATGGTCATTCATCCATTCCGTTACAGCGCTTCCTAGACCACCGTTGATAACTCCGTCTTCAATAGTGACAACGGTATCAAACTGCTCTGCAATATCTCTTAGTATGCTCTCGTCTAGTGGTTTTAGCCATCGCATATCGTAGTGGGCAAATGTGTTTCTCGCTCCATCTTGGATGGTGTCAGTGGCTAATTCAATGGCTTGAGCTGCGGTATTACCGATAGCACCCAGTGTCAATACGGCAACTTTCTTTCCTTTGATAAGACACGCGGCTTTACCTATTTCTACATGAGTAGTGAATGGATAAGGCGATTCATTTGTTCTGCCTCTAGGGTAGCGTATAGCGATAGGACCATCGTAGTCTTTGGCGAGGGTCATCATCTCTTGCATATCTTCGGATGTCATCGGTGCGCCTATCACCATATTGGGAATAGGACGTAGATATGCCAAGTCAAGCAGACCATGATGAGTAGCCCCGTCATTGCCCACAATACCTGCACGGTCAATACAGAAGACAACGGGCAACTTAGGTAGTGCTACGTCGTGGATGATATTGTCATAGGCTCGTTGCAAGAAACTAGAGTAGATGTTGCAGTAAGGTTTGAGCCCCGCTTTTGCCAATCCAGCAGAGAAGGTCACGGCATGTCCCTCAGCTATGCCAACGTCAAATACTCGGTCTGGTAATTCGCGTTGCATGATATTCATGCTACAACCGCTTGGCATGGCAGGTGTGATGCCTACTACGCGCTCATCTTCCTTGGCGAGCTTCAGCAGTTGTTGTCCGAATACCTCTTGCCACAATTCTTGCTTTTTTGTGTCGTTTCCCTTTCGTCTTTCGCCTGTTTCTACATTAAATTCGCCTGGCGCATGCCAAGTAGTTTGGTCATTCTCGGCGGGCTCGTAGCCTTTACCCTTTTTGGTGATGATATGTAGTACTTTAGGCCCTTCGTAATCCTTGATCTCGCTGAAGATTCGTACTAGACTGAGGACATCGTGTCCATCTGCTGGACCGAAATAGCGGAGGTTTAATCCTTGGAAAATATTGTTTCCTTGTTTGGAGAATAGGGTTTTGAGATTATTGGTGAAACGTTGTACTCGCTGTTTGTTGGTGTCGTTGATAAGGTGCAGTTTGCGTGCAACGCGGTACATCCGCCATCGCCAATTGTTGTAGCGTTTGCTAGTGGTAATGTCCACTAGGTATTGCGTGAACCCGCCCTTGATAGGGTCGATAGCCATATTATTGTCGTTGAGCACGATGAGTAGGTTGTTCTTGAGCATAGAGGTGTTGTTGAGTCCCTCGAATGCTAGTCCACCTGTCATAGCTCCATCGCCAATGATAGCTACCACTCTCCGCCTATTGGCTTCATGACCTTCTCGATTCATGGCCTCTATACCTATTTCAATACCCAAGGCTGCTGAAATACTATTGCTGGCATGACCGGCTATGAAAGCGTCGTATTCGCTCTCTGCGGGGGTGGGGAAGGGGGCTAACCCCTTAAACTGTCTGTTGGTGTGAAAACGCTGACGCCTACCGGTAAGAATCTTATGGGCATATGCTTGGTGTCCGACATCCCATACGAGTTGGTCATTAGGCGTATCGAATACATAATGTAGTGCTACAGTTAACTCTACTGTGCCAAGCGACGAAGCCAAGTGTCCAGGGTTGCGACTCAACTCTTGTACGATAAAGTGGCGTACTTCATCGCACACTGCTGGGAGTGCAGAGATAGGCAACTTTTTTAGGTCGCTAGGAATGTAAAGATCGTTGAGATATGTATATTCCATATTTTTGTGTATCTATTTGGTATGTGCGCACTATTTATACGTGCGTATAATCTCGTACGTGCATGTATACGTGCGCATGTGTTCGCTTTCACTCATGTGTATATGTGCGCGTCCGCGAAAAAGTCTGCAAAGATACGTATTTTTTTTTATCTGCACAAATAAATTATTAAAAAGTCGCAAAAATCTAAAATAATTACACATAAAAGAATCACAAAAAAAGAGACATCCAAATTGGATGTCTCTCTGTGTCCTCCCAGGGACTCGAACCCTGGACCCACTGATTAAGAGTCAGTTGCTCTACCAACTGAGCTAGGAAGACTTCTTGATTTCGCTGTGCAACTATATCTTGGTTTCGAAATCGGGTGCAAAGGTACTGCTTTTTTTTGACATGACCAAATTTTTTTGAAAAAAAACGCAATTTTTTGCATATTTCATAAAAAAGTAGTACCTTTGTAGCGTATTTTACATTGGGTTATTATGCAATCATTGAGTCAATTGTTTTTTGAGGCTACTGGAAAGAAAGCGGGTGAGCAGATTGCACTGACAGCGTCTGGTAGCAACCGTAGATACTATCGTATTGTGAGTGAGGATGGTAGTGAGTCGCTTATTGGTGTACAAGGAACATCGCGCGACGAGAACCATGCCTTTCTATATATGGCACAACATTTCCTAGATCTAGGCTTGCGTGTACCACGTGTATTGGCTGTCAGCGATGATGAGATGAACTATGTGCAGCAGGATTTGGGCAATGTGTTGCTCTTTGATTATATCGCGGATGGTCGTAAAACGGGTGTTTTTAGTGCACGCGAGAAGGAGATGCTACGCAAAACAGTGCGCGGATTAGCACAGTTTCAAGTGGTAGGAGCAAAGAATTTCGATTTTAAGCAGTGCTATCCTCAGCCAGAGTTCAACTTGCGGTCTATCTTATGGGACCTCAACTACTTCAAGTATTGTTTTTTGAAGGCCACAGGACTGGATTTTCAAGAAGATAAATTGGAAAATGAGTTTGAGCGTCTAGCGTATATATTGCTGAACAATAGCGATATGACTGCCTTTATGTACCGAGACTTCCAATCACGAAATGTCATGGTGGTCAAGGATGAGAATGGCGAAGAAGTGCCTTACTTTATTGATTTTCAGGGGGGACGAAAAGGTCCTATGTATTATGATGTGGCATCCTTCTTGTGGCAGGCTAAAGCGAATTTCCATCCTGATCTGCGCGAGGAATTGGTGGAGTTGTATATCGAGGAATTACAGAAATACGTTCCTGTAGATAGAGAACAGTTCTACGAAACTCTCAAGCATTTTGTACTCTTCCGCACTATGCAGGTGCTAGGTGCATACGGATTTAGAGGATATTTTGAGAAGAAACCACACTTCTTACAGTCCATTCCATTTGCTATAGACAACTTACGCCAATTGCTTAGGTATGCGAGCGAAGATTATCCATACCTGATTCAGGTGCTCAAGGAGATGACCGAGATGAAGCAATTCAAAGATGTAGGAATGCGCAAACCATTGGTAGTTAGGGTGTTGAGTTTCTCCTATAAAAAGGGTATTCCTGCTGACCCATCGGGTAATGGTGGCGGTTTTGTGTTCGACTGTCGAGCTATAAACAACCCTGGTAAATACGAACGCTATCAATTCTTTACAGGCATGGATGAACCTGT